>Ga0316187_10001312_pt1 | contig 21303 bp, 17 predicted proteins | sample CroRivburrow1_MG_FD_204927 | JGI IMG/M metagenome (GOLD analysis project Ga0316187, IMG submission 204927) | Coastal sediment microbial communities from Maine, United States - Cross River worm burrow 1 | ecosystem: Environmental > Aquatic > Marine > Coastal > Sediment | place: USA: Maine...
CGGGAGAGCCGTTATTTCCGCCTGTTCCTTTATCTTGGCCCAATCCTGTTAGTCACACTATTTGCGACAGGGGTCGTGCTTTTTCCCTTTGGGGCATTTGTGCCGGGAGACTGGCGTTACTGGTTTTATACGATCACCGGATTAATCAGCTCCTCTGCGCTGGCCGTCCCGCTGGTGAACCTGGTGGTCACGCTCATCCTGCCGCCCCGCGCGTTACCGCGACTGGATTTTTCGACAGGAATTCCATCCGCTCACCGCACGATGGTGGTGGTCCCCACATTATTGACCAGGCCCGAGGAGGTTGATGATCTTCTCGAAACCCTGGAGATCCGCTATCTCGGTAATCGTGATCCCAATCTGTTCTTTGCCCTGCTGACCGATTTCCGAGATGCACCCGAGCGTACCCAGCCAGGCGATGATGCGTTGCTCGCCCACGCGCGGGCCGCTGTCCAGGCACTTAATGAGACCTACCGAGAAGACCGTCCGTGTGTTTTCTATCTGTTTCACCGGCCCCGGGTGTGGAATTCTTATGAGCGGGTGTGGATGGGTTATGAGCGCAAGCGGGGCAAGCTGGAGCAATTCAATGCGCTGCTGCGGGGAGGGGAGCAAGCTGTGTTCCCGGATAGTGTCGGTGATATGTCAATCCTCACTTCAATCAGGTACGTCATCACCCTGGATACCGACACGCAATTGCCCCGTGACGCGGCCCGCACACTTATAGGCAACATAGCACATCCTCTCAACAGGCCGGTGTATGATGCCAATAAGAGACGTATTGTCGAAGGCTACGCGATCCTGCAACCGCGCGCTTCGATCAGCCTGACCAGCGCAAATCAGTCACGGTTTACGAAACTGTTCGCGGGCGAGTCAGGCATCGATCCTTATACACGCCAGGTGTCCGATGTCTACCAGGATCTTTTCGCGGAAGGGTCGTTCATCGGCAAGGGCATCTATGACGTGGATGCGTTTCGACAGGCCGTCGACGGACGCTTTCCGGAGAATCTGATTCTCAGTCACGATTTGCTGGAAAGCGGCTATGCGCGCTCAGCACTGGTGAGTGATGTCGATTTCATAGAAGAGCATCCGGCCAGTTATGCCATGGAGGCCAGCCGGCGGCATCGCTGGATACGCGGCGACTGGCAGCTCGCAAGCTGGCTGCTTCCGCGCGTGCCCGGCGCGCCCGGCTCAAATGCCGCGGCAAAGCGGCAACCGAATCCGCTTACCGCCTTGTCAGTGTGGAAACTTTTCGACAACCTTCGCCGCAGCCTTGTAGCGCCGTCGCTGCTCGCCTTGCTGGCAGGAGGTTGGCTGTTTGGTCCGGGACCGGCGTGGTTCTGGACCCTGCTGGTTGCAGCGGTGGTGTTCATCCCCACTTTGCTTGGAGCTGCGATCGAGCTCATCCGTAAGCCTGAAGAACGTGATTGGCTGGTGCACCTGATCCTGACCGGCAAGTCCGCGTCGCGTCCGATCATGCTCGCACTGCTGACCCTGGTCTTTTTGCCTTACGACAGCCTGATTTGCCTGGATGCGATCCTGCGCTCAGGTGTTCGGATGCTGTTCACTCGCCGCGGATTGTTGCTCTGGCAACTACCCTCCTATGCAAACCGCAATGCCCGCAGCACGCTGGCTGATTTTATTATGGAGATGTGGATCGCGCCTGTTGTGGCGGTAGCATTGGGCTTCGCGCTGTGGCAAACCGACTTGGCGGAGTGGTTTTTCTGGACACCCATCTTGTTGCTCTGGCTGTTATCGCCTGCCGTCGGCTGGTGGATCAGCAAACCACTTTTGCTACCTGTACCGAACCTGAGCGTTGATCAACGTGCGTTCCTGCGGCTGGCAGCACGGCGAACCTGGCGCTTCTTCGCAGATTTCGTCGGGCCGCAGGACAACTGGCTGCCACCGGATAACTTCCAGGAATATCCAGCGCCAGTCGTTGCTTCGCGCACCTCGCCCACGAACATTGGCATGTCGCTGCTGGCAGACCTGGCAGCCTGCGATTTCGGTTACATATGTGCCGGAGAATTCCTGCTACTTACCGGAAACACGCTGGCTACGATGGAAAAGCTGGAACGCTACCGTGGTCATTTTTACAACTGGTACGACACGCGTACCCTGGAACCGCTTTGCCCGCAATACGTCTCGTCGGTGGACAGCGGCAACCTCGCCGGCAGTCTGCTCACGCTGCAAGCGGGACTGACAGAATTGAAAGATCAGCCCGTGCTTTCATCAAACGCATTCCAGGGGTTGCAGGATACCTTGCAGATACTTGCCGAACACCTGTCCGAGTTAGCCACCCCGGAACTTGTGAAACAGGTGAAATTTGTGCGAGACACGCTGCGCTCGCTGACACTGGATGGGCCGCCACAGACACTCGCTGCCGCTAATTCATTGCTGGATGAGATCCACCATACGGCCGGAGGGATGGTTGCATGGCTGCCGGAGAATATTGATAACGAAGGCGAACTGTATTACTGGGCGCAGGCATTCGACCAGCAATCCCGCGCACTTCAGGACGACCTTGCATTACTGTTAACCGGGTCGCAACATTTCAGCAATATTCCGACGCTGATGGAATTGGCCAGGGCAAGTGCAGTTGACACAGCAGCGCCGTCGTCAGGCGCGGTGGCGGGTTCACTTTATAAGGGTGCGGCGGAGCGGCTCAGGATCATCGACGATCTGGTGGATCGCTGCCGCGAACTTGCAGTTATGGATTTTGAATTTCTTTATGATGCTTCGCGCGGTCTTTTGAGCATCGGTTACGATGTAGGTGAACGGCGTCGCGATCCGTCCTGCTACGACATGCTGGCATCCGAAGCCCGGCTTGCCAGTTTTCTGCTCATTGCGCAGGGACAGGTTCCCCAGAAGCACTGGTTTGCGCTCGGCCGCCTGTTGACCAGTCATGGCGGCGATGTCAGCCTGATTTCGTGGAGTGGTTCGATGTTCGAGTACCTCATGCCGCACCTGATAATGCCGAGTTATGAGAACACTTTACTGGAGCAGACCTGCAAGGCCGCGGTGTCACGCCAGATTGAGTACGGCCGGCAACGCGCTGTGCCCTGGGGAATTTCCGAATCCTGTTATAACGCTACCGATATGCACCAGGTCTATCAATACCGGGCGTTCGGCGTGCCTGGGCTGGGTCTCAAGCGTGGGCTGGGAGAGGATCTGGTTATTGCGCCTTACGCCAGCGCACTGGCGCTGACGGTGTTGCCGAAGGAATCCTGCCACAACCTGCAGACGCTGGCCGCCGATGGATTCCTTGGTAATTATGGGTTCTATGAGGCGGTAGATTACACGCCATCACGGGTACCGCGGGGTAAGCATCATGCCATAGTGCGAACCTTCATGGCGCATCATCAGGGCATGAGCCTGTTGGCCTTTGAACATGTTTTACTGAACCGGCCGATGCAACGCCGCTTCATGTCCGATCCGCTCGCTCAAGCAACGCAATTGTTGCTGCAGGAGCGTGTGCCAAAGCAGGGCGCTACCTTGCATCCGCATGCTGCTGAAGTGAGTGCGGCCGCGCGACCTCCAGCGGCGGAAGCAGGCGCGATCATGCGTGTGTTTACCGACCCGAACACACCAATACCTGAAGTTCACCTGTTGTCAAACGGCAGCTACCACGTCATGGCGACCCACGCCGGTGGTGGTTACAGCCGCTGGCGCGACCTGGCCGTCACCCGTTGGCGCGAGGACGCCACTTCAGATTGCTGGGGTACATTCATTTACTTGCGCGACAACGACACAGGACGCTATTGGTCAACCGCGTATCAGCCGACACTGCAAAAGGCCGATCACTACGAGGCGATCTTCGTGCAGGCGCGCGCTGAATACCGGCGGCGCGATGAGGCGATCGATACACACACTGAGATCTGCGTTTCACCTGAAGATGACGTCGAGATCCGCCGCGTCACGCTCACTAACCAGTCATCCGCTACCCGCCATATCGAGGTGACGAGTTACGCGGAGGTGGTATTGGCACCGTTGAATGCTGATCTGGCCCATCGCAGTTTCAGCAACCTGTTCGTACAAACCGAAATCCTGCCCGACCGCCAGGCGATCCTGTGCACGCGGCGCAGGCGAGTACCGGGTGAGCAGGCGCCATGGATGTTTCACCTGTTGGCAGCACCAGGTGCTACTGCCGGTAAGCCGTCTTACGAAACCGACCGCGCTAATTTCATCGGCCGGGGTCGATCTGCGGCCAACCCAGTGGTGCTGGATAGCAGTGACAGCCCACGGATGTTGTCGAACACGGAGGGCTCGGTGCTCGATCCGATCGTGGCGATCCGTCGCGTCATTACCTTGTCACAGGACGAATCCGCGACCGTGCAGATCATTTCTGGTGTCGCGGACACGCGCGAAGCTGCATTGGCTGTGCTTGAGAAATATTGTGACCGGCACTTCGTTGAGCGTGCCTTTGAAATGGCATGGTTCCAGAGTCAGGAGGTACTGCACCAGCTCAACGCAACCGAAGCCGATGCACAAGTCTATAGCCGCCTGGCCAGCTCCGTCATTTACGCCAATGCTCTGCGTCGCGCCGCACCCAGCATCATTGCCCGCAACCAGCTGGGACAGTCCGGCCTCTGGCGCTTTGCCGTCTCGGGCGATCTGCCGATCGTGCTGGTACGCATCGGTGACATGAACCGCATCGACCTGGTCAAACAGGTGCTGCAGGCCCATGCCTATTGGCGGATGAAGGGTCTGGTTTCGGATCTGATGATCCTGAATGAGGATTTTTCGGGCTACCGTGCAGTTCTGCAAGACCAGATCATGGGGCTGATCAATGCGGGCCCCGAAGCGCAAATACTCGACAAACCGGGCGGAGTCTTCGTGCGGCGCGCGGAAGAACTTTCGGAGGAGGACCGGGTGTTGTTCCAGACAGTCGCCCGAGTCGTGCTAACCGATAGTGCCGAGACATTGGGCGAGCAGGTGCAGCGCCTCATCGCGGCAGAGCACTTTCCGAGTCGCCTGGTCCCGGTACTGCAAGCGGCCACACATGAAATAGCCTTTCCGCTGGAAGCGCACGAACGCATTTTCTGCAACGGCCTGGGCGGCTTCACGCCCGACGGGCACGAATACGTCATTACTCTCGAGCCGGGTCAGAGCACGCCGGCGCCGTGGGCCAATGTTATCGCCAGCCCCTACATTGGCACAGTCATCAGTGAGAGCGGTAGCGCGTACACCTGGGTGGAAAACGCGCATGAGTTCCGGCTTACCCCCTGGCACAATGACCCGCTTAGCGACACTAGCGGTGAAGCACTCTACATCCGCGACGAGGAATCCGGCGCGTTCTGGTCGCCGACGCCGTTGCCCGCCCGCGGTCTGTCCGGCTATGTCTGCCGGCATGGGTTTGGCTACAGCGTGTTCGAGCATTACGAAGCCGGCATCTCCTCGAAACTGTACACCTATGTCGCCATGGACGCACCGGTGAAGTTTGTCGTGGTAAAACTGCGCAACAATTCGCGGCGACAGCGGCGCTTGTCGCTGACAGGGTACTGGGAGCTGGTACTCGGCGAGTGGCGGCATGACAATCTGATGCACATTGTTACCGAAACTGATCCGCACAGCGGGGCAGTATTTGCCCGTAACGCTTACGGCCGCGAATGCGCCAGTCGGGTTGTCTTCGCGCAGGTCAGCGAACTGGAGCGTAAGGTGACCGGAAATCGTACCGAGTTTATCGGCCGCAACGGCTCGCTGGCCAACCCGGCTGCCATGCGCCGCAAACGTTTGTCGGGCAGGACCGGTGCAGGTCTTGATCCGTGCGCCGCGATACAGGCTACAATCGAACTCGCCGTCGGGCAGGAGCGCGAGATAGTATTCATATTCGGCGCGGCCAGCAACAGTGAAGAAGCACAACATTTCATCCAGCGCTTCAGTGGACCTGCTGGCGCACGGCAGGCATTGGAAGCAGTGTGGGAGCACTGGAACCGCACGCTGGGCGCGGTGCAGGTGGAGACGCCGGATCCAGCCCTGGACGTGCTGGCTAACGGCTGGCTTGTTTATCAGACACTGTCATGCAGGCTGTGGGGCCGGAGTGGCTATTATCAATCCGGCGGTGCTTACGGCTTCCGCGATCAATTGCAGGACACGACGGCGCTGCTGCATACGACACCCTGGCTTGCCCGTGAGCAGTTGATCCGTTGCGCCGGGCGCCAGTTCCTCCTCGGTGATGTGCAACACTGGTGGCATCCACCCCACGGCCAGGGCGTACGCACCCATTTCTCCGATGACTATCTATGGTTACCATATGCCACCTGTCGCTATGTGCTGGCAACCGGCGACACAGGTGTGCTCGACGAGCAAGTTCATTTCCTGGAAGGCCGCGAGTTGAATCCGGAAGAGGAGGCATACTTCGACCATCCGCAACGATCAACTGAAGTGGCTAGCCTCTATGAGCATTGTGTGCGTGCCCTCAAACACGGTCAGCGTTTTGGTGAACATCAATTACCGTTGATGGGCAGCGGTGACTGGAATGACGGCATGAATCTCGTCGGTCGTGACGGCAAGGGAGAGAGCGTCTGGCTGGCATGGTTCCTGTACGAAAATCTACAACAGTTTGCCAACTTGGCACGTGATCGGGGCGACGAGAACTTTGCCGGCGTTTGTATCGAACAGGCGTCGCAGCTACTCACCAAGATTGAGGCCAACGGCTGGGATGGCGGCTGGTATAGGCGTGCCTATTTCGATGATGGCACTCCGTTGGGTTCGGCCGACAGTGAGGAATGCCAGATCGATTCGATCAGCCAGAGTTGGGCGGTGATTTCAGGCGGCGGCGATCCAATACGTGCTCGCCAGGCGATGGGCGCAGTAAACGAACGCCTGGTGCGCCGTGATGCACAGTTGATCCAGTTGCTTGACCCCCCCTTCGATAAATCAGACCTTGAGCCCGGTTATATCAAGGGTTATGTGCCCGGCGTGCGCGAAAATGGCGGCCAATATACCCATGCTGCAATATGGACCACGATGGCGTTTGCCATGATGGGTGACACGGAACGCGCATGGGAACTGTTTGCCATGCTCAATCCCATAAATCACGGTACTGAGCCTGCGGACATCGAGCGCTACAAGGTCGAGCCCTACGTCATGTGCGCAGATATTTACGGTGCGTCGCCACATATAAGTCGGGGCGGTTGGACCTGGTACACGGGGGCGGCGGGCTGGATGTATCGGCTGACTGTGGAAACACTGCTGGGCCTGAAGCTAGAGGTAGATCATCTGCGTATTGCGCCGCGTATCCCGGCTCATTGGGATTCGTTCAAAATCCACTACCGCTATCGCGAGACCGTTTACCACATCACTATCCGACGTGTCGATGAAAAGTCAGGGCCCGTAATCCGCGTGATACTGGACGGTACTGTGGTGAATGGCGCTAGCGTAGATGGGGCAGGGCGACCGCAAGGAATCATCCCCCTGGTGGACGATCATAGAGAGCACCACGTCAAGGTGAATCTAGATGAAGTGGTCAGAGCCCTTTAGTCTCTTTGAATGTATATCCTGAATTCAGCTGCTCAATCGACAATAATGCAGCAATCAGGCATAGCTCGACTACTAACCTCGGCCTAGATCCTTTTTTTATAACTGCCGAAGCTGGTTTGCAGGTATAGATTGCCTCCCGAGGGGATGACGAATGCTATGGATGCGTGTGTATCTCCTTCAAGCCGAAACGCGGCCTCGCCTCTGTGACGGGCAATAATTTTATGCATTTATCTGTTGTTGATATGTCCGCTATAAATCTTTGCTGTCATTACTGATGTGTAATATTTCAGCCGGCGTATTGTTCTGGAATGGAAATCGTTGTGCGACTTCGCTTTATTCTCCAGCTAATGTCAGATGTTGGTTTAGGATAAGGGACTATCAGCAGCGGGCTGGATGGCTTCTTCCTTCGCGGGCAGTTGCTCGATTAGCCACATATTCAGCGGTGTTGTAAATCCTTCCAGCAGGTCGTGCCTGAATAATATTCTGATAATAGGTGGCAATCCTTCTGACAATCAGCCATCTCCAGAACCACTGTAAGGGAAGAGTAGATCTTCAAGTACTCTGACTCCTTGATTCACCTTGATTTCAATTAACCCCTCTAATCAGGTGTTAATAGCATTCGTCCTTGACCCACTATCTAAGCTCTGACAGAGTTTGACTAGTAATAACAAAGTCAGGAACTCTTTGATAATGGACACCTCAGATCTTTATAAACGATTGATTGCCAGCACTGGTGAGGATGTTGACCGTGATGGGCTGCTGAAATCCCCTGAACGTGCTTCCAAGGCCTTTGCTTTTCTCACACAGGGATACCAGCAGTCTCTGGAAGAAATCTTAAACAACGCTGTGTTTGATTCTGACAACGACGAAATGGTCATTGTTAAAGATATCGAACTGTATTCCATGTGTGAACACCATCTGTTGCCTTTTGTCGGCAAGGTTCATGTGGCTTACATACCTCGCGGAAAAGTGATTGGGCTTTCCAAAATAGCCCGTATTAGCGACATGTATGCGCGTCGCCTGCAAATTCAGGAACAGTTAACCAAGCAAATTGCCGATGCGGTGATGGATGTTACCAACGCTGCAGGCGTGGGTGTAGTGATTGAGGCACAGCATTTCTGCATGATGATGCGTGGTGTGCAAAAACAAAATTCCTGGACTATTTCTTCGATGATGCTTGGGTCTTTTCGAGAGAATCATCGTACGCGGCATGAGTTCCTGCAGTTGATTAGTAAATAAATACAGGATCACGGGGGCAGAGGGCGCCTCATGCGCACTTCCTCATATTGTTTTATCCAAAAATACTCAGGGCATTGTGTTTCTGCTCATTTTATTTAGTTGGTCACGCGTTATTTAAATAATAATCCCTTCAGCTTCATATATTCCGCATTTATTAAGAGCAGCCAAAATGCCTGAAGAAACCCCCTCTGAAGGTCCAGGAGCTGTTTCATTTTCAGGCTTTTTGCTACTGGCTAAAACTCGGCTTTATCAGTTTTGGCGGTCCCGCTGGGCTAATCAGTATGATGCACCAGGAGTTGTAGAAAAACGTCGCTGGATTTCTGAACATCGATTTTCACACGCTCTCAACTACACCATGGTATTAACCGGGCCGTAAGCACAGCAGCTCGCTACGTAGATAGGCAGCCTGATGCATGGCGTAAAAGGCGGTATTGCCTCTGGGGTATTATTTGTGCTGCCTTCGCTGTTTATTCTAATGGGGCTTACCTGGGTGTATTTAGCCTATGGTGATTTACCCGCTGTAGAAGGAATTTTGTACGGTATTAAACCGGCGGTTACGGCGATTGTTGTTTTTGCGGTCTACCGCATTGGATCACGTGCTTTAAGGAATAATGTATTACGGGGTATGGCTTAACTCGCTTTTATCGCGATTTTTGCATTAGATATTCCGTTTCCATTTATCGTATTAACCGCAGGTATTATCGTCTATTTAGATTCACGACTTGCCCCTGAAAATTTTAAATGGAACCGTTTAATTAGCTTTAGCGTAATCGGTTTATTTATATGGGCTGCGGTGATGCTCGCCTTATTTAATACCTATGGCTGGCTCAGCGACACACAAATGATAGACGGTTTGGCCCTGGGCGAAACCACTCCCGGTCCACTGGTTATGGTGGTGTCATTTGTCGGCTTTGTGGGTGGGTGGACTAAAGAAATCTTTGGTCCTGATAGTTTGCTGCTCGCCGGTGCAGCGGGTGCCAGCATTGCGACACTGTTTACCTTTCTACCGTCTTTCCTGTTTATTTTATTCGGCGGGACTTTGGTCGAAGCGACACGCGGTGACATAAAATTTACCTCATCGTTAACCGGTATTACTGCTGCCGTGGTGGGTGTGGTACTAAATTTAGCCGTCTTTTTTGCCATCATGTACATATCGATCGGCAGACCGGGCAAATCCTTGCAACATTAATATTTATTCTGACAGACGTGCTGATTACTCGTTCAACAGGCAGCACATTAAGCATCATTAGTAATCGACAATTGACAAAGAATGAATCGAAAGCATACTAACTCCTGCAGGATTAGAATGGTTGATTTGAGAAGCAGAATTCGATTACCCTGATTCCTCAATGCCGACCGATAAATAATCCCTTTAGATAGATCTTATGCTGTTTTTATACGCATGATTAACTGGCCCGCCATTATCTATGTTGACGGTGATGATGAACTCACCTATGTCGCCTCAGAGTCGGAATGGAATAACCACCCGGAATGGTCCGCAGCAGAATATGATGTCGAGGATGTAATGATCGACAGTACTGGGGTTGTTTACCGCATTGGAAGCATGTCCAATGGAGTGGTGCAGTTGGATAAGACTGACCAGAAAATTTCTGTCACCGAGCTTGTTACGCTGGTAAAACGGCATGCCGCGTTAAATAATGCCTGCTGTATTGAAAAGATGGCTTTCAGGAATATCGAGGAGGGGATGACGATCATTGCCAGCCTGGCTGTTGAGTAAGCTATAGCCAGCGGTATTTTTATAATGATTCACTATTTTATTGAGTCACAATAGAGTTAACACGTCGAGGAACAGCATGATTTTTAGACAATTGTTTGAACCGGATTCGAGTACCTATACCTACCTGCTGGCCTGTCCCGATACAGGAACAGCGGTGTTGATAGATCCTGTGATCGATACCGTTGAACACGATCTCGAGTTGATCCAGAAACTGCAGCTGAAGCTCGCCTATACCATCGATACTCATGTACATGCGGATCACTTGACCGGGGCGCGTGTGTTGCGCAATAAAACCGGCTGCCAGGTCGCCTTTCCCGAGGTGGAAATGCCGGAGTGCGCTGACATCGCCATGAAAGAAGGTGTGCCGTTCAAGTTTGGCAGCATCATACTGGATCCGTTGTTTACCCCGGGGCATACCTCGCATCACTTTGCTTACCGGCTCGATGATGGAACTCAAACGAGAGTATTTACCGGTGATGCACTGCTGATTGACGGCTGTGGACGCACCGATTTCCAGTCCGGCGACGCGGCAACACTTTACCGCAGCATCCGCGAGAAGCTGTTTACCCTGGCAGATGAGACACTGGTTTACCCGGGACATGACTACAATGGCCGCCAGGTCTCCAGCATTGGCCAGGAAAAGGCGCGTAATCCACGACTCGGAGTGGATAAATCAGAAGCAGAATTCATCTCCATCATGCAGGAACTCGACCTGCCTTACCCGCGCAAGCTGGATTTCGCTGTACCCGGTAACGAGCAATGCGGGAAATGCCCGGAGAATGTTCCAGCTGAGTTCCAGGGGCCGTGTCATCGGTTTGACCAGGGGGAATAGAAAATCGATTTTTATTCGATTATTGTGGATTCTGGCTTCCGCAGGAGTGAAGACTGTTTAAGTATTTTTTAACGTTTTATACGTAAGGGTGGTCCTGATAAATACAATGAAACCCGCCATTGTCCCTTTCGGGTATATCCTGCGATCACGAGCACCGCAGCGTGGCAATCTCATAACGTATCAACAGGAATTGAGAGATTGCCACGTCACTTCGTTCCTCGCAATGACGAATAAAAATATAGGTTCAATTAGAATTACTAGTTTCTTTCTCTATCATCGGTGACCACCAGTCGGTCTGTACGTAATTCTCGGTTTCTGACACCAGCTGACCGAGTTTAGGGGCGATGATTTTTACGCCGCGCTTATTGGCTTCTTTGGTGACGCGTTCAATCGGATCGTGCCAGCTATGCAGTGACAGGTCGAACATACCCCAGTGGACCGGTACCATGGCCTTGCCTTTGAGATCGATGTGCGCCTGTACGCCTTCTTCAGGCAGTTGATGGACAAATTTCCAGTCCAGGCTGTAGGCGCCGTTTTCAAGGAATGTCAGGTCAAAGGGGCCGAGGCGGTCACCAATTTTTTTGTAATGGTTTGAGTATCCAGAGTCACCGCTGTAGAAAACATTCTGTTTGTCGCCCTTGATAGCCCAGGATGCCCACAGCGTTGTGTTGCGGTTATTCAATCCACGGCCGGAGAAATGCTGTGCCGGGGCGCAGGTAAAAGTCAGGCCGTTAACTGTCGTGTCTTGCCACCAGTCGAGCTCGGTGATTTTCTCTTTCTCTATGCCCCAGTATTCCAGGTGGGCGCCGACACCGAGCGGGACGATGTAGTGAAGGTCACGTTTTTTTAGTTTGCTGATGGTTTTGTGATCCAGGTGATCATAGTGATCATGAGAGATTAGTACGATGTCGATATCCTGAATCTGTTTGATATTAAATACCGGCGGCTGAAAGCGTTTCGCTATACCCGGTATTGGTGAGGCATAGGTCGAGAAAATCGGGTCGATAAGAATGCGTTTGCCGTCAAGTTCAAGCAGAATCGTCGAGTGGCCAAACCAGATAAAGCGTATGTCACGGCTTTTGCTATTGAGTTCGGACAGTGCAGGCGGTGCTTCGGGTAATTTTTCTTTAGGCCTGCGTTGATGGCCGTTAAAGAAATACTCATAAGCAATGGTGGTCCACGGGCGGCCTGTCTGCAAGGATATCTCCTGCGGGTTCTGAAATTGCTGACTCTCGCTATTGTAGTGTGCAGAGCTGACGATCCTGTTGGTATGATCGCTCCCTGTGCTGGCACCTATAGAGGTGCATGCCACCATGTATCCACTGGTAAATAAAAGCAGCACGAACCAGGCAATCTTTTTCATCATTACTCGTATCAATAGTTCAGTTGTAGATTATAAGAGTGGAAATTATCCTTCATCCTGTGTGAGAAAAGTGTGAATATTCAGGGTAATGCACCATTGGCATATGAGGAATCTGGAACTCGTCAGATTGATGGGTGGGGTTGGTTCCTGTAGATAAACGAATGACAGGGTGGAAGCAAAGAGATCAGTATCTCTTGATTTGATCTTTAGTCGGCGGTTGTGATAAATCAGGAGCTGATCTGCATCTGATGTTCTTTGCATCGTGCAATGACTGATTCGATAGCGGTAGATGCGCCTATGAGTGAGAATCTAGTCGTGATTTTTTTGCCTCTTTCACCGATATATTCAACCTTCAGGCTTTGACTATCGTATATGGTTTCAAGAAATTCCTCCGACAGATCAACAATGGTTGCATGCTTCTGCTTATACGCATGCAGGTAGGCGTACATGATTATTGCATTATCAAATTGAACCCGTATTTTGTACCTTCTATTAACTGCGAAAAGATATTTATCATTTTTTCCCGACATCGAAAGGGTAAACATTTTCAGTGTGTCACTGATTCTGCAACGAAAAGTAAGACCAGCGCCATGCAGGTTTTTCGACATGGTAAGCGCTGAGTAATAACCCCTTTGCTCCTGCGTCGTCGCAGACCAGTCCAGAAACTCTTCTTTGCCGACACCCGATGTTGTGATTGATTCGGATTGGCCAGCCAGTTTTCTAAAGTGAAGGTTGTTTAGTAGTCCCATATATCTCGTTCTTTTTATGCTGAAAATGCGTCGTGTCGCGACTTATTATGAATATGATTATCCAGAAAATGAATAAAACTGGTAAGCGACAACCAATAAATCAGCGATAATAATTGATAAACGGAACAAATAGAAGTTACAGGACAGGATCAATGAGCCTCAGGTGATTTCCATTTTCCCGGAAATCATCAAGTCCCTGCGCTAATGACTTTCAGAAATGATTCTGAAAGCTCGCCACGACCTGCTTTGTCCAGCAGCTGCTCTGCGGTTTGAACAATTTCTGATAATGGACCAGTTATATAGACCATGCCCAGTTCCAGCGTGACCTGCTTGTCAGCAATAGGGTTTTGCTTGTTGGCATGCTCAGGTGCCATGAAGAGCATTTGTATTTCATTTACCTCATCAGGAATGTTGTCGCAGCCGCCACCGACAGCGACAAATTCAAACAATTCCTCAGGGCTTTGCAGCGGCACACTTTCTTCATAGAAGTCCTGGCCATTTTGTGTCGCCTTGAATTCAACGGTAAGTATTGGTTTCATTGCTGTGCTCCTGTTTTTGCATTCCGGGTGCCCTGGACCTGGCTATTTAAGATGCTTGTTATTATTCGGTTATCAGGCTGCCTCGAAAAATTAATCAATACATATAAAAACACCTTTCTATTATACGCCTGTAATAGAAGGAATTGGGGACAAGTCATGTTTTACGAAACTTGAAACTCACAGTGATAAGATATCGGCCCGCTCAGCAAGCGGCTTTATCAAGGCATGATCACCAGAAACCCGTCCGGCACAAGACTTGTTGCCAGCATCACTTCGTTGATGTCCTGATGCGTTGTCCATGTGGTGCTTCGCTGATGTTCGGGGTCGCGCCAGAATGTCTCGATCTCATTTCGAAGGGGCATGTATTGCTTCAGGGCTTCTAGTTGTTTGCTTAGCTTCGGGTATGTGGGTGCCTGCGTTTGTTCGTCGCCTGCCGCCAGTTGCATGCGCTCCACGGCGTGCAGTCCGATTGCCAGGCCGAGTTCACGAAACGCAAGCCGGTATTGGGCCGGTTGTTGTAACTCACTGTTTCTTGCGTAGTGTTCGAGGCCGGTGAGTGACGCGGTGAGTAAGTTATCGAGCAGTTGCGTATCCAGTGATGAATCTTGCTGAATGAGTTGCTGTACGCGGCAGGCATCAATCATCAGGCCGCCCAGGCCGAGCGAATCGTTGGTGGCCCAATCGACCCATTTTAACATCGCTGCGTACTCACCGGTTTCCTCTTTGAGGTCTGGCCCGGTGGATGGCTGCGGTAACGTCGCCGTGGTGGTAAGCAATTGCAGATTCGTAATGTAGCCGTCGAGTGGATCGTGCTGTCCCATGGATGGCACTAGCGCATACGTCAGGTCGATGCTCATCTTCCAGACCATTCTACGTGGTTGCCAATCAGAGGAGGGCTTATAGGTAAATGCACTGAATGCCCTGTGGGCGAGCTCGCGTGACCATGTGTTGAAGCGGGGTTGTTGTGTGGCTCGCGTGACCTGGTCGAGTGCGTGCATCCACCTGGTCAGGTAGTGGAAGTACTGACCATCGCGGTCCCACTCCAGACTTTCGTCGATCGGCTCATCCGGTCGACGTTCCGGCAATACTTTACCAATGCGAAGACCTCCCCGGGTTGGATGCAGTTCACCATCATGCTCGCTCAGTCCGCTGATCCATCCTGTGCGTTTGTCGTCATTTCTATGCCGGCCAAGTACATGATGAACCTCGTTGACCAGATGTAAGGCGAGATCCGTGTATCTCTGCTCGCCGGTAGTGCGTGCGAGACCAAGGTAGTTGCAGACTGCGAAAGCATCTGTCCACAGGTAACGCCGAGGGGGCTGTCTGGTGGTGAGTCCTGTACGCTCTGCGAAGTTGTTCATAATTGCAATGGCTTCATCAATACGCAAATTGGACATGGTTCTGTTCTCCTTTTGTTCGCTTGCCATCGCAAGTGCAAGTGCACTCAGCAATCTGAGCAGGTATAAATCAGTGCACCTCGCTTTTCTCAGTATAGCAATAGTGGGCTTGCGACGATTAAAGTCGATCAATAAATATTAGTTGTGATATAAAAAACTTAGAGATGAGCATCAATCAAAGACTGTCGCCTATCCTTCCGCTGTTTTTAATCAGTGTGGTCATACATGATAAAACCATTTCGAACTAACCATATCTTGCAGGGGCTTGTACTGTGGCTGATTGTGTTCTGGGTCATCACGGCTATCAAGCCACTTTATCCACGCGACTGGCTGCTTGAAAATCTGCTGGTATTCTTTTACTCAGCTTTGCTGATTATTACTTACCGCTGGTTCAGGTTTAGCAACCTGTCTTACGCACTTTTTACCCTGTTTCTCAGCCTCCACCTGCTGGGGGCGCACTATACCTATTCGGAAACCCCTTTCGGGTTCTGGCTGCAGGACTGGTTTGGTTTTGGACGAAACCATTATGATCGTATCGTCCATTTCTGTTTCGGACTGCTGATAGCCTACCCTTTCCGTGAAATATTGTTGAGGCAGACCGGGGTTAAGCGTGAGTGGTCCTATTTTCTCGCCGTCACACTTGTGCTTGCATTCAGTGCCTTCTATGAAGTCATCGAAGGTCTTGCTGCGACGATCTTTAGCCCGGAACTGGGTGCTGCCTATCTCGGAACGCAGGGAGATGAATGGGATGCACAGAAAGACACGGCGATGGCTTTTGCAGGTGCCATTATAGCGATGTGCATGACCTGGCAGTGCGACCGGCAGAACAGTCGAAGACGCATCTCGTTTTAACGGATTAAGAGAGTTGATAATTGGAAAAATAATGAAAAAATTATAGCCTAAACTTATACGCCTGTTTAACTACATCAATCAGTCCAGACTTCTTGGCGCTGAAGGATTAAAATTAAATTCCAATTATTAAAATTACCTGGCCATGTCCAAATATTCGAAAAAGAACACTGTCCCAGACAAAGTAAAAGACGATGCAATGAGAATTGCCCGCGGTACTCAAAAACCGGGGCAAACGAAAGAGCAGACAAAGTTGATTGCCCAGGGTATACAAAAAGGCATTGCTCAGTACAAAAAGCAGCAAAGCGAAAAGGCTCGCGAACGGGATAAAAGGCATAAAAAAGACGCGGTCCAGAACAATAAAAATAAAGATACGACTACTAAGATTGTTGAACCGGCAGCAGCAAAATGTAATAAGTTACCGTGGGCGTTGCTGATAGTATCATGGCTTGGTTTTGCCGCTTATATTGTGTTAATGAAGTAATTACTCAATGATTTTTCAGAATGATTTGCGTAGGTGTAGATAAGATTTAGAGGTAATAGAGATGCTTCCCCAGTTCTGCCCATTGCGATTTGTGTTAATGATTGTGTTGCTGCTGGCCAGTTATGCCGGCATATCTGTTGATCAGCACGATTTGCCGCCATACAGCAAGGCCTATGATGCCAGCCGTGATCCTTATGCAGATACTAAGGCTGCTTTGATGCTTGCCAGGGAAACTGACCGCAAACTGCTAATCGAAGTCGGTGGCGACTGGTGTAGCTGGTGTTATGTGCTGGATCGTTTTCTAGCTGATCATGACAACGTCGCATATCGTCTTCATGAAACCTTTGTGGTCCTCAAGGTTAATGTCAGTGATGCGAATGACAATGCCAGGTTTATGGCAACATTGCCGCCAGCCAGGGGCTACCCGCATATGTATATAACCGATTCCAGCGGCGTGGTGCTGCATTCTCAGAACACCGGCCAGTTTATTGAGAATAGTGAATATTCAGAGCAACAGTTCATGGCTTTTTTAGACTACTGGCAGAGTCAAAATGACTAGTCGTATGAATATTGGCCGTCGCGAGTTTATGACTCGCATGGGTTTATTAGGCTCAATGGCCATAAGCTTTCCCCGCGAGGCGCTGGCGGAGCTTCGGCAATCGAATACAAATCAACCATTGCCTGACTGGGCTGAAGAACCGGCCTGGAAGACGATTGCCGAGGTGCAGGAGACAATATTTCCAGCAGGTGAAGATATCCCCGGTGCCAGTGATATTGGCGCCGCGATTTATCTGCATAAGGCAATTGAAAATCCGAATGCGGATGGTGAAGACAGGGATTACATCTTTCGCGGTATTGGCTGGCTGGACGAACTGGCCCAGCAGCGCTATACGAAAAATTACATCAACTTATCTGAAAAACAAAAAGAAAAAATTATCGCGGAAACGGTGCAGACATCGGCCGGGCGCAAGTGGGTATCACTATTGCTGACCTACCTTCTTGAGGCATTGCTGTGTGAACCGGTCTATGGCGGTAATCCGAATGGCATTGGCTGGAAATGGCTTGAACATCAGCCAGGATACCCGACACCCGCTGCTGACAAAACCTGGGACCAGTTACTGCAAAGGCGCTCATGAATAAACAATATGATGTTTGTATCATAGGCAGTGGCGCAGGGGGCGGGCCGGTGGCTTTGACCCTGGCCAGGGCTGGTTATTCGGTCCTTATACTGGAAAAAGGGCCCTGGTTTACCGAAAAGGATTTCTATAAAGACGAGCTCGCCTGCTGCCGCCGCAGTGTCTATACACCGAAGCTTTCTGAAGAACAGCATGTAATAGAAGACACTGATAGTGATGGCAACTGGATTGGGCAGCCGACCTCTGATTCCGGCTGGGATTTCTGGAACGGTAATCTTGTCGGCGGCTCGTCAAACCTGATGAGTGGCTTTTTCTACCGCCTAAAACCGGAAGACTTTCGATTATTGTCCGAGTTCGGTCCGATTAAAGGCGCCAATGTCGTCGACTGGCCAATCAGTTATGAAGACCTCGAACCCTACTACACCCTGGTAGAAACCGAAGTGGGAGTATCTGGCCGTTTCACGGATCATCCGCGGGCTGAGGCGCGGTCAAGCAAAGACTTCCCTTATCCGGCTACGGCAGAGCACCCCGTATCAGAAAAATTTGATCGCGCCTGTCAGAGCATGGGTCTCTACTCACTGCCAACGCCACGGGCGATTTTATCGCGACCTAAAGGCGGTCGCCGCAGCTGTGAGTACTCAGGCTACTGCGGCAGCTATGGCTGTTCGTCAGGTGCCAAGGGCAGTTCAAGGGCCGCCTTGCTTGACCAGGCTGTCGCCACTGGCAACTGCGAAATAAAACCGTTAAGCAAGGTCTATAAATTAACCAGTGACGAAAAAGGCAAGGTGGTTTCGGCAGACTACTATGATGCCAGCGAACTGAAGCAGTCCATCCACGCAAAAATCTTTGTCGTTGCCTGCCAGGCGATCGAAACCAGCCGTTTGTTATTGTCTTCTACAGGCCCGAAGCACCCCAATGGCCTGGCAAATAATAGTCGGCAGGTGGGTAAAAACCTGTTGTTTTCTGCCGGCGGGGCAGGCTCCGGTGACTTTGACTACAGCAAGATGGATAGCAGGGAGTCAGCAGCCATGAAGATACGCGGACCATTCGTCAACCGCGGACTGCAGGACTGGTATTTTATTGATGATCCGGCGCTTGGAGGGCGAGTTAAAGGCGGCACCGTTGATTTTCTGCTGCGCCACCCAAATGCGATGAGTAAGGCGATGAATGCGAAGTGGGATGATAATGACGACCTCGTCTGGGGCAGGGCATTGCAGAAAAAGCTGAAAGCCATCTTTACCGAAAATCAGACCCTGCGCTATGAAATATTTTGCGACTGGTTGCCGACGGATGACTGCTTTGTCAGTCTGGATGACGCGGTTAACGACAAGTGGGGATCACCGGTGGCAAAAGTCCGTATCGGCTATCATCAGCATGACCTGAAAGTAGCACACTATATCAATGAGTATGCCATGAAGGTGCTGTCGAAGATGGGTGCTGAAAATGTAAGATCAAGCATTAGTGGTGCACCGCCGGCAAACCTGGTGGCCGGCGGATGCCGTTTTGGTAATGATCCTGAGACTTCGGTACTTAATGCCGATTGCCGTGCCCACGATGTTGAAAATCTCTATGTCAGTGACGGCAGCTTTATGCCCACCGGCGGCAGCGTGCCGTACACCTGGACGATTTATGCCAATGCTTTTCGTGTCGCAGATAGAATTAAAGAAGCGCTTTGCTAGCGGAAAAATCTGATATCACTTATTGAGCTTACTTTCTGGAATATCACATGAAATATTATATTTTATCTTTTTGCTTGTTGCTGTCGTGTGGATTTACGCTAGCACAGGCCGATGAACAAAACGTCAGCCCCGGGATTAACAGGCATTACCAGGGTGCAGAATATCAACAGTGGTTATCAACCTTTGAAGGCCCAGGGCGCGAGGTTTATGACCGGAGGCTGGACGTGGTGCAGGAACTGGAACTCAAAGCGGGAATGGACATCGCCGATATCGGTGCCGGTACCGGCTTTTATAGTCTGTTATTTGCTCAGCAGGTGGGCAAGTCAGGCAATGTCTTTGCCGTCGATATTACAGATGACTTTGTTAGAAACATCAAGCGCCGTGCTGCGGAAAATAACCTGCATAACGTCCAGGGAATTCTCAGTGAGCAGAAAGATACCCGGCTTGAGTCGGCATCGATTGATGTGGCCTTCGTATGTAATACTTATCATCACTTTGAATACCCGCAAGCTATGCTGGCCTCGATTCATCGTGCACTACGCCAGGGTGGAGAACTCGTGATTATTGATTACAGAAAGCAGGCTGGCACCAGTTCTTCCTGGGTGATGTCGCATGTCAGGCATGGCAAGCAGTCGGTGATTGATGAAATTGAACAGGCTGGTTTTAAGCTTCAGTCTGAGTCGGATATTTTGAATGAAAATTATTTTTTGAGGTTTTTAAAGGTAGAAAGGAATAAGGATTAAGGGGGAAAGGAAAAGAGAATGAACAGGGGTTAACAGGGCACAGTAGGTCAAATATAATGCTGAAATAATTAACGTATAGAAGTTCTGCGACAGCATGCTTGATAAAGGAATCGTAATGACGAGTAATTGTGTTTTTTGCCGGATGCTCAGCAACGACATCAGAAAAGAAATCTTAATGCAAAACGACCTGGCTGTCGTAATTCGCGACACCTTTCCGGTCAGTGATGGGCATTCACTGATTATTCCGAGGCGTCATGTCAGTTCCTTCTTTGATACAAGCCCTGAAGAGCGTACTGCATTAATGGAACTGCTTGATCTGACTAAGAAAGACCTGGACAGGCAATTCAGTCCCGATGATTACAATGTCGGAATCAATGATGGCCCGTTAGCAGGGCAATCTGTACCTCATCTGCACATCCACATTATTCCACGTTACCAGGGTGATAAGGATGATCCTCGCGGCGGGGTGCGCTGGATAATCCCGGAAAAAGCAAAATACTGGAAATAACGCATTCTTGCCCCAGATTGATTGAACAACACATCATCTAAATTTACTTGCTGGATAACACCAGCCATAACTGCTGAACTATGACGCTTTTCATGCGGGCCTGCTCCGGCATCCAGTATGCAATTTTGTGTATAGATTACGATATAGCTCCGCCAGGAAAGGGGAGTAATATGTTGTCAGGATGTTTAAGTGTTAAACCTGTTAGGCCAGCGGGGTCCCGGTAACCTTAGTAAGTTGAGGTTATTAGGACTGTAACATTTGATATCTTTTCAACTCAAATTGCCTCTTAAACCTCTATAAATATGCAAAGGTCAAAACCATGTTAGAAAAAAATCAGGCAGCCCCTGCCTTCAGTACTCCAAACCAGAACAATGAAATAATCAACCTGTCTGATTACAGGGGCAGGAAAAATGTTGTTTTGTATTTCTACCCAAAAGATGACACTCCAGGTTGCACCATTCAGGCGAACCAGTTTACAGCGCTTGCCAGTGAATTTGGCAAAGTAGATACAGTGGTTCTCGGCGTCAGCAAGGATTCCTGTCAGAGCCACCAGGCATTTATTGATAAATTC
>Ga0316187_10001313_pt1 | contig 21296 bp, 22 predicted proteins | sample CroRivburrow1_MG_FD_204927 | JGI IMG/M metagenome (GOLD analysis project Ga0316187, IMG submission 204927) | Coastal sediment microbial communities from Maine, United States - Cross River worm burrow 1 | ecosystem: Environmental > Aquatic > Marine > Coastal > Sediment | place: USA: Maine...
TGGGCAAGGCTATCTGCCTCGCTCAGACCGTCCGGTGCATTCACAATCGCCTGACGTGCCACGCCAAGATTAACCCTCTTCAGTGAAGCAATCTCCTGCAACTCTCCCCAGCGATATGACATCCACTTCTCAGATAGAAGATCCTGAGGTGCTGATTTATCTTCACCCAGCAGCACCAGTTTTAGTTTGGTAAAGCTTCGTTCAGCGATGGTGCGAAGCTGGGAAATCACATAAGGCGAAACACTGTTCCAGCCAATCATCACCATATGATTGGTGTAGTTAAGACGTTCATTGCGCAATTTCACCATCAGTTCAGAGACAATACTGGCCCCAATACCGATGAAGAAGGCGAGCACAAACAGGCCAATCACAATGGAGACCACCGAGATAAATACGAGTGAGTTGGTTTCCGGATAAAGAATTACATTACCGGGATCTGTCAGAATTCTGAATGCAAACCAGATGCGGGCCAGCATGGTGTTATCCTGATCGGTCATCACACCATCCTGAGTATAATCAAACGGGCCAATCATATATTGGGCAACCACACCGCCACCAATCGACATCACTGCCAGAATGAGAACGATCAGATTAATCTCCTGAAGATACTGTCCTTCATGCATTACATCACGAATATTTCGGACAATCACCATCCACGGCCTGAGCAGACGAACCAGTCGTAGCATTCGAAGTGCTCCACCATAAGGAATCACGGCCAGCATCGGAACCATCACGACCGTTGCAACCACATCAACCCACCAGAAGGTCCATTCCATTCTCCGTTCCAGTTTGGAAGAGTGTTCTTTCATGCTCTGCAAAATCAGGAAGCGGATGATCAGTTCAACAGAGAAAAAGATAATGACAACCCAAAGCAGGGTCCCTTCCGAGAAAAAGGAGATAAGTACAACAAGTGAAATAAACATGCCGTAAGTGGGTGAATACATGGCACTTTGTAGATCAATATAACGGAATGCACGCAGCGTACGCATCAGGTAAAATGCGCGGAAGAGACGTACAATCGTAGCATTTTCAGCACCAAATTGAATGTCTAGAATTGTGATCAACAGTGAAGCGATACCAATGATATCCATCACCAAAAAGAGCATGTCCAGTTTTCGGTTCAGGGATGTTCGGTATGGATTTGTCTTGATCTTGTGGATCATGATGGCAATGCGCGTACCAACTTCGATCGAAAAGATAATAAAGAGCGCTACGGCCAATACCCGATTATGGGTAAAAGAGAGCGCAATCAGTCCGATCATCAAAAATGCAAAACGTGGATGCATAAGCACCCACTCCAGATGATGGTAAATTAATGGTTTATCAAGTTTTCCAAATTTCATGGACAATCCTCTTCCATGCCAATGTTTATGCGGTTTTATTTAATACTGCTAATCTTCTTAGTTAGTGCATGACTGATCGCAACAGCCTTCTCTGGCGGAAGAAATGAGAGAATCTTGCCTACTTTCTTCTCTTCCATACGCGAAAACATCTTCACCACGGTTGCAAGCTTCATTTGAGCAATCACAGGTGCTGCTTTATCTGGTTTCATCGCCTCGTAAACTGCTGTCAGTCGTTTAATCTTCTTGCTCTTAATACCCTCTTCCTGTTGAAGAAGATCCTGAATGCGTATTTCAAGCTGCTCAAGCTCGGCAATCCTATCCGCTGCCCGTTTCTCAACGTTCTTGGCCGCTTCTTCCCGCTCTTTAAGAAGATCTTCCATTTCAGTTAACTTCTCACGGGTTGAGCGAAGTGAGTCCAGTAACTCCCGCTCGGCAGGCGCGGTGAATGACTCCTCGGCAATTGCCATGGATGCAGCAGCTTCAGCTGATGGGATCAACTGGTCAGTTAATGTACCCACCAATAGTACGGTTTCACCATTAAGCGCTGCCTCTGCGACCCCTTTTTCAATAGTGATCAGAGCAGTCTCTGTCTCGGAGCCCTGCTTCATCAGAGGCAATCCTATGCGTGCAATTGCGACAACTGTCAGCAGCAGAAGTAGTGAGGGGAGCAGTATTCGTCTCATTAGATCACTGGCTCCTGCTTGCTACGTGATGCACACATATCATCCATCTGCTGCTGCGCTTTCCTATCACTCAGCCGCTGCTCAATTTTATCGGATTTATCCTGCATTTTCTCATGCACCTTGTTCTTCTGATTGGCCGCAATCCAACCCTGAATCAGCGCCTTCTCCTGTTCATGTATACGTTCCAGAGCGCCCTTAATCTTCTCAATTCGTTCGTGCTGTTCTTCCATTGCTGTTTCCATCATCATCAACATCGAAGCCTGGGTTCCACCCTTCATCACCTGCTCACGCTGCTGACCCAACTGCTCCAGATAAACCACCACCTCTTCACGACGCGTCTGGAGATCCTGACGTTTGGCTGCCATGGCGCTCAACGCCTCCTCAGCCTGACTGCGTTCATGATCAGCCAGCTTGGCCAACACCTGATGTGGTGAAAGACTCATCCTTCTGTACCTGTTGCCGACTCAACCGCAGATGCCGACATTAACTGCAACAACTGCTCCTGAGATCGTTCCTGATGACTTGCTTCATGCGCTTGCTGCTGAAGGAAGCGTCGAATCTTAGGCATACGTAAGATGACTCGATCCAGTTCCGGATTTGTTCCCTTCTCGTATGCACCCATATTGACCATGTCCTCCATTCGTTCAAACAGTGACAGCTCTTTACGCAAGGATCGTGCCGCATTGATCATATCAGGGGAGGTCAACTGGTTTTCAAGTCGACTGATACTTCTAAGTAGATTGATAGCTGGGAAATGACCCTGCTCAGCCAGCCTTCGTTCGAGTACTGCATGACCATCCAGAATGGCCATAGAGGCATCGGCAATCGGGTCGGCTGAGAGATCATCGCCTTCAACTAGAACGGTGTAGAGTGCGCTGATATCACCATCACTCTCTCCCGGGCCTGCGCGCTCGAGAAGTTCAGCCAGCGCTGTGAAACATGAAGGTGTATAGCCTTTACTGGCTGGTGGCTCGCCCAGCATCAGCCCTATCTCACGTTGAGCCTGAGCAAATCGGGTCAAACTATCCATCATCAAAAGAACCCGTTTACCACGTTCGCGAAACGCCTCAGCCATGGTTGTTGCCAACAGTGCTGCCCGCACGCGAACCACCGGTGGCATGTCTGATGTCGCCACAACAACTACGCTATGCTTCAGAGCATCACTACCGAGAGAGACATCCAGAAACTCCCGGACTTCACGACTACGCTCACCTACCAGTGCAATAATATTGACATCTGCATCGGAATTTCTGGCAAGCATGCCCATGAGCATACTCTTACCTACACCAGCGCCGGAAAAAAGCCCCATGCGCTGACCCCACCCCATGGGTAGGCAAGCATCCATCACACGGACGCCCAGTTTCATCTGATCTTTAATCACATGACGTGCATAAGGGTTGAGTGGTTTACCATGTAGAAGAAAAGATGCTCCCGATCTGGATATGGACTGACCATCAATCGGTTCACCCAATGCATCCAACACTCGACCTAGAAGGTGATCATCCACCTGTATTGAGGGCGGCACCGACCTTGGACATACCGCATCACCGGGAGCCATGCCACGTGTACTACCCACTGGCATCAACATGGTTCGGTCATCTCTGAAACCAACCACCTCAGCCTCAATCAAATTACCGGAAGTGCACTCAATATCACATACATAACCGATACTTGTCTGTAGTCCGGTTGCCTCAATCATCGGCCCTAGGACTTTATGAATACGTCCTCTCAGTGGATAAGGATTGGTATGACGAACCGCATCCAGAAGCTGGCCTCTGCGATCAGCATCCCATAAGGGGCTTTTACTTCTAAGACTCATGTTTCAGCAGGGTTGTTACTACCTGCATCGTTATCTGAAACCAGAGGAGCACTGTGTAGGGCGATCCGAATCTGCTGCACGCTCTCAGCTACAGCCCGGATAGGATCAATCAGTGAATCCTGATTCTTTGATACAAGGCGACATGTCCCCTGAACCACATTGCTGTCCATGTAGAGACGCCAGTCAGGACGCTCCTCCTGAACCAAACGCATAAAGGTTTTATAATCATCCGGGTGTACTGCCAGTTTAAGTTCAGAGATGCTTGGTAGCTGTTCAGCAGCTCGCGTTGCGGCCTGAAAAACCGCATCCTTCTGATTCGAAACCACCTCACCCATTAGCTGTTCAACTACTACCTGTGCAATTTCAACCACAGCATCTACACAGCTTCTTCCCAGCTCAGCACTATCTGATTCAGCCTGATGAAGGGCTCGCTCCATCGACTCAACAATCTGTTCTGCCCTTTTCTCTCCCAGAGCCAGCCCCGCCTTCTCACCTGCAGCATAAGCCTTATCATAGGCCTCACGCTCAACGGCCTCTGTACGCCCCTGAGCCTCCTGAAGCATCTTCTCCAGCTGATTGACTTGCGCACCTTCCGGAGAGAGCGCCCCCATAGGATCGCCTCCATTGAACTGAGATGGAGCCGTGGCTCCCAGAATTGGAAAAGGTGATTCTGCAGAACTCCTCTCTACGCCTTCAACAGCTTCAATAGGTAATGGAGTCAATTGGGACATATCATTTATACCATATCGTCAGTAGCAGTTAATGAGATGGAACCATCCTCATCAAGCTTGCGGATGACTTTCAATATACTCTGTTGGCTCTCTTCAACATCGGCCAGTTTTAACGGTCCCATCACCTGCATATCTTCACGCATAATCTCTGCCGCACGTTGTGACATGTTGCCAAAAAAGCGCTCAGCAAGTTCATCGGGCGCACCCTTAAGCGCCTTCACCAACTCATCGGAGGAGACATGTTTCAGTACCGTCTGAATATCCCTGTCGGAGAGCTCCAGAAGATCTTCGAATACAAGCAGCAGTTTATCTACCTGCGAGTATAATTCTTCATCCTTCTCTTCGAGTCTGGCCATCAGTGGTTTGGAAACATCCTTATCAAGGGTTTTGAGAATCTCGACCACATTGATCATACCATCAAAGCTCATGCCGGAGTCACCCGTTGATTCAGAGAGCTCTTTTTCAAGTGTCTCCTCAATATCCCGAACAAGCTCCTGAGGAACGGTCTCGATTTTAGACATACGCATCACAACCGACATCTGAATCTCTTCATCTAGCAGTGCAATTACCCTGCTGGCAACCGAGGTGTCAATATTACCCAGAATCAATGCGATGGTCTGAGGGTGCTCCGATTCGATATAGCTTTTGATGACCGGCGGATCGATTCGGGAGAGTTTTTCCCACACGCTCAGGGTTCTTGGTTGATCCAGACTGGTTAAAATTTGCTGTGCTCGCTCCTGCTCTACCGCATAGTGGAGAAGGCTTGTTACATTTTTTCGGTCACTGTGAAACATCGGATCATCAGACTCATGAATTTCAAGGTACTCGGTCAGCACCCTGTTTAAAGTTTCCGGTTCTACTGTTCCCAGTTCCGACATCTTCCGGCTCAATCGAGTCAGGGTTACGTCATCCAACCCCTGCACAATCGGTGCGGCCGCTTCTGGGCCAAGAATAAAGAGCAGGATCGCAGCCTTATCATCGCCCGAGAGTTGCTCTTCGCGTGCTCGGCTCATGAGCCTACCCACTGACGAACCACTTTATTGGCTCGGTCAGGATCAGTAATCACAGCACTTCGGGCACGTTCCATCTGCTCCAGACGGGCATAAGCCTCATCTGACAGACCGGGAACGTCACGAACACCGGCCGACTCATTAGCATCACCATCACTACCAGCTGCTAGTCGTTGGGAAAGCGGACGCAGGAGGAACCAGGCCAACAGAATCAGAGCCAACCCTGCAACACCGTAACGGGCAATTTCGATATAAAATGATTTATTCTCAGCAGAGGAGAGCGCATTAGCATCAGCGGGGCTGGAGATGTCAATCAGAGGCAGGCTCTGAATTTCCACTGTGTCTCCACGATCTTCGTTATACCCAACTGCACGTTCAATCAGTGCTTTTAAACCTTTAAGCTCAGCCTTATCACGTGGAACAAACTCCTGAACACCTTCAGTTCCCTCTTTAAACGAACCACCAACCACAACAGCAACAGAGAGCTTGTTGATGGCTCCAAAAGGAATAATACGATGCTCAGAGGTTGAGCTGATCTCATAATTCTGTGTGGTTTCACTACGATTTGCACGCTCACCGGGAGCGGCACCGGATTGGGACGCAACCGAACCATCAGAGAGTACCGGATTGCTTCCCGGCGTATTTGAAGCAACGCCTGGAACACCCTGTGCCATCGCATCCGTAGCGCTGCGACTCTCTTCAATCTTACTCTGGCTTCGCACGACCTGTTCATCAGGATTAAAGAGCTGACGATTCTGTTCAACATGTTCCCGATTGATGTCAGTGGTTACTCGCACAACTGCCTGACCCGTACCAACCACCTGCTCCATCATACTTGTCAGACGATCTTCAAGCCTGCGCTCAAGGAAGGTCTGATACTCCTGCATGGTCTGTCCTTCACTGGAAGGCTGATCATTATCATTAACCGAGAGCAGGTTTCCCGATGAATCCACAATCGTTACTTCACCCTTATCCAAATTTGGAACACTGGCAGACACAAGATTTTGAATGGCTGTTACCGTCTGTTTTGGCAGACGCTGACTACCCACAAGCTGCAGCATAACCGAAGCGGTCGCTTTACGGTCACGCTCTGCAAATGCCGACTCCTTAGGCATCACAAGGTGTACACGTGCTGCCGAAACCTGTGGAAGCACTTCAACTGTACGGGCTAACTCTCCCTGCATGGCACGCTGAAGATTAACCTTTTGAGTGAAATCACTGACACCAAACTGATCGTTTCTATCAAAAATTTCAAAACCGGACCCGTTCCCAGGCATCATATTCTGCCCGGCAAGTTTAAGGCGAACATTGTAGACCTGATCTGCAGGAACCAGCACGGTCCCACCACCCTCAAGCTTATAAGGAATGCGCTCTTTCTGAAGCACCTCAACAATAGAGGAGGAGTCTTTCTCATTCATACCTGAATAGAGTGCGCGATAAGGCTCTTCAGCTGACCAGAGCATCAACCCGACAAAGCCGACCAGCATCAGACTGCTAGCCACAAATAGCAGCAGACGACGATTCTGAACAAGCATGTTTTGAATGCCCCCAAACTGCCCAGCCTGAGCTGTTGAATCACCATCCATCGGTGATGCCGTTGTTGCTAACGGCGACTGTTGCTGTGGAACGAGTGTGTCGGCCATAACTTACTCCTCTATACCTGCATCCGCATAACTTCGCGGTATGCGTCCACCAGTTTGTTTCTTGCAGAGAGAAGCAGCTGGAATGAGAGGTCTGCCTTCTTCACGGCCAGTATCGTCTCCGACACACTGCCAACACCGTTTACGGCAAGATTCTCTGCCGCCTTGGCTGCAACTTTTGTATCCTGATTCACCTGCTCAGTATACTGCTTTACCAGTGCACCGAAGTTTCCGGGTTTGCTGACATTCTGCTGCCCCTGAGCAGGCTGAATTGAAGGGCCATATCCCTGAATATTCATAGCGATTCCTCCGCTTTAATTAACGTAACAATTCAAGCGACTTCATAAACATGCGCTTGGATGCTTCCATCGTTGTAACATTGGCTTCAAAACTTCTGGCTGCCGAATTCATATCGACCATCTCTTCGACCATATTAACATTGGGTAGTTTCACGATCCCATTCTCATCCGCATCGGGATGTGAAGGATCATGAACTTCGCGAAATGGTTTCGGATCAAGAGAGACATCAACCACTCTGACCGACTGGCGATCACCTCCGGCCATAGAGCTCTTAAATACTTCAGAAAACTTCTGTTCTACAGGTGTTGCCTGAAATACCACCTGACGACGTCGATATGCACCGCCCTCTTTGGTTCGGGTGGACTCGGAATTGGCAATATTCTCAGCCACGATATCCATGCGAGAACGTTGTGCCGACATGCCGGCAGCACCCACATGCATAGAAGAAAAGAGATCATTTGCCATCAGCGGCCTCCCTCTTTAATCACACTCGCCAACCCATTAAGCTTGCCCTGTAGTATTTTCAGCCCAAGTTCATGCATCATCTGATTCTCAGCCATGCCAGCCATCTCCCGCTGAACATCAACACTGTTTCCATCCATGCGCTGGACAGTACTCATGCTGTTATTGTTGCGAGAAAAAGAGTCCATATGAGAACCATTGGTTCTTGCTATTGAGCTGCCGCCCAATTCCGACTGCTTAACGGCCAGAAAATCGGCAAAGGTGCGACGATCCGCTTTAAAGTTGGGTGTGTCCGCATTGGCGATATTACTGGAGTGAACTGTCTGCATCTGCTCACGAGCAGTTACAGCAGCTTCGATCTTCAACATCCCTGCGCTGATTAATCCATTTCCCATCCCGACTCTCCTTTGTCAAAAAAATGACACAAAATCGTTTTGCCGGGTCCATCGCGGCGGTTCACTCAACCAAGAGCAAATGCCGTGCCAGATTCATAATCCTTTAGTTTGTTGCGTAGTGTGCGAATACTGATGCCCAGAAGATTGGCTGCTTCAGTGCGATTTCCTTTTACGTGTTCAAGCGTCTGCTCAATCAAAGCACGCTCCATATCGCGAATACTCATGCCTGCTGTAATGCCTGCCTGAGACTCCTGTTGCTGTGAAAAAGATTGTGGCATTGAGGCAAGGCCCAGGTGTTCGGGAAGAATTTGCCCCTCCACTGACATCAGATAGGCTCGATGCATACAGTTTTCCAGCTCACGCACATTTCCCGGCCAGTTGTGAGATGCCAAAGCAGCAAATGCCGCAGGGGCAACGGATGGAACCGGTTTGCCATACATCTGACTAAACCGTTGAAGAAAATGGTCTGTAAGCGGTTCGATATCACGCGGACGGGTACGAAGCGTAGGCAGTTGAATGGTTACAACATTAAGTCGATAGTAGAGATCCTGACGGAAGCTCCCCTCAGCGACAGACTGAGCAATGTTTCGGTTGCTGGTCGCAATAATCCGAACATCTACCTTCACCGGCTTTCGTCCACCGAGACGATCCACTTCCCCTTCCTGCAGCACCCTCAATAATTTCGCCTGTAGATGCAGTGGCATCTCGGTGATCTCATCAAGAAGCAGTGTACCCTCATGGGCAATCTCAAATTTACCAGGGCGTGATTGTGTCGCTCCGGTAAACGCTCCCTTCTCATGCCCAAACAGTTCGGACTCCAGAACTCCTTCAGGAATAGCAGCACAATTGATGGCAATAAACGCGTTATCTCTTCGATTTGAACACTGGTGCACATAACGAGAGAGGCGCTCTTTACCTGTCCCTGATTCTCCAATCACCAGTACAGATGCCTGACTAGGCGCAATCAGCGCAACCTGATCAAGTAGTCTTCTAGTCTCAATATCCTGTGTAACAAAAACGTCGCTTCCTGCCCGATGAGTCTCTGCCTGACGGGTAAGTTCGGCCTGATGACCCGCCTTTCGGACATAAATCTGCATCGCCTCATCCGGGCATGGCAGCATCCGATAATCCATGACACCGATCTTCATCAGATCGGCAGCACGATCAGCATCCCCCTGTTCAGCCATAACCACAACATTGGCCTGCGGCTGAGCTTCAAATATTCGACGAACAATGCCCATGACTGTTGCCGTGTCCCAGATAAATATAACGGCTTCCGGTTCGGGTTCGATATCGGCCAGACTGGCCGGATATGATTCCACCTGAGTGTCTGGCAACAGACTTCCCAACTGAATTCGAATATCTGCCTCAAAACGATCTGGAAATGCGAGCAGATAGATTGGCCTCATGGATAGTTCTCCATCAACTCATCGGCTTTTCTTTCTGCCAGCGTCAGTGCTGCCATTGAAGCATATACGCCTGCAGAAGCATCTGACTTCAGCAGTTCGAGGCGCTCGATCCCCTGGGTTCGCTTACCAGTTTTAATCTGGCAAATGCTATAACGATATTTCCATACTGGTGTCTGAGAAGTTTCCGGAATTTTTGCATAGAGATCTTCTGCTTTACGATACTCTTTGGCTTTGAAAAGCGTGTTTGCCTCTTCCAACAGAGCAAGCTGCCTGTCGGCACCTGCCGCTTTGCCATACTCTCGCCACGCTCGTGCTGCAACATGCCAGCGTTGAAGCCTGACCGCGATGTTTGCGCGCGTTTTCCAGTATTCGCCCCTTGCTTCCAACGCAACATCACTGGCTCCGACCGATACCATTGTTTGTGAAGCGGCTGAAGCATCACCCTGCTTTAACTGCATCTGTGCAGCGAGCAACAGCATCTCCGGACGATAGAGCGTAAACTCATTCTCATTCAGCCAGGACATCACCTCTTTCACACCATCAGCATCGCCACGATCAAGCCAGAGACGTGCCCGTTCCAGCATCACCTTGTGACCCCAAACGCTACCGGCTGCCAGCTCATAGAGATGATTCAACAGAGCTTCGGCCTGTTCATACTCCATCAGCATCCGAAGTGCATTTGCAACACCAAACTGTAGCAGAGCCGCATCCTGATCCATGGGCCGCAGTTGTGGAAAACGCTCCCAGGTCACCACCACCTGCATCCACTTCTCTTCAGCAATCAAACCTTCAAGATAGCTAATGAATGCTTCTCGACCTTCGCTAACTGCAGAGGCAGCAAGCTGTTCATACTCAGAGCCACTTACCCTGGCAAAATCTTCCAATGCGGCGATAGAGGCCTGTGTCGGTGCATGCTCAGGATCTTTCGCTGCTAACCTAACCCAGAGGCGGGCCTGATAGAGGATTGATTCATCTTCAATCTCTGAGAACTGGTTCTGACTTGCCAGGCGCTTCAATGCAATAACAACAGGTTTCAACGTTTTATAATCATTGTTCTCTCCATACTGAATCATGATTTTTCGTAGAAAGGCTTTTTTTCCTACATCAGTTTCAGCTTCGTTATTAGCAATGATTTCATACTCTTTTTGCAGAGCGGCAAGATCTACGTCTTTCTGACTATGCCGAATATCCGCCCGCAACAGTCGAACACGGGCTAAATATTCACCCTTGGAATATCGCTTCAGAAACTTTTCAGCCAGAATAAAAGCATCATCTGTCAAACCCTGTTGATGCAACGCCAATATATATGTTGCAAATAGCCGCTCTTCCAACTCAACAAGCTCAGGACGCAATTTGTAAACAGAATCAAGGCCATTCATAGCCTGTTTAAATCGTGACTCCTCAAAATCTACAACCGCAATCCATACATTCCCCAGTGCCTGTTCCCGACTATCATCATCAACACGAATGCCGTACTGCAACAGGTCATTTCGAGCCAGGTTGTACTTCTTTAACTCAATATGAATCCTGGCCATGAGCAGATATGCTTTGGTAGTAGTCTTGGAATCGGGAAAACGGGTTTTAACATCTCTGGCAGTGGCCATCGCAACTTTATCTGCGCCTCTTCGCCAGTGCAGCCATGCACTTTTCCATAGCAGTTCCGGCTCATCCACGTCAGAAGGAAACTCTTTGATTAACGTTTGAATGGCGGCTACTGCTTTGGAGACATTCTGAAAATGCGATGCTACAGCGCGAAACTCTTCAGCTTCGGCAATTAGCCTCAACAACATCAGACGATCCTCTTCAGCCAGTTGCGGTTCGGTAAGAAGTGACTCTGCGGTATCAATCGCCTGTTCGGGATTTCCCTGATTCAGGAATATTCTCACACCCTGAACACGACTGCTTGTTGCAGCAAGTGCCTGCCCGCAGAACAGACCAGTGATAAGAGAAAACACTATTAGGAGGTGCAACATAATCGACCCAACGCAAGAGTCATGCCGGATTATAAGTCTATTAATTATTCCTGCGATTTACTGTAAGGTGTTAGAAATCAGGCTTCTGACGGCGCAATCAGCCCCTTCTTTTTAATCTTCTCAACAAGCGTTGTTCGGTTCATCGACAAAAATTTGGCGGCTCTGTTTTTATTCCAGTTAAAGCGCTCCAAGGCTGAGAGAATAAGATGGCTTTCAAACTCATCAACAATCCCCTTAAAGTCTATTTCATCATGCTGCTGAATCTCAATCATAAAGTTCTGCATCGCACGTTCGCCACTACCGAGCATTCGCGATGGAAAATCCTCAACATCCATCTCACCATCACGTTTCAGAGTCGCCACACGCTCAACCAGATTTTGTAACTCCCTCACGTTGCCCGGCCAGTTGTATCGCAACATAGCCTGTTTAGCCACATCACTGACAGCGGTGATAGAGACTCTCTTCTCTCTGTTAAAATGTTCGATGAAGTGATCGCAAAGCAACAGAATATCCTCTCCGCGATCACGCAAGGGAGGAAGAGTCATCGGAATAACATTGAGGCGGTAGTAGAGATCCTGACGGAATCGTCCTGCCGCTATCTCCTCCTCAAGATCACGATGCGTTGCAGCAACCACGCGCACATCCACCGAAACACTTTGATGCGAACCGACCGGCTCAAAACAGCGTTCCTGCAATACACGCAACAGCTTAACCTGAAGCTTCGCACTCATATCTCCAATCTCATCCAGGAATATGGTCCCGCCATTTGCTACTTCAAATCTTCCCGGTCTGGCTCTTATTGCACCTGTAAACGCACCCTTAACGTGCCCGAACAGTTCGGACTCCAACAGCTCTTCTGGAATGGCACCGCAATTAATTGACACAAACGGTTTGCTCGCGCGCGTTCCTGACTTATGCAGCAGATTGGCCAACACCTCTTTACCCGTACCCGACTCACCTGAGATCAAAACCGTGCTGTCAGAGTCTCCCAGCAAACCGGCCGTCTCACGAAGTTTCTGCATGCATTTGCTTTGGCCGATCAACAGTTTCTCATTATCAGATGTGGCCAGTTTCTGTTTCAGTACAGAGTGATCCTGCTTAAGACGAATCTTCTTCAGCAGCTCTTCAACCCGAACAAGCAGCTCATCGACATCAAATGGTTTTTTCAGAAAGTCATCAGCACCGAGTCGAATCGCCTCTACAGCAGTATCGACTTCTGCATAACCGGTCATCAGAATAATGCCCATATTCGGGTCAATTTTTCGAAACTCTTCCAACAGTTCGATACCGTTACCATCAGGCAGGCGTATATCTAGAATGGCAACGTCGAACTTGCCGCTGTTCATCGCCTCCCGTGCGCGCATCGCATTGGATGCTGTTGTCACATGGTGGCTGGCACCCTCCAGACTCTCCTGGAGCGTCAGGCGAAGCTCTTCTTCATCATCAACCAGTAGCATATAAGAAGCTTGGGCCACTATTAGATCTCCCTTTCAACCCCCGAAATCGGGCATAACCGAAAAGATAACATCACCACCCCCAAAGTCAAAATAATGACACGGTTAAATGCGGCATCAACCTATTGATAAATATAGAAGAGCCTCTATTTACGTCAAAATAAAGTCACTTCATATACACCCTCTCGGTTACCCTCTCCTTATTGATACCTGAAAGCATATTGCACTCACTTCAGCTATAACTAACATAAGAACATGTTGATAGAGGAAGCAATACCATGTCACCACCTTTAAAAAAGCAGATGGCACACCTGATGGAGATGGGTATTGCTGAAGTTGCCAGCCTCCCTGCTCTAAAGAGATGCGCCCTTGGCCTGCTCCGGTTCACATGGCAGTGCCGGAAGAGTGGCAACAAACATCCATTGGACGCACACTGTCGAGCATCTATTCTCGCATGAAATGTGAACAAAATAATATTTTCGAAGCACTGACCGTTCGCAACCTGCTGGAGAGAGAGCAAAAAAATGAAGACGAAGAAGAAATTACAATCCAGTGAGTGCCCAATGAAAGAAGCTATCCTGATGATATCCGCATCTGAACATGATGCGGATATGCTCTACGTGAGCGGTATATTTGTTCCCGACCCATTTATTGCCATTAAAGTTGGCAACATCTGGCACGGCCTCTTCTCCCCACTTGAAATCGATCGCGCAAGAAAACAGTCCCAGCTGGATGAAGCCCACCTCGATACCCCGTGGAGAGAGAAGGCTGATGAGTATGGTTGGGGAAAAGGTCTGGCCGCAGCCGCAGCAGCCTTTTTAAAAGAGCAGGGTGTTTCGGAAATCCTGGTTCCGGGTCATTTTCCGCTCGGTTATGCCGAACAACTGATCAGTTGGAGATTCAAAATAAAAGCTGCTAAAGATGGGCTGTTCAGAGAGCGCGAAATTAAAAACGCAGCTGAGATCAAGCATCTGGCGCAGGCAGAGCGACTCACCAGACAAGCTATGCAGAGAGCCGAACTGTTTCTGGCTGAATGCCAAATTGGCAGTGACAACATCCTTCTTCACCCTGAGGTTGCTGGAAAGGTAAAATCAAAACATCTTCGCTCAGTCATTGAAACCTACCTGATCCAGCATGGTGCCATGCCTGCCCATACGATTGTTGCATGTGGCAGAGAGAGTGCTGACCCGCACCATATCGGCCACGGTTACCTGCGTGCCGGACAACCAATCATTATTGATATTTTCCCGCGCGTTCTGGCAACAGGCTACTGGGGTGACATGACCCGTACCTACCTGAAAGGGAAAGCGCCAGAGAGCATAAAGAGACTCTACAACACCGTTAAAGAGGGACAGAAGATTGGCCTGGGTATGGTTACTGATGGTATTTCAGGTGATGCAATCCACAGCGCTATCACAAGCTATTTCGACAAGCAGGGATTCAAAACCGGCCTCATTCGAGGCAAACAGGGCGGCTTCTTTCATGGCACAGGCCATGGTGTCGGACTTGAGATACATGAAGCACCACGGGTATCTACTGGCAGCGACAATCTAACAACCGGACATGTGATCACCATTGAGCCCGGGCTCTACTATCCACGCCTTGGTGGTGTGCGACTTGAAGATATGGTTGTGGTTAAGCCGGATGGCCATATTAATCTGACAAAACACCCGTGCAGACTTGAAATTGCTTAGATCAACAGCCCGTCATCTAGCTGATTAATTGATAAAACACTTTTGAAAAGATAATAAATATGAAATATTACCTTGAATTTTCAGCAGTTGTGCTACAATGCGTATGTAACACGTAAATACACGACGATAACTAAGGAGGAGTGGTGAGCGACGATTTTCTAGAACTTTCCGGCATTCAGGGTGAATCTGGAAAGAAGGAATCCCTCTCAGAGGCCGAATTTCCCATTCTTGAAGGGTTATCACCATTGAGCCTGCGCATCCTCAATAATGCCAGTCGTGTTATGAATGTTTCAAAAGGTGTCGAGATGCTTCACGAGGGTGACACGCCTCATGACCTCTATTTTATCAAGAGAGGAAAAATGGCCATTGGCCGTCAATCGGGAACACAGCTCAAAGTACTTGCACAGCTGGGTGCCGGTGAGATCTACGGAGAGTTTGGAGCACTACGTAAAAAGTCACGCTATGCTTCTGTCTACACAGCCGAGTCCAGCATAATTGTCAGGGTAGAGCTATCCGCAATCCAGCAGGTTCTGGAAGCTGACAGTGAATTTCACAAACGCCTTGAGGCACTGCTTACCCAACGCATGTTGAGCAGCTTCTTCTTTAGCCATCCGGTCTTCCACGCTCTGCCTGAAAAGGAACGTGCCGAGTTGGCCAAAGCGCTCCCCATTCATTTCTTCGAACGAGATGCCCGAATATTTTCCCAGGGTAGAAAACCACTGGGGGTATATCTCATTCTTTCGGGTGAAGTTGAGATTCGTTATCGCACTCACGCCAATGAAGAACGACTTCTCGAGATCAGGCGCGATAATGACATTCTTGGTGAAGTTGCCAATAAGAACGGGGCCGAGCTGGCCTACTCTGCTGTCGCAGCCAGTGATGCGGATATGCTGATGCTGGATAGAGCTGCAATGAAAGCGATGCATGATCAACATCCGAAGTCATTTGAAAATCTGGAAGCCTATATTAACAAACGTGCAGAACGGACTGTTCTTCGCCTAAAAGAGAACATGGGTTAATTGTTTTCTGGTTGTGCTGAGTCATATGTTTTGCTCTATAAACCCGCTTGAAACAAAAGAGCAGAGGGAGAGTGAATGCACCTTGATCCAATGATGTTAAACATCACCATCGCACTGTTTGTCGCACTGCTGTTCGGTTTTATGGCCGTACGTGCAGGCCTCCCTATTATCATCGCTTACATCCTGACCGGCGTAGTCATGGGCCCCTCCATGCTCGGCATGATTACCGACACACAGATGGTCGAACGAATTGGTGAACTTGGCGTGGTGATGCTTCTCTTCTTTGTTGGCATGGAAGTATCAATCCCACGGCTGATGGAACGTTGGAAGGTGGCAATCGTTGGAACCACCGTTCAGATTCTTATCAGTGTTGGTGTCTGTGTCACTCTAACTGCCAGCTTTGGTCTGCCTACCAACCTCGGTATTCTTTTCGGCTTTGTTATCAGTCTCTCAAGCACCGCTGTTGTTTTGAAGATGTTGCAGGATGCCAATGAGCTTGATCTCCCCTTTGGGCAAAACGCTCTCGGGGTGCTGCTTGTTCAGGATATCTCAATCGTTCCAATGATGATCGTTCTTGGCCTGCTTGGCAGTGGTGAAGTCAATTTGATTGACCTTAGTAGGCAGGTGATCGGCGGTATTGCTGTTCTCTCACTTGTTATCTGGTTAATGCGTACAGGCAAATTTCATGTTCCCGACTTCCTCACCAGCTCTTTCGAGAAACGGGTTTTGATGGGGTTAATGCTCTGCCTTGGTGCCTCATCACTCACCTCATGGCTGGGGCTATCCCCTGCGCTCGGAGCATTTCTCTCCGGGCTGGTACTGGCATCCTCAGATCAGTCTGACTGGGTTGAAGAGCACCTGGAATCGGTGCACATCATTTTTGTAGCCATCTTCTTCCTCTCCATCGGCCTGCTGGTCGACATCAACTACCTGATGGAACACGTGACAGTTGTATTGGGAGCCACGCTGCTGGTATTCCTGTTCAACTCCGGAAGCAACATATTGGTGATGCGCGCCATGGGTGAAACATGGCAGATGGCCCTTATTACAGCGGGTCTGCTAAGTCAGATTGGGGAGTTCTCATTCCTGCTTGCCGCAGTTGGCCTGAATGCAGGTATTCTTGATCATGATCTGCATAAGATGACTGTGCTGGTCATTGCCTTGACCCTGCTGTTAAGCCCTTTCTGGATGATGCTGGTCAACCGTATTGCCAGACAGGATGGCGTTCTAACTGCTGGCAAGTAGCCAGATCATAAAGTGATCAGGAGGGTGAATCTCCCTCACCGCGAATAGAGCTCAGTCCACCCAGCCTCCAGAGCACCCACGCACCCGGAAGAGAGGCGACGCCCAGCACAATAACCCAGAGTGCAGCCATGGCGGTTGCAGCATCGCCACTGGCTCCGAAGTAGACAGCAAAGCTGACATAACCGGCTTCACGTACACCGAATCCATTCAGCGAAATTGGCAAGGTTGCAACCAGCGCAACCAGACCAACCATAATCGAGAAGGCAAACCAGCTCATCTCCAGACCAACAGCCATACCGAGAAAGAAATGCGCCTGCACAATCAGTATTTGAAAGAGAAGTGAGACCGGCAGACTTTGCCACCAACGCTTTTGAAACTTTCTCTCCATCAACGGCAACGCCTTCAGTCTTTCAAGCTTCTCAGGAAGCCGACCTACAAGATGGCGGTCAATCCATGGATAAAACAGCATACCCAGCCATGCAGTGCCAACAATGCCCAGCCATGTCACCCACCACGTAACTGGCCACTCAAAAAAGAACATGGAAAAAGTCAGCAGCAACAGCAGTGCATACATGCCGTTAACCCGATCCAGAATCACACTGGCTCCGGCAGCAACACCAATTCCACTACGTCCCTCACGCTTCGCCAGCAGAACACCACGAATCACATCACCGCCAATCGTGGACGGCAGAAAAAGTGAGGCGAACATACCAAGGAAGTAGAGCCTTATTTTCTGTTTTGTTGTTACGTCGATGCCCAACCCTTTAGCAATCCATGCCCAGCGAATACCACACATGATATAACCGATTGCCAGGCAGCCGAGTGAGGCAAGTAGCCAGAGCGGGTTCACACTGCGAATGCGTTCCCAGACCATCGTCAGATCAACATAATTGATGACAGCCACCAGAAGTGCTGTTGTCAGTATCAGTTTAAGTAGAAAAAATAGATGCTTCCTGTTCATGAATGGCCTGCAAAGTACCATACCCATTCTATGGATGAAACAATCATGGATATTGCCGAACAACCCCCTAGAGTTCTTCAAAAATCGATCAGGATAGTGCATGAACCGAGTCTCAAACATCGCTGAAGAACACTACCCATGGCTGCTGCTGCTTATCTGGGCTGCCCTGACTCTCCCTTCTCTGGGGCTCGCACCCCTGTTTGATTATGATGAGACTATCTATGCACAGACTGCCATCGACATGATGCGTCTGGGCGAATGGATTGTGCCCACGGCCAACGGCATGCAGTTTTTTGAAAAGCCACCATTCACTTACTACCTGATGGATCTCTCGTTCATGCTGTTTGGCGAAAACGCTTTTGCAGCACGTCTGCCATCGGGAATTTTCACACTGTTTACTGCTCTGCTGCTACTCCATTTTGGCAGACGCATTCACTCACCCGCTTTCGGTCTGGCTTCTGCAGTGATTTTTCTGACCATGCTCGAGGTCGGGCTATTGGGTCATGCAGCGATTCTTGATGCGGTGCTCAACTTCTTCATTGCCGGCACGCTTCTCTACTACTTCCTCTGGCGACAGCTGGGAGACCAGAGAGATGCACTGATCACTGCGGCCATGATGGGTGCGGCTGTCAGCATCAAAGGTCCGGTCGGCGTCGTGATTCCGGTGCTGGTGATTATGATCGATCGCCTGCTGGCTAAAGATCTCGGCAGCACACTGAAAGCGATCCCTTGGCTACCTTCCCTTGGTCTCTTTCTGCTCACAGCAATGCCGTGGTATCTGATGATACTGATCAATCACGGCCCCGGCTTCCTGTATGAATTTATCATGGTGCACAACATCGGCCGAGCCATGAATCCGATGCAGGGCCATGGCGGTGGCTGGCACTACTATATTGTGGTGTTTGTTGCCTCGGTGCTTCCATGGCTGGCGTGGGTGTTCTGGGGTGTCAAAACAGGCTGGGTGCGAAACAGCAGAGAGACCCTTCCTGCTATTGCCAGGCTAGGCATCATCTGGACGCTACTGGTGATTGTTCTCTTCACCTTTGCCCAGACCAAACTGCCGCACTACATCTCCAGCATCTATCCCGGCACCGCTCTGATCATTGCTGCTGCCCTCTTCTACCGTGGCATTAATTCAGCAGTTCCTAAATCGATCTATGTTGCAACAGGCCTCATCCTGCTTCCGGTAGCGCTGCTGCTAACAGCACTTCCGGCCATCTACCCACAAATCATTGCACTGGTTCGTCATCCACGCGCCATTGCAATAGTCATGCAGGATATCACGCCATCGGCCTGGATCTCACTGGCTGGAGTTCTACTATTGGCATGTGTGATCTGGCTGCTGCTCTGTAGTCGCAAAGCCTCAGGCAATCACATTTTCCGATTCACACTCACCGGAATTATTCTACAGTGCACACTGTTGATCGGGCTCGGAACCTTTGCTGGAGGCCTGATTCAGGCACCGGCCATGAAGATCGCAGAAGAGGTTCAAAAGCTTCCTGAGGAGATGGCTGTCTACAGCTACAATCTCAACGCCCCATCGATCTCATTTTACGCTAAAAGATCGTACAGAATCCTTCTGAATCGCGAAGGAGCAGAAACCGTTTCATCCGCAACAGCACCATACGCCCTGATTATGCGCAGTGAATCGGCTCGGGATATCCCACAGCTTGAAGCTGTTACCCCGCATATCGATCAGGGTGGTTATTTGATGTATATCGTTTCGCCTGATAGCAAGCGCGCCAAATGAGTAAAAACAGATGAAACTTTCCGTCATTATCCCCGCCTATAACGAGGCCGAGCGCCTTCCTTCCACACTGGAAGAGGCGTATGCATGGCTCACTGAACAGCTACCGAATGATTTTGAGATTATCGTAGTTGATGACGGCAGCAGTGATGAGACCGTGACCAAAACCCGTGAGATGATCGCCACACATCCCCGGTTAAATATTCTTGTGCAGCCTCAAAACCGTGGTAAGGGCGCTGCCGTGAAACGCGGCATGCTTGAGGCATCGGGTGATATTCGCCTCTTCATGGATGCCGACCACTCCACCCATATCAGAGAAGCAGAAAAAGTACTGGCCGCCATGGAGCGTGGTGCTGAAGTGGTGATCGCATCACGCCAGCATGAGGAGTCTGATATCTCGGTCAGTCAGTCTTGGCTTCGTGAACATATGGGCAAGAGCTTCAACTTCATCATGCGCTCCATTGTCGGGCTGAAGATGGAAGATACGCAGTGCGGCTTTAAAGCTTTCACCGCGAAAGCGGCCAAAGATATTTTCTCCCGTCAGAAACTTGATGGCTTTAGCTTTGATGTGGAGCTGCTCTTTCTCGCTTCTAAGTTGGGTTATGCAGTTACCGAGATTCCAGTGGAGTGGATCAATGAACCCAACTCCAGAGTTCGTATGATTGCCGATCCTCTACTGATGTTTGCCGACGTCATTCGCATCCGCAACATGCACAAGGATGACTCTTAGATAGATAAAAAAAGGGCCGCTCCAATGGAGCAGCCCTTATCAATCACAACCGTGACTGGTTATACAGCGCAGGTGGTCTCTTCTTTAACCATGCCTGCTTCAACAGCATCAATCGCTTTCTGATCGTGCTCGTTAGCCGGGCAACCACAAGCGTGCTCGCTGGTTGCATGCAGGCGAGCCTGTTCAAGGTGCCACTGAGCTACTTTCAAATGCTGATCTACGTTCATTTCCAATTACCTTCCAAAATAAAATTAATAGTTGAGCGTTTTGCTCGGGTATCGAAACCTCGCACAGATTCGGCCTGTTTGTAAATAGCCCGAACTTCTATGAGGTAATCAATCGGTACGGCTGGTCACTTCAAGCAGGTGATAACCGAACTGGGTTTTAACCGGGCCCTGAACCGTGTTCACGTCGGCAGAGAAAACCACCTTATCAAACTCAGGTACCATCATGCCCGGGCCAAACTCACCCAGATCTCCACCCTGCTGGCCTGATGGGCAGCTTGAGTTCTCTTTTGCCACATCGGCAAAGTCTGCGCCATTTTCAATAGCAGTTTTCAATTCGTTACACTTCTCTTCTGTACTCACCAAAATATGGCGTGCGCTTGCTCTGGACATGATTCACTCCTGACCTTCGAAATAATATGAGCGGGGTACCCTACAGCCTCAAAAAAGATTTCAC
>Ga0316187_10001314_pt1 | contig 21294 bp, 19 predicted proteins | sample CroRivburrow1_MG_FD_204927 | JGI IMG/M metagenome (GOLD analysis project Ga0316187, IMG submission 204927) | Coastal sediment microbial communities from Maine, United States - Cross River worm burrow 1 | ecosystem: Environmental > Aquatic > Marine > Coastal > Sediment | place: USA: Maine...
CCATTAAAACAGTGCGCAGGCAGATTGGCAATGGATCCGACTTTATCAAAGTATATGCAGACTACAGATGGAATACGGGTGAGCCAGCACAACCCACTTTTTTGCAGAATGAAATTGAAGCTATGGTGGCTACAGCTGAAAGTACAGGAAGGTACGTAGTAGCTCATGCCAGCACTCCGGAGGGAATACGCAGGGCAGTACTTGCAGGTGTAGAAACCATAGAACACGGGGATTTGGGAACGATAAAGGAGTTTAATTTAATGAAAGAAAACGATGTTGCCTTTTGTCCTACCCTTGCCGCAGGAGAAGCCGTTGAGCAATATGGCGGATGGATAAAAGGCAAGGATCCTGTACCAAAGAGAATTATTCTAAAAAAAGCTTCATTTGAAGAAGCATTAAAATCGGGGGTTGAGATCGTATTTGGTGGAGATGTAGGTGTTTTTAGCCATGGAGAAAATTATCGGGAAATGGAATTAATGGTAGAATACGGGATGACCCCATTAGCTGTATTGCAATCTGCAACTTCCATAAATGCGAGGGTGTTTCACCTTGACAGACTTGGCCGTATCAGGAAGGGGTTATTGGCAGATATTATAGCCGTTCAAGGTGACCCTACTAAGGATATTTCGGCTATAAAATCGGTGAAATTTGTAATGAAAGATGGAGAGATCTATTTAGCCGACCGTTAATCCAGCAAGATTAATGTTAGTATTCCGAATTAGAATATGATTGGAAATGGGATATCAGATTTTTCTTAATTCTTATATTTCTTATATTTCTTAAATTAAATTGGTAAATGTCATTAACAACCTTTTAAGAGTATTGGGTTAACTTTTTGGTATATTTAGAACTTAAATTAAGGGAACATTATTTAATGTGTAAAGCAGCATTATTTCCGTTGCTGATAATGATTTACCCTTTATTTTTTAAAGTAATTTCTTCATAAAAAACAATCAAAAACCTAGGAGGACATGAAAAAGCTTTTCTTACTGCTGTTAGTTGCCATTATTTGGAGCTGTAAGCAGGAAAAAACGGAAACTGAACCAAATATTGCAGAAACACTCGAGACCTACACGATAGAACAAATGATGGACAATGAAGAAGTCTTTGGAGGTAGTTTTTCACCGGATAAATCGAAGTTATTAGTATCAAGTAACCGTTCAGGTATTTATAACATGTATACGGTTCCTTCGTCAGGTGGGGAATTTATTCCGGTGACAGCTTCGGATAGTTCCTCAGTTTTCTCCATTTCCTATTTCCCTGAAGACGAGCGGATGTTATTCCGGATGGATAATAACGGGGATGAAATTTATCATCTCTATTTAAGAGACGAAGAAGGAACACACAAAGATCTTACTCCTTTTGAGGGTGCCAGAGCGGTTTTCTACGGGTGGGCAGAAGATGAAAAAAGCTTTTTCTTTACTTCCAACAAAAGAGATAAGAAATACATGGATCTCTATGAAATGGATTTAGAGAATTTTAAACCTTCCCTCCTCTACCAAAATGTTGAAGGATATAGTGTTGGAGGAATCTCCCATGATAAAAAGTACTTGCCGTTAAGCAAAGCTATCAATACCAATGATAGTGATTTGTTCCTCTATAGTTTTGAGGACAAGTCTATCACAAAAATAAATCCTAATCAAAGTGCTAATAGTAGTGAAGACTTTGCCAAAGACGGTTCCGCACTATATTATACTACAGACGATGGTGCTGAATTTGCTTACCTCATGAAATATAATATTGCCGATGGCACTCGTGAAAAGGTTATGGAACGGGATTGGGATATTGTTGGTAGTTATTTTACTGAAAATGGCACATACCAGGTGACCTATATAAATGAAGATGCCAAAAATGTTATTGAAGTAAAAGATATGGCTTCGGGTGAAAATATTGAACTTCCTAAATTTGACAATACGAGTATTACTAATGTCGGTTTTTCAGAGGATGAAAAGACCATGAGGTTTTATGCAGGTAGTTCAAATACTCCATCTAATTTATTTGTATATGATTTAGAAACGAAGGAGCAGAATCAAATTACAAACGTTTTAAATCCGGAAATAAAAGGTGAACATCTGGTCAATGCAGAAGTAATACGCTTTAAATCTTTTGATGGCCTTGAAATACCGGCCATTTATTACAAACCCCATCAGGCCAGTGCTGAAAATAGGGTGCCTGCTCTGGTTTGGGTACATGGTGGCCCAGGAGGGCAATCAAGACAAAATTTTAGTTCCCTTATTCAATATTTGGTAAATCATGGCTATGCCATCCTGGCGGTAAACAACAGAGGAAGTAGTGGATATGGCAAAACTTTTTATCAAATGGATGACTTAAATCATGGAGATAAAGATCTAAAAGATTGTGTAGAAGGAAAAAACTGGCTCATGCAACAAGTAGAAATTGATACAGAAAAGATCGGTATTTTAGGTGGCTCTTATGGAGGCTATATGACCATGGCCGCCCTTACCTATACCCCTGAAGAATTTGCTGTAGGAGTAAATTTATTTGGGGTTACCAACTGGATTAGAACCCTACGAAGTATTCCGCCATGGTGGGAATCATTTAAAGATGCCCTTTACAAGGAATTAGGAGACCCAAATAGTACGGACTCTGTTCGTCTTAAAAAAATATCCCCTTTATTCCATACTGATAAAGTAACTAAACCGCTGATTGTCCTACAAGGCTCACAGGATCCCAGGGTTTTACAGGTAGAATCTGATGAAATTGTCGCCGGAGTTAGAAAAAATGGGGTTCCGGTAGAATATGTCTTATTTGAAGATGAAGGTCATGGATTTGAAAAAAAGGAAAATGAAATTGAAGCTTATAGTAAAATTTTGGAATTTTTAGATGTGTATCTAAAGAAAGATAAGGGTACTCCTATTAAGGATGGTGAAACCATAGAAATGAATACTGATTCTTAAGTTGTACATAATTCCAACGGGCTAGATTTTAAAAGATTTATTTATAATCAGGTTTGTTAATTTAAATAATTATATAACCGGCCTCGTACTACTATATGGATTTTTATGACACATGAAACCTTATGAGAAAGTTAATAGTTATACTCATACTTTTTCTGGTTGCGAACGGCAAAGCTCAGGAAACAGGAGAAGATAAATTAGGCGCATGGTACATGTACTTTGGGGCCAATAAAGTTTCCGAGCGAATTAGCATTCATACCGAAGCCCAGTTCAGGTATTTTGAGGTGGCAAGTAATTTCAATCAATTGCTGCTCAGAACCGGACTGAATTACCATATTAGTCCTGAAGCCATTGCTACTATAGGTTATGGCTACATTGATACCGATCCTACCTTTGAAGATATCCCTAACGAAAATAAAATCCTGGAAAACAGAATTTTTGAGCAATTCATTCTAAAAAATAAAGTTTGGGAATTACGTTTTGAACATCGTTTTCGTTTTGAACAGCGTTTTTTGAATTCAGGAACGTTTTCTGACACCCAACATAGAGCACGGTATAGATTGCAAATCACACTTCCACTTACCAATACCTTTTTCCTCAACTTCTATGATGAGATATTTTTGAATCTTCAGGATGAAATTTTTGGACAGAACAGACTGTATGCGGCTCTTGGGCTTAATATTGTTGAAAATTTAAGTTTGCAGCTAGGGTATTTGAAAAACCATTTTAATACAGCAAATTACGATCGCTTGCAGCTGGCGGTTTTTTACAACCCGGATTTACGCCGAAAAAAGAATGAAGTAAAATAACCTATTGTTACTAAGGCTTCAATGGTATAGTTACCTTCCAAAAATATAAATAACTTGGAGGCAGGGATTACTCTTAATACTCGCTTAAGACCTAAACTCAAGAATATCCAAATCACTCAGCCTTACGGAGTTATTTCCATATTTTTTATAAATCAATCCATTAATTTCAATTTCGATCTGTAAGAAAGTTTAGTACCTTTCATTCGACTACCAAATTAATTAAAAAGCAATATGAGCCTTCAAAAAGTAATATTTCATAACAAGTCGGGGCAGAAACTGGTGGGCAGGTTAGAGCTACCTGCAAATCAACTGCCGCATAACTACGTATTATTTGCACATTGTTTCACTTGTAATAAAAACCTGTTAGCTATTAAAAATATTAGTAAATCACTTACTTCCAGTGGTTTTGGTGTTTTACGTTTTGATTTCACTGGTTTGGGTGAGAGCGAGGGAGATTTTGCAGATACCAATTTTTCCGGGAACGTTGAAGATTTGATAGCTGCAGCAGAATATCTGAGGAACACTCACAAAGCACCAACCCTTTTAATAGGACATTCTCTTGGGGGCGCGGCAGTACTCCTGGCAGCATCAGAAATAGCATCGATAAAAGCTATAGCGACGATTGCTGCTCCTTCTAATCCTGTGCATGTAAAACGTTTACTTAAGAGTAATATCGAGGAAATAAACTTAAATGGGAAGGCCCTGGTTAATATAGGCGGACGCGATTTTACCATTAAAAAACAATTTCTAGAGGATTTGGAAAATAGAACGATTTCACAAACAGTCAAAGAATTACGCAAACCAATTTTGATATTGCATTCTCCACAAGATCAAACTGTGGCTATTAAAAATGCAGAAGAAATTTATATCGCTGCACATCACCCAAAGAGCTTTATTTCTTTAGATGGGGCAGATCATCTCCTTTCAGATAAAAAAGATTCAACCTATGCAGGTAAAGTTATTTCGGTTTGGGCACAACGTTACCTCGATATTCCTCAGGATAAAAGTATTAATTCCGAACACCAGGTGGTAGCAAGTCTGGACGCTGATGAAGGATTTTCAACTTCAATGAAAGTAGGAAATCATTATATGATAGCGGATGAACCGGAAGAATTTGGTGGTAATGATTTTGGACCTTCTCCATATGAGTTGGTCTCTGCAGGTTTGGCTGCTTGTACGGCCATGACTATTCAGATGTACGTAAAACGCAAAGGTTGGGGCCTGCAAAACGTTGAAGTGCACTCCTCATATAGCAAATCACATGCAGAGGATTGCCAGGATTGTGAGTCCCCCGGGGCAAAAATAGATACATTTCACAGGGAACTAAAACTAACTGGCAGTGTTGATGAGAAACAGACTCAACGCATCCTGGATATAGCAAATAAATGTCCGGTTCATAAAACTTTGCATAACGAGATACAGGTCATCACAAAAATCATTGACTAATCATAAACAATCCTTTTTTAAATATTTACCAATGCAATAAAAGAGGTATAATTTATAAGCTAAGGAGAAATTAAAAGTCTGAACTACGCAATGAAGAATCCGTTTAACCGTATAATAGCCTTAAATTAAGACTGCTATCCGAGGGGTTTATTCAATCATTATAAATATTGTATTGACTTACCAGCGAATATTGCGTAACTTTCGTCAGTAACATAAAACGAAAAACAAATGAAGAAAATACACATCATCGCACTAAGTATGATTCTTGTACTGGCATATAATTGTAAAGATGGTAAAAAGACTGAAAAAAACGGTAATGCGGCCACGGACGAAGCTGTAGAAAAAACAGTAGAGGAAGTTAGTGTAGAGGTTATAAAATTTTCTATGGAACCCAAAAGTGACAGCAATGTGCAGGGTGAAGTGGTCTTTACAGAAGAAAACGGAATGGTAATGATGAAAGCCACATTAAGTGGACTTAGCCCGGGAGAACACGCAATTCACATTCACGAAAAGGCAGATTGTTCTTCTGATGATGGCACGTCTTCCGGAGGGCATTGGAACCCTACACATGAGCCACATGGAAAATGGGGTATGGCCGAGGGATTCCATAAAGGTGATATCGGTAATTTTACGGCAGATGCAGATGGTAATGCCGTTGTTGAATTTAGTACAGATCAGTGGTGTATAGGCTGCGAAGATGAAAATATGAACATTTTGGGCAAAGCTGTAATTGTACATCAGGGAGTTGATGATTTCACATCGCAACCCAGTGGTGCGGCAGGTGCCAGAGTAAGTTGCACCGGTATTATTCAATAGAAAACCTATAATTTTATTAAAAAATGGCTGCTAAATTAGCGGCCATTTTAAGTTTTAAGAGGTCTATTTGTTTATGGTCTTTTCAGTAAAAGTCGATCAATATGTAAATATTTTCTTTGCCCTATTTTTTTCTCAAAGAATAATGGGCTTTGAAAACTTTAAATAGAAGAAACGACATAACTATAAACCAAACAGAGAAAATATAATATTCCATAACGAGGTTGATTTGGGTTAAAATTCTCGAAAACGTACTAATAAATAAATTCAGATTTCTGTAATACTTGGGGCATTGCAGAAATGCTCTGATAGCATTTGAACGTTAAACATAAGCATTTCATCCATAATTTCCTAAGAAAAAGTTAAAAAAAACAAAATATCAAATGAATTGAACACTGATTAATTTCAAATTTTTCAATTCCAAATTACGGCTGATATAAAAATAAAATTAGGTTGAGAAAAGTTACAACATACCAATTTTCCATTTTAATAAGAGGGACAACAAAGGGAATGTCCCATATTTTGTTTTACTTTGACTTTTTAAAAGATCAAGCCAATGAACCCATCCGCATCCGGTTGGATTGACAAATTCGGGCACGATGTAAAAGATAATCTTGAAGCTTTTATCGATTTCAGGAATCTTTACGGGGGGCTTAAAACATCTGGTTTTGTCTATGGATTAAACATCAAGATTCCGCGTTTTATTAAACCTGAGCACACTTTGTCAGAGGATGAAAAGGCAAAGATTAACCTGCTTACGGCTTTATTCTTTACCTTTAAATTAGAACACAACAATTCTAATTTTGATGATTTTGTTCACACAATTTTTCAATTTTATCAGGAACTGAATATTAGCAATATTTCCTTTCTTAATAAAATCCTTGCCGGTAGCAAAACCTCTAAGCAACTTGAAAAACTTATCGATTCCAGGGTTTACCTAGGTGATAATGTATTTAGTAAAACCTTTAACAGAATTATCACAAACTCATTATTATTTATTGATGTTCTTACATTCAAATATTACTTGAACGGAGGCAAAAATATTAGGGAACACGCTCAAACCTTAGAATACCTAACCATAAATGTTACCGCACATGCCCTAAACTCTAAAGAGAAAAATAAAACGGACGAACGTTTAGCCCAACTTTTTGCTTCTTCCATGACCTTTATTGATGGTGAAAAACAAGAATTTGACGGTTCATACAGAGCCCGGCTATTGAATAACTCAGTTATCTGGGAAAATCAGTATTTTCTGGATGTGGCATGTCTTACTGTTTGGGAAGATAAAACACTGGAATATCAGGAATCTGAATTTATCTTTGGCATAGGTAAGGATCTTGGTTTTGAGAGAAAAGAGATTTCCCGATCATTGGAGGAAATTACTTCTTTCTTTGAAAAAAATTCTGCGAATATTCCTTTTCTGAAGGACCCCAACATGGCAATTCAATTTTACGATAGCATGTCCAAAGTGGTCAATAAACTAATTCTAAGAAATAATAAAAGACTTCAAAAAGAATTATCAGAGAGCAAAGAATTGATGCAGCTACTTTCTAAGTCCACGGTTAAGGACCTCAGTTCAGAGGAAAAGAAAAAAGTCCAAAATCAGCTTATAGATATTTTTAAAAGCATACCATCCCTGGCTATATTTTTATTGCCCGGAGGAGCAGTTTTATTGCCAATTTTTATAAAATTAATTCCTAAATTACTACCTTCTGCTTTTGATGACAACAGAGTAGATAAAAAGTCCTGAAATACTGTTAAAAAGCTACTATAAGAAATATCTATAGTTAATTCTAAGTATTTTTATATCAGGTACTTAATCATAGTTATTCTAACCATAACTTGAAATCTTTTACGCGTTCCCTACTTACGATTATTTCCTGCTCATTATAGCGATTTAACTTGATTATCAGGCGAGAATTGGTGTAAGAAACAATGTCTTTTATGTGATTGATATTGATATAGAATTTTCTGCTCACTCTAAAGAATATTTGAGGTGATAATTCATTCTCAAGGTTTTCTAATGTAGTATCCAAAAGATAGTTTCTTCCTTCTGTAGTTGATGCATATGTACCTTTATTTTCGCTATAGAAACATTCAATTTCATCGGCATTGATAATTTTCAAATGCTGTCCAAGTCGAATAGTGAATCTTTTTTTGTATTCTCTTTCAAGGGGGTTGACAAGTAATTTTTTAATATCCTCAAAATCCAGGCTTAATTGATTATGGTCCGGTTTCAGATTTTGATATTTTCTAACCGCACTCTCTAACTCTTCATCGTCAATGGGTTTTAGAAGATAATCTATGCTGTTAAGTTTAAAAGCCTGAAGGGCATATTCATCATAAGCTGTGGTAAAAATGATAGCGCTTTTTACCTCAACCAAATCAAAAATTTCAAAAGACAAACCATCGGAAAGCTGAATATCGAGGAAAATCAAATCAGGATGATCATTGTTCTGAAACCATTCAACAGATTCTTCAACTGAATGAAGCATGGTAGCTACCTGAACATCCAGTTCATTTAACAATCGGGCTAAACGTCTCGCCGCAGGTTTTTCATCCTCAATGATTAATACGTTCATACCGCAAATTTAATCAAGCTATAGCTTCTATTCATTTTATCTCGCATATATAATTAGAGCTGATTATTATTTAAACTTTTCTGCTTCACGTTTGTCTTTGTCAATGTATTTTTGAATCTGCCGTTCTTCCCAATTTTTGCCAAAGAAAGGATTATAATTAAATACATGAGCTGCATGAAATACTACTCCAATTCCCCAGAATATGGGGGTGAAAAAAGTGGAAAATTTCCAAAAACTCTCCCCGTCTCCCAGGGTCCTCATATAAACATTAGCGAGAATAAAAGCATTAATTACAATATAAACTGCAAGATGAATGTAAAACCCTTTCATCGCTTCTACTTTCTTTTTAGCTCTGTTTAACTTGTTGTCATTCTCCATTTCTTTTATTATTTAAGATTCTACTAACTTTTACTCCCATCTGTTTTGCTGTTCTTCATCACGCATTATCTCCTTTATCTTGCGCTCTTCCCAATCCCTCCCAAAAAAAGGATTTATATTAAAAATCTGAATGGCCTGAAAAACAATTCCGATTCCCCATCCAAAGGCAGCCCATAAAAACCACATATATCGCCATTCATTAGTCCAATAATTAATCCCAGCCAAAAGAGCTATTACGAGTACATATGACAAGAGATTTCCATAGAATTTTTTAAGTTTTTCCACGCGTTCTTTGGCTCTCAGATATTTTGTTTCTTTATTAAAATTTTCCATGACACTTTTATTTTTGGTTAGTAATTATCCTTTCCTGATTATTTAATTTATATAAATCATAAACTTATCAATGGAAAAAGGCTAAAAATCCTCTTTGCTCATTAATTCCTGGATTTTCCTCTGTTCCCACACCTTACCCCACAAAGGATTAATTCCATGGGCAGCTAAACCTTTTGCCACCAGTCCAAAACCCCAACCAAGGGCAGGAAATACGGCCCAGGGAAAACTGGTCGTCTGATAATTTATCCAAATTAGTATTGGGATTACAATACAGTATAAAACCAGGCTTAAATAGAAATGTTTTATTGCTGTTACCTGTTGTTTTGCTCTTAAAAAACTTGCTTCTTTACTACTATTATTCATGATTTCAATTTTATACATGTCGTTATATTAAATACAGTTTAAAATTCCGAAATGTTGACAAAAATTCTAAAATTATTGGTCTCAACTGTATTATTTTGATGACGAATTGTTGTTTTAAATCTTGGAGGCATCATTGATTAAAATTTATCATCATCCATGAGCTCCTTTATCTTTTTTTCTTCCCAACTTTTTCCCCATAAAGGATTATAGCCAAAAGCCTCCATCCCGTGTATCGTGAGACCAAAACCCCATCCCAGTGCAGGAAAGATGGCCCATGGAAAACTGGTCGACCTTAAATTCAACCATATCAATAAAGGAATTACAATACAGTAAGCTGTTAAATTCCCATAGAAGCCCTTAATAGCTTCTACGCGTTCTTTGGCCTTCTGATATCTTTTATCGCTTATATAAGTTTCCTGTGAGGCGGTTAGGCTCACCTTTTTGGAAAGCATAGGTAAAGAGACCTTAAAATAAGCCGCAGTTTTATCTATATGGACTTCCCTATTTGACAAAATAGAATATCGTTGCTGAATATTTCTCAATCCCACGCCACTGCTTTTCTTAACCACCTGTTTTTCCTGTAAATTATTCTGAATAACCAAAACGTCATTTTCTTCATAGACTTTAATGTTTAAAGGCCTTGAACTGCTAACTACATTGTGTTTTACTGCATTCTCAAGCAATAATTGCAAAGAAAGGGGGACTATTTTAGCTTCAGGATTACTGCACTTGTCCGGGATATCAAACAGAATACTGTCTTCAAAACGCATTTTGAGTAACCGTATATATGTTCTTGCAAACTGAAGTTCCTCATCTACAGTCACCAGGTCCTTATTTTTTTGCTCCAGAACATACCTGTAAACTTTGGATAGTGACGTTGTAAATTTTTGAGCCTGATCAGGATCTTCTTCAATTAAACTGGTAAGTACATTAAGGCTATTAAACAAAAAATGAGGATCCAATTGATTCTTTAAAGCATCGAATTTTGCCGAGGCGGTTCCTGCAATAATCTTTTGTTCCTTTACTTTCCTGTCTTGTAAAGACCTGTAAAAATAAATGGCGTGGAAAAGAATGGTTATAACCAGGGTGATTATTAGGGCAATAAAGTAATTGATGGCCCTTTCACCCGAGAGAAACTCCTCCCAATCCGCTCCCTCAAAACCCATTCGAATTACTATGCGTATCCACAGAATTCCGATCATAGTTAAAACAACACTGCCTGCAGCTCCTATAGCCAATCTATATTTGCCGTATTTTTTCCAAATAACCCGCTTATTTAAATACTCAAAAAAAGAGGTATTGATTAGCGTTAGAACTATTGAATAGAGAAAATTGTAACCAACTCCTACCCAAAAATTCTTATCAAATTCAACGGTCCCGTTTGCAAAGAATTCAATGCTGATAAAAATGACGGACAAAACAAAACCCACCAAAAAGCCTATTCTCAAAACCTTAACCAAATATCTCATATTTAAAAAGTAATAATGAAATTTCTATTCATTTAAATTCAATTGTATCGCCGGTATTTAAAATCTCTGGAATGCCTTCTATTCTATTCTTAAGATAAATTACTCCTCTTGGATTAAAGTTAGCAAAAAGTTCCTTGGAATATTATAGGTCATTACTGAAACGACACTAAGAAAGGGTATAATTAAGAATATGTTTTTCATCTTTCCGGCTTTATACGATTGAATATGTTCAAATATGTCTATAAATATCTTCGTATATAAAAAAGATCTTCCCAATTGTTGTTTTTCCATGACTAGTTGTAATTTAGACCCTCCTTTGGCGGAGAATAAGTAATGGTAAACGTATGTATATCCCGCAGCACTATATAAATGAAAACCTTAAAGAAGTTAAGGAGTTCATTATTAATAATTCCTTTGGTATTTTAATTAATTATGTAGGTGGTAAACCTTGGGCCACTCATATCCCATTAGAATTAGATAAGGATCGTAAGGGCAATGATATCCTGGTAGGTCATATTGCAAAAGCAAATCCGCAATGGAAATATTTTGTTGAAGACACCGAAGTACTTTGCATATTTAATGGGCCACACACTTATGTTTCTTCATCATGGTACGCAGAAGAAGAAGTTCCTACCTGGAATTATATTGCAGTACATATTTATGGAAAATTAAAAATACAGGACGAGCAGGCGCTGATGGCCTCTCTTCATAAACTGGTTGACAAATACGAGCGTCAATCCGAAAAACCAATCTCCCTAAACAATTTATCAAAAAACACACTCAGGCAAGTGAAAGGTGTAATAGGTTTTGAGATTCATATCAAGGAAATACAGGCGGCTTATAAGCTATCGCAAGGACGGGAACACGATCATCCCAAAATAATCAAGGAGCTAGAAAAACGAAATACCGGCGGTGGGCATGGCATTGCAGAAGCCATGAAAAAAAGCAAAAGCAAAAAAAATTAAATAAGTAAGTTTATGGTTAAGGAAAGTCCTTCTTTTAAACGTTAAATAGTGTGCAGTCTTCCCAGTAAAAATTCCTTATATGACTTGCTTATAGGAATAACCTTTCTGTCTATCTCGAGATGACTATCGGCCACAATATCCAACTTACATATGTTGACTATAAATGATCTGTGGACACGTATAAAACAACTATCTTTTAATTCATTTTCAATTGTTTTTAAAGTGCTTACAACCAAATATTTACCTAATGCTGTTGTGATATTGCAATAGTTACGTTCTGCCTCAATATAAAGAATTTGATCTAATAATATTTTAACCATTCTCCCATTATGTCTAACAAAAATTCGATCTGGTAAAACCTGTAAATTACTTTGGACCTGGTTTTGTTTTAAACTTCCGCTATCCTTTAATTGCTCAACAACTAATGCTATAGTTCGCTGAAGATTTAATTTGTTAAACGGTTTGGAAATAAAAGCATAAGGTTGGGTTTCCTTTGCCCTGGAAAAAGTGCCGTCATCATTATTAGCAGTTAAATAAATTATGGGTATTTCATTTTGCAAATGAATAGCAATAGCTGCATCTATTCCGTCTATAGTACCCTTAAGGTTTATATCCATCAAAATGATATCAGGTTTATTTTGGTTTGCATTACTAATTGCGTCTTCACCCCTGGACACTATACCAATAACTTCATAACCTAACTTTGTTAATTGTAATGAAAGATTAGCCGCGATAATCATATCATCTTCGACTATTAATATTCTAATTAACTTATCCATATTTAAGCTGCTTTATGGTTTTGAAATTCAAAAGAAACTGCTGTGCCTTTTTTAATACTTAAGGACATTTTACCTTCTAATTGTCTGGTTAGTAATTCTATTAATTGTGTGCCAAAGCCTGTACCTTCAATTTTTTCGTGATAGTTTTTTCCTATGCCGTCATCTGACACTTCAAGCTGCAAATGATTCCCTAATTCTATTAGACTAATTTTTATGAGCCCATTGCGATTTTCTGGAAAAGCATATTTTAAAGAATTTGTAAGCAACTCATTTACTATTAGTCCTATTGGAATGGCAGTATCCACATCCAATTCCAATTCCGCCATCTCACATACAACACGTACTCTGTCTGAAGCCCCAAAAATATCTATGATATAATTCCCCAGGTTCATGAAATATTCTTTCATTTCAATAGATGAAAAACTTTTACCCTGATAAAGTTTTTGGTGAATCATGCTCATGCTATGAACCCGATATTGACTTTTCTGCATAGCGTCGGCAACCTTTGAATCACCTATCTGTTCGGATTGCAGGGATAATAAACTGGATACAATTTCCAAATTATTTTTTACACGATGGTGTATTTCTTTTAGCAAAAATTCTTTTTCGTCATTTTGCTTTTTAAGCAATCTATTTTTCTTCTTATTGGTTTGTACGGTATTGTACAGGAGTAATAAAATCATTAGCAATAGCGCGCCAATAAGAATCATTAGCGTTTGCCTTGATCTTTGCTTTTTAATTTGATTTTCCTGGACTATTATGGTACTCTCTTTTTGAGCCACATCAAACTCTGTAAGTAATTTTGAAATATGCTGATCTGCTTCGGCAGTAAATATCTCCTTTTTTAGTTTATCATACTCTGCATAAGCCTGATATGCTTCCCGGTAATTGTGATTACCTGCATAGGCTTTACCCAATGCTTCATAAGCCTGACTAAGATAAAAATCATCTCCAAAATCATCTGTGGCTATGTCAATACTTCTCTCAAGACTCTCAATTGCGGAAATGTATTTTCCCTGTAGGTTTTGTGATTTACCTATAGACAGCCAGGAACGCATTAACATAAAGTTATTATCCAACAATTGTCCATATTTTAAGGCATTTTCACCTGCCAGATCTGCTGCATCAAAATCGTTCAGGTAAGCCTTTAGATATACCATAGAAATATATACGTCGCATAGATTATTAAAAAATCCATATCGCTCACCAATGGCTATAGAATGTTCGTAATAATTAAGAGCTTCTTGGTGTTTATCGAGTGCCAGATAACAATTCCCAACTACATATAGTGTAAAATCATAATCCAGGTCGTTTATTCCTCTTTCTTCAAAAAGAACTAAGGCCTTTAATCCATATTCCAAAGCCTTTTCAAAGCGTGACTGTTTCCAAAATAAATTACTCAAATCGCTAAAAGCAACGGCCATTGCTCTTTTATCTTTTAATTCATCTCCTAACAGCAGGGTTTCCATAGCAATATCGGCGGCCTTATCCAGTTTTCCCTGTCTTTCATATACATATCCCAACTGAGTATAGACCAGTGGCAGGTCTTTCTTCAAAACTTTTTTCATTGCAGATTCTAAGGTAAATCTTGCACTATCTAGTTTTTCCATCCTTAAAAGAATAGCACCCTCCGTAATTTGGAATCTGCCTTCCCAGAGGGTATCATTCTTTTCGCGGGTTATTTGTAAGCCTTCCTTTGTAAAATTTAAGGCTTTTGTTAAATTCCTGGTATGCCAATAATAAGCAAGGTCATTGAGAATATTGAATTGGATAGTATCAATTTTACTTAATGGGTAGCTTTTCTCCAGGATGTCGAGATAGGAACTGCCAAAATTGTCCGTATCAATAAATACTCTTTTGTAGGAGTTTTCGCTTTCAAAGTCTACAATCTGGGACTGCAGAATTTTAGGGCTCAAAAATGAACATATGAAGAAAACCAAAACCGTAAAAAATCGGCTCACCGTGTTAATTTAAAAATAGTCGAGGGGGGCACGTAATTCTCTAAATATACAAATTTTAACATAATAATTGCTTCGTTAAGTGAAAATAGACATTCGGACAGTAAATAGGGCTGTTCGTCCATACATACTTTTATTTGTACCAATATATTGCTTCTTTAGCATACCGCATAAGTATAATGAACGCTTATCGGTTAATTTGTGCGAAAAATCATGTCCAAATCTATCATTCATATTTTAATTTTATTCGTTGTAATTGCAGCATGCAAACCAGAGAACAAAAATGCGGAACTGTCTATGAACGATCAACTTTCCAATAATTTAAATATGTTTATTGATTCCTGCTGGAATGATCAAAATGTCTCTAAATTAAATGAATTGGTAGCGAAGAATTTTACCAGAATTCTTAATGGTATCCATGTCGCAGGGAATGAAAATGAAATGGCGGCTCACATGAATGTTTATTTTACAGGTTTTCCCGATCTAAAAATTCAATATAGTGATGCGTATATTGAAGGCAATAACATATTTATGAATTGGGAATGTACCGGAAGTAATACCGGCGTGTTTGGTGAGATGCGGGCCACGGGTAAAAAAATTAAGATTCAGGGACTTTCGCACCTTTATTTCACCGAAGAAGGGAAATTATATAAGGAAGACGTCTATTATAACGAACTGGATCTGCTTCAACAACTGGGTTATACCCTTGCATCACCGGTACTTGAATAATTTGAACACTATATATTAATAAGTATAACTAAAATTGAATCAACAATGAGAACATTAAAGACAGGATTAACAGGTTTATTTTTGCTATTACTTACCGGGGCGCTAGGTCTTGCCCAGGATGAGAACAATTCCCAGGCATTTTGGGTACATGAGGATGTAGTAAAACCTTCTAAAGTGACCGATTACGAATCCATTTGCAAAGAATTAACAGATAACCTAAAAAAACATAATATCCAGGAACTTAATGTCATAGTAACGAATACGGTGGATGACCGATATCTCTGGGTATCGCCTATTACCAGTATGGCGGATATTGATAAACCCGTTTTTGCATCACTCAGAGAAAAAATGGGTCCGCAGACTTTTGAAAATATTTTTAACAGAATGGACGAATGTTATGATATTGAACAAGATTATATAATTCATTTAGACAAAAAACTCACCTATATGCCAGATGGTATTACGCAAACCCCGGAAGGTGAAAACTATCGTAAATTCTTCTATTTTCATATAACGCCGACAAACCGGGCTGTGGTCAGCAAGAACATGGAAGCCATAACAAATTTATTTGCTAGTAAAGGTTCAAAATTTTATTACAGGGTTTACAAGAGTGGTTTTGGCACAAGGGGAGAATTTTATATGGTAGCAGTAGCTGCAAAAAACGCTACCGACTATAGTGCGAAAGTAACAGCTAACAATGAGCTCTTAGGTGATGAGTGGCCAAAATTGTATGGTGAACTTCGACAAAATTTACTAAAATTTGAAGAATACACAGGAAGTATGAGGCCCGACATGGCTTATAGTCCGTCAAATTATTAAATATTAACTATAACCCCCAATAATCAAAAATTATTGGGGATTTTACTATTCACTAACCACAAAAATTAAAGCATGAAAAAAATTCTCTTATTAGGCATAGCAACAGTCTTTTTTATTAGCTGTAAAAATGCGGAACCAAAATATTTCTCCTCATCTCCGGAAATAGATGAAGTTAAGGCTCTGGTTAAGGAGTATAACGCAGGAGACTGGAACGCCTGGATGACTCATTACGCAGATACCGCCAAAGTGCATCATAACACCCTCGAAGATTCTTCCCCTGCAGAATTATTAGAAGGTCTAAAAGGGTTACTTGCCGGTGCATCTAGTTATGGATTTACAGACAAGGATATATTCTATGAAATGGTGATTGATGATGAAGGTGAAAAGTGGGTAAATTTTTGGGGAACCTGGGAAGGAACTATCGCAGCCAATAACCAAAAACTCATTATACCGGTTCATCTTACCTTACAATTTGTCAATGGTAAAATAGTGGAAGAACATGGCTACTATGATTTATCTGAATACATGGCAGTAATGCAAAAAATTGAATCAGAAATGGCAGAGGAAGAAGATGTGATGGAATAATAATCATAAACTAAAATTTAAAATAAATGAAAAAAATACTTTTAATAGGACTTGCCGTCACCCTTTTTATGGCTTGTGAACAAAAAGTGGAAAGGTATAGTACCTCCGGACCTGAAGTGGATTTAGTAAAAGGTTTACTGGCCGATTACGAAAAAGGGGATTGGGATAGCTGGCAGGAAAAATATGCAGACACCGCAATAGTCTACTACAATCAATGGGATGACAGTATAACCGTGGCCCAATCTCTGGAAGGACATAAAGGTACTATTTCGCTATTAAGTTCATACGGATTTGGTGACAATGTGATTTATGAAAAAATACTAAGCGATAATGGGAATACATGGGTTAATCTCTGGGGAAGATGGGAAGGCACACTTAAGGAAAATAATAAAGTAGTTGTATTACCCGTGCATCTTTCCGTCCATGTTTTAAATGGGAAAATAGTGCAAGAGAATGGTTTTTGGGACAACGCCATTATGCAAAACGCTCTTGAAGAAATTGAGGCGATGAAAAATGCGCCTGAAATTGAAAAAACCATTATGGCCAATCATGATAAAATGATTGAAGCCTGGAACAATAATGACGCTGAAGCCTTTAAGGCGCTTTCTTCAGTTAGTGTTATTAGAAACGCTAATGGCATACGGCAAGCCAAAAATCAGTCTGAATATACAGACATGATGAAACAATTCCATACCGGCTTCCCTGATTTCAAGGTAAACCTGGACAGTTATTTTCTTAAAGACGGAAAGTCCTATATAAACTGGACCTGTACCGGAACTAATACCGGGCCATTTATGGATAATCCTCCAACCGGTAAAAAAATGAAGACCCATGGATACAGTGTTTGGTCATTTGATAGCAAAGGACTAGCAGTCCAGGAGGATGCCTTTTTCGACAATATGGACATGTTAAGTCAATTAGGATACACTGTTACACCACCGGAGGCTAACTAATAGTTAAAATGTAAAATAAATTTCTAACCTAAAATTATAATCAAAATGAGAAAATTTCTTTATCTGATGTTACTTACACCTTTTTTTGTAATATCTCAAAGCGCACAAGAATACATGGTCATGGAAAATGTCATGCTTACCGCTATTCCGGCAAAAACCATGGAATTTGAAGCAGGTTTAGCGGCACATAACAAGAAATACCATGCAGAAGGTACCCACGGTGCCCGGGTTTATTGGATTTCGAATGGGAAAAATGCGGGGAAATATATTTGGGCAATGGGGCCTTTGCCCTGGAGTGCAATGGATAGCAGGCCGGCCGCTGAAGGGCATGATGAAGATTGGAGTAAAAATGTAGTTCCTTATACCACGGCCGAGAGCGATGTCACCTACTGGAAGTTTCATCCACAATTCTCCAATTTTTCCGCCGATTTTAACTTGAAGTATTTGTCAGTATTCATGGTAGATTTTAAACGGTTTAAATACCCTGAAATGATAAGTATTCTGGAAAGAGTAAAGAAAGTAAATGCGGAAAAAAATCCTGATGAGGCCTATGGTGTTTATACCAATGAAATGCCGGATAGCCAGGATGGGCGAGATATGGCCTTTGTAAATTTCTTTAGTAATTCCGGATGGATGGGTCGTGAAGATACTTTTCCAAAAAAGTTTGACGAAGTACATGGAGAAGGAAGTTTTATGAAATTTCTTAAAGACGTAGAAGCAGCTACTAACGGAGAGCGTTCAGAATTATGGACATTTAGAGAAGACCTAAGCGGACTGAGCGGTACTGTCAATGCTCAGAACAGACAGGAATAACCGTTAGTCTATATAAAAACCAATACTGTAGTTTAAAATGATATAGATTTTAAACTAACCAACCATTCAAAACCCGGTAAATACCGGGTTTTGTTTTTAGCCTTAATCTGCAAGGAAATAGCCTTGTTATATCATTAATATTTGCCTCTCCGGCTGGGAAAAAAAATCTTTAAAACCATTATTAGTGCATTACAACAATCTTTATTAATTTACCCTCAAATCCAAAATACTAATTATGCAAAAAATTAATTCATTCCTATTCATTGTATTCCTTATAGGCGCCACTGCTTTCGGACAGCAAAAAACCAATCTTGAACTCACAGATATTTTTAACATGGAATTTGTTTCCGATCCGCAAATATCGCCGGATGGGACTAAAATAATTTATGTAAGGAATTTTAAGGATATCATGACCGACAAGAATCTATCAAATTTGTGGATAGTAAATTTTGACGGCTCCCAAAACCGACCCTTAACGAATGGAAACCAAAATGATCTTGCTCCACGCTGGTCGCATGATGGTAATAAAATTGTGTTTAAATCAAACATGCAGGATGATAAAATGAAACTTTTTATGATGTGGATGGACACAAAAGAATTTGTTGCCCTTACAAACACAACCTCAGCCCCGGGAGGTGTCAGCTGGTCTCATGATGATTCACATGTGGCATTTACAATGTTTGTACCAAAAAAATCCGAGTCTATCATTAAATTACCAACTAAACCGGAGGGTGCCAAATGGAATAAACCTCCTATATATATAGATGAACTAAACTACCGTGGTGATGGTAAAGGATATTATAAAAGTGGTAATGAACAACTTTTTGTATTATCTGCTGATGGAGGTACACCGCGGCAACTCACTTTTTCAGAATATGATCATGGTGCTCCAATCTGGTCAAAGGACAACCGGAGGCTGTATTTCACGGCAAACCTTCATGAAAATCATGAATTTGAACCCCGAAATAGTGAAATTCAGGAACTTAATTTAGCCGATAATTCTATAAAAGCCCTTACAGATCGTCTTGGACCAGATAATGGGCCTGCATTATCACCAGATGGGAAGTATCTTGCCTATACCGGATTTGATGATAAATATCAGGGATATCAGATCACTCAATTGTACCTGATGAATGCAGACGGAACAAATTCCAGACTACTATCTGCGAACTTTGACAGAGATATTCAAAATATAAGTTGGGCCGGAGATGGCAAGGGATTATACTTTCAATATGATGACAAAGGAGATACGAAAGTTGGTTTTATTTCTAACGCTGGTAAAGTAACTCCAATCTTAGAAAATCTGGGAGGTCTCTCCTTAGGAAGACCCTATAATGCTGCTTCTTTCACCGTTTCAAAAAACAACAAATTCGCATATACTTTGGGAGGCACAGATCATCCTGCCGATCTAGGCGCGTATTATAAAGGTAATAATCAAAGAGTTACGAAACTTAATGACGACCTGTTCTCCTTTAGAAATATTGCCGGGGTTGAAGAACTTTGGTGGGAATCTTCTTTTGATCAAAGAAAGATACAAGGTTGGCTGGTAAAACCCCCTAATTTTGATCCTTCCAAAAAATACCCGCTAATACTGGAAATTCATGGCGGACCTTTTACAAGTTATGGCTCAGTATTTTCCGCCGAAATCCAGTTATACGCAGCTCAAGGCTATATGGTATTATATACAAATCCCAGAGGAAGTACTAGTTATGGTGAAGAGTTTGGGAATCTAATTCATCATGACTACCCGAACCATGACTATGATGACCTGATGTCCGGTGTTGATGAAGTAATAAAAAAAGGTAACGTTGATGAAGAAAACATGTTTGTTACAGGAGGTAGTGGCGGAGGAGTACTTACGGCATGGATTGTCGGCAAAACCGATAGATTTGCCGCGGCTGTTGTCGCCAAACCCGTCATTAACTGGTATAGTTTTGTGCTTTATGCAGATGGGGTCGGATTTTTCTATAAATACTGGTTTCCCAATAAGCCCTGGGAAGATCCAAGCAGCTATCTAAAGAGATCACCACTTTCATATGTAGGAAATATTTCAACACCTACAATGCTGTTAACCGGAGAAGAAGATTACCGCACCCCGATAGCTGAATCTGAGCAGTTTTACGCCGCGCTTAAACTGGAAAAAGTAGAAACCGCAATGGTTCGAATTCCGGGAGCATCACATGGTATTGCCAATAAACCCAGTAACCTGATTGCAAAGATAGCTAGTGTACTGGCCTGGTTTGAAAAATATAAAAAAGATTAATGTCACAGATATTCTGTTCTTAATTTTACCAAATTGTATGAAATTATAACTAACTTATAGAACTATAAAACATACTCATGATACACAATAAATATTGGCAGGCCTTTTTCGCCCTATCGCCCATAATTATTTTATTTATTATGATGCTGGGGTATTTTGTTTTTCTTTTTTCTGTTCTTAGCAACATCCCCGAATTGGAGCAAGCTCATAATGAACCCCCGGAGCTTTTTGTGCAATGGATAGGTTCTTTCTTTATTGTGATTTTTTTAGTGATTTTGCTTTCTGTTGCAAGTTTAGTATTCTTTATCGTACATGCCGT
>Ga0316187_10001317_pt1 | contig 21253 bp, 12 predicted proteins | sample CroRivburrow1_MG_FD_204927 | JGI IMG/M metagenome (GOLD analysis project Ga0316187, IMG submission 204927) | Coastal sediment microbial communities from Maine, United States - Cross River worm burrow 1 | ecosystem: Environmental > Aquatic > Marine > Coastal > Sediment | place: USA: Maine...
TTGACCTGGTAGAAGGAAGAAACTTCGCAACGTGCTCTATGGCAACAAGGTTCAAGCCTTCTCTTCTATAAGATCTTATTTTCAAATAAACCAAAAAAGGATTTATTGGACTTTTTCAATGTACAAGGGTTAAAACCTTCGCAAGGTTGTTAATTGTGTTCAATCATCTCTGTAGCCGGTCAAAATACATTCACCTGCGTTTAAATCGCTACGGCGTTATTACCCAAACAAGTCCGCGCATAAATTTACTTTGTAGCAAGGAAAATTGCCCGCAGCGGAGCCGGATAACCTTCGATAGTCAGCTCTCTGTTTTTGGGGTCGAGAAAATCGTGCAGCGACTCAAATGTCATCCAGTCTGTGGCGCGTTGTTCAGCCGGGCTGGTTTTTGTGATATCAATGCAGGATATGTTGTGATAACCGCTGCGCTCTAACCAACCTGCAAGCTCGGCAGTCGACGGGATAAACCAGACATTGCGCATTTTCGCGTAACGTTTTTGCGGAACAAGAATTTCCCCTTTTTTGCCATCGACCACCAGAGTTTCCAGGATAAGCTGTCCGCCAGGCCGCAGCACTTCACGCAATTCGAACAAATGGTCAAAAGGGGAGCGCCGATGGTAAAGCAGTCCCATGGAAAAAACGCTATCAAACGCATTCATTTTCGGGGGTATTTCTTCCATTGCAAGGGGCAAGAGATGAACCGCGGTCTGCTTTATAAAGCGCTGCAAAGCCTGAAATTGCAGCAGATAAAGCAGGCTTGGCTCAAGGCCGACAACCAGCTCTGCTCCGGCGCCATGCATACGCAGGCAATGATAACCGCTGCCGCAGCCAACGTCAAGAACAAGACGACCGTGCAGCGGCTCGATGTGGTCTTTGAGACGGTTCCATTTCCAGTCTGAGCGCCATTCGGTGTTAATTTTTATGCCGAATAGCTCAAACGGGCCTTTGCGCCATGGATGAAATTCGCGGAGTAGCACTTCGATTTCTTGTAGCTGGTCTTCAGGGCAATCTTGCGGCGCGCCAATTTTAATTGTATCCGCGTTGAGTTCAAGCGTAGAGGGGATGACCGCAGGCAATTGTTCAAGCGCGGCGCGCCAACGTTGAAAGTCGCCATGCTCGCGTTCATTGAAAGCGCGGGTTGTTTGGAGCAATAGCTCGTCGACCCACGGTTTCAGGCGGCTTTTCTCAAAAGTTTTGCGGAGTAAGGATGGATCAGGCATCAGTTGGGCTATTTGGCGTCGAGCCAGTTAACGCCAACGCCAAACTCAGCTTTAATTGGCACATCTAACGGCAGGGCATTTTCCATTTCATGCGTGACCAGTATTTTCATTTCTTCCAGTTCATTTTTCGGAACTTCGAAAACCAATTCATCATGCACCTGCATAATCATTCGTGTCTTATAACCGCCCTCGCCCAGTTTTCGCCAGATGTTCAGCATTGCGACTTTCAGAAGTTCGGCGGCTGTTCCCTGAATGGGCGTATTTACAGCCGTCCGTTTGGCAAATTCACGGAGATTGCGATTTTTACTATGAATTTCCGGCAAATATCTGCGCCGATTTAAAAGCGTTGTGATGTAGCCCTGTTTTTCAACCTGGTCATGAATATTGTAGATATAGTCGCGCACCTTTTGGTATAAGGCGAAATAACTGTCGATAAATGCGCGAGCTTCATCGTTTGAAATATTGAGACGCGCCGCCAGGCCAAACGAACCCATGCCATACATGACGCCAAAGTTGATTTCTTTTGCCTTGCGTCGATGCTCATGTTCAAGCTGTTCAGGCTCAATATTGAATATCAAACATGCGGTTTTTGTGTGAATGTCATCGCCGTTGCGAAAAGATTCCAATAAAACCGGATCTTGTGACAAATGCGCCATTATGCGAAGCTCAATTTGCGAATAATCGGCGTCGAGAATCAGGTGGTTTTCGTCTCGCGGAATAAAAGCGCGCCGGATTTCGCGTCCCATTTCAGTGCGAATGGGAATGTTTTGTAAGTTCGGATCGCTGGATGACAGACGACCGGTGGCGGCAACCGTTTGGTTGTAAGATGTGTGCAGCCTGCCGGTTTCGGCGCTTACCAGATTTGGCAAAGCGTCGACGTATGTGGATTTCAGTTTGGTTAGTTCACGATATTCAAGCAACGTTGAGGGCAACTCATGCATTTTTGCCAATTCTTCCAAAACACTGGCGTCGGTTGAATAGCCGGTCTTGGTGCGTTTTTTTTTCGGGAGGTTGAGTTTCTCAAAAAGAATTTCGCCGAGTTGCTGTGTGGAGTTGATGTTAAACTCTTCGCCTGCTATGTCATAAATTTGTCGCACAAGTTCATCTATTTTACCCTGCATGCGCTGCGACATGGCGGCAAGGAAGTCAAAGTCGAGCGCAACGCCTTCATACTCAACATCGGCGAGCACATTGACCAGAGGCAATTCGACTGTGTTATAGAGTTTTTCAAGGCCGCCATTTTTGAGCTCTTTTCGAAAAAGGTCAACAAGGTTCAAGCTAAGTTCAGCCTCTTCTCCTGCATAGCGCATGGCGGCGTCATGTTTCAGATCGCATAGATCCATTTGCTTTTTGCCCTTGCCAAGTAGCTCGCCAAGCGTTCCCTTGCTGATGTTTAAATGTTCCAGTGCCAAGGACGCCAGCGTATGCTGTCGCAGCGAAGGGTTGACAATGTAAGACGCCAGCATTGTGTCAAAGTCAACGCCGCCCAAATTGACGCCATACCTGAGCAAAACCAGTTTGATGAATTTTATATTATGGCCGATTTTTCGAATGGATGCATCTTCAAGCAGCGGACTGATTTGCCGGTCAAGATTAACGCCGCCGAACAGGTCGCCCTCCATTTTTATCACCAGATGCTTTGGATGCGGGCTGTCGCTGTTGTCGTTTTCCTCGACGGTCAGGGGAAGATAGAAGGCTTCGCCCGGTTGCAGAGAGATGGCCATTCCGGCGATGGCGCATTGCATAGGCGGCTCCGGCGTAGTCATCAAAGACAATGCCATTGCTTTGGACTTTTTTATATCGTTGGCTAGTTTTTGCAATTTTTCAGGCGAGTTGATCAGGTGGAATTCAGACTTGATTTCAGGCGGCGCTTTTCTGTATCGATCAAGCAAGCTGGTGAATTCGAGTTCAGCAAAAAGTGGCGCCAGAGCCTCATAATCAGGCTCAATTCGTTGCAACGATTCAAAGGTTACATCGTGCGCAACGTTGGTATCAATTGTGACGAGCTTTTTGGAAAGCAGCGCGATATCACGGGAGTTAAGTAGATTTTCACGCACATTTGCGCGGCTGACTTTTTCGGCGTTGTCCAGCGCAGCTTCAAGGCTGCCGTACTCGGAAATCAACTTGACTGCGGTTTTTTGTCCGATGCCTTTGACGCCCGGCACATTGTCAGATGTGTCGCCCATCAGGCCGAGATAATCAATAATTTTTTCCGGCGGCAAGCCTACTTTTTCAAGAACGCCCGCTTCATCCAAAATTTCAACATCCTCGTTTGCCCGTCGCGGTTTATAAAGCTTGATGTCTTTGTCAACAAGTTGCATGAAATCTTTGTCGCCGCTAACAATGTAGGTGTCAAGCCCTTTGCCTTGCGCCTGGCGAGCCAGCGTGCCAATTACATCGTCAGCTTCAAAGCCGTCAATTTCAATTCGCGGCGCCAAAACAGCGTCGAGCACTTTATGAATGAGCGGCATTTGTTCGCGCATATCGTCGGGCATTTTTTGGCGCGTTGCCTTATACTCTTTATATTGTTTGTGGCGAAAAGTGGGACTCTTCGGGTCGAAAACCACTGCAAGGTAATCGGGCTTCTCGGTATCGTAGATCATAAATAAAAAACGCAGAAATCCAAAAACTGCGCTGGTGTTTTGCCCTTTTGAATTGATCAGCGGGTTATGAATAAATGCGAAATATGATCTGTAGGCTATTGCAGAGCCATCAATGAGAAAAAGTGTTTTAGCGGCCATTTTTATCCCGTAATTTGAATCGATAAATCATTTTCTTGCGCCTGGAAACCCTGAAAAGATGACCTGAAGTTTGCGTGGCCTGAAAAAATGCGGCAAGAGCGCAAAGAGGGAGGCGCGACGGCTGTCATTCATTTTGTGTGTCCGGTAAACAGGTGATTTATTTAGAAGGGGCAAATATAGAGAACCAATGCATGTAAAGCAAATCAACGCAGCTTTTTTCTTGTATCTGCCAAAGCCTTTCTTAAATTGGGCAGAACAATTACCCGCACCTTTATGAAAGGAACTTCCATGTCACAGCAAATGCCCAATCAGCAAATTAACATTGAACTCGGCGAAAAAGAAGCCGAGGGCATTTATTCAAATCTGGCGCTTATTTCACATTCACCGGCAGAGTTTGTTATGGATTTCACCCGCATGTTGCCCGGCGTTCCAAAAACAAAAGTTTATGCGCGTATCATTATGACCCCGCAACATGCAAAGTCATTTCTGAAAGCCCTTCAGGAAAATATTGAGAAGTATGAGAAACAGTTTGGCGAGGTAAAAATTCACGGCGGTCAGGCAGACGGGTTGCAAATGGGTTTCACACCGCCAGGCGGGGCGATACAAAAATAAATGCAGCTCGCGTTTATTTTTCAGAGAATTGCATTTTGAGGCACGTTTGAAAATAGAAGGGATGAGAGCCGTCTAATAAATTCTTCCGGCAGGAGGTTTATTATTAGAGGCTCCCCAGGAAAAATCCAAACCAAACCGGAAGAGATGGTCAAGGTTATCGACGCGGTATGCAGTGTTTACGCCCACCAGATAATCATCCATAACGCCGCGTAGCAGGGAAAACCCAAAAGTCCAGCGGCGGTTGAGTTCAGATGAGGCAAGGTTGTTGGAAAATCCTGCCCGCAACATCAGTATCTTGAAAAATGTCTTCTCAACACCAAAGTAAGAACGACTTGTGGTGTCCTTATGCAATTTTTTGCGGAAGTCGAGCGCAATGGTTATGCCGTCGAGGATGTAGGAGCCGCCGAAACGCAATGTGGCGGGAAGCCCTTCATGATAACGACCCTTTGCGGATGAATTCCAGCTAAATGAATTGAATAAATCACGCAGCATGAGGCCAATCGTTAGTTTTCGGTCAATTTTGAGGAGATAACCGAGATCGACGGCGTAGCCGCTGCCCGAGCCCCGCACTTGATTTACACCTCCGTTTGAATTATTGCCAAACGACGCCCATCGTCCTTTCACTGTTATTCCAAAGGACATTTGATCAAAATAAATCTCATTGCCGCCGATTGGAAAGTTTGGCAGCGTTGCGGCGGCGGAGACGCCAAAAGTGTTTTCCATTAGCGCGTCGTCTCCGAGAAAAAGGAAGCCCCCGCCGAGCGACCAACGTTTGCCCATTGGGTGCAGCACGCCAAAATATCCAGATGGTACGATGCCAAATAGTTTGGCATAATTTGCTGTAAAAATCGGGCGCGCGCCAAGCAACAGACCCGCCGGATTGGTCAGGAAGGCGTTGGCGTCATTTGAAATCGCGGTGTAGGCGTTGCCCATACCGCCAGGCCGCACGCCAAATCCCACTTCGGAAAAAGCGCCAGGCATGTTTGACAACCCTTGCGTCAGAGCTGCTGAATGACAAACCAACATCATCAAAAGAAACAAAAATACTTTTATTGGCTTGAGGTTGCTTTGCGCTTGAAAAGGCGTGCGTCGGTTTGTAGGCTCGGCGGTCATCGTAGTTTTTAGCGTTTCTGTTTTCAAAGCTTCATTAATTTCATCGTTGATCCAAAATCAGATTTCGTCATGATAAAGGAAAAAGGGTTGGCTGCCGTAGCAGTTTTTGCAAATTCATATTTTTTATTTTATCAAAATCACAGATTTCATTTCGTTGCGTTTATTGCCTGGATCTTCGGCGGTGACGCGCACAATGTATCGGCCGTTTCGCGCATAAGCGCCATTGTCAGTTTTGCCGTCCCAATTGACAGCGGCCAGACCGCGTGGGAATGGCGTCTGCTCATGTAATAATCGCACAAGATCGCCTTCCATATTATAGATTTTTACGGTCAACAGCGGCGTTGGAGCCATACTTGAACTTAGATCAAAATTGATCTGTAATCCGGGCGCGCCATTGGTTTCAAGCATGGGTGAAAACGGGTTGGGTTGTAAAATGAAATTCTCGATGGCCAGGCCTTTTGACAGCGACAAAGAGACATATTCACCCGTTTCAATGATAATCGCTTCGAGCTGTTTTCCGCGATCACTGGTGGCAATCAACTTCCACTCACTTAATTGTCCATTCCACAAAGCGATGTAACGTTTTTGTCCATCGGTGTTTGGCGGCGGCGGCAGAATCAGTTTTGCAGAGCCGCTAAACGCCAGGCCGTCCGGTTTTAGCGAATATGCATAATTTGAGGTTAAATATTGCGCGCGGCCTCTTTTGGCAGGCGTTACAATAACTCGTGAAACCAATAATTCGTTGCGACCCTTGACAGTTTTTGGCGTAAGTCTCAGTTGTAGCCCGCGATCATCGAAAAGTGTAATTTGACTATTGGAGTCGACGCGGGCAAAAACTTGCAGATCCAGTTCACCGCGAACACCGGAAACGATATCCTTAACGGAAATTTCAAGATCTCCGAAGTAAGCCGGAGCGACTTCGACGCAACCATTCTCGTCAACTTTGGCGGCCGCGCCGGAAACATTCAGATCCCATTGCACCGCCTCTACGCGCACTTCCCGATTGTTTGCGTCACGCGCTGAGGCGACATAACAATGTTGAGCGGCGTTGGGTATGGTGGGGCTCTCTTTCTGATCAGCTCGCTGGATAATAATTGTTTGCACGGTTTGGCGTTGCAGACTAAAGTCGACATCAGACAAAGTGTCCAATTCAGCCACCTCGTGCTGTGCAAACTCCGGCTCGCTGCGAAAGTGAGAGAGCGCGGGCGCAACTTTATAAAAGTCAGGAATCAAACGCAGCAGGTATTCTCCCGATAGATTTGTTTTAACTTCTACGAGCTCGCCTGTTAAGCCCAATGGCGTTGCCTGAACCGGGGTATTGAACATGGGCTGCCCGGTTTGCATATTTTTTAATACGCCTTTAACAAATCCATATTTGCGCAAAAGGTCAATACTAACTGTGGTGTCGCCCGCCGAAATATTGACGACGCCTCCGGCAAAATATCCTACCTTTTGCACGGATATATTGTAGGTTTCGGATGGCACAAGCTTGAGCAGTTGAAAGCGTCCCGACGTGTCACTGAAAGCAATGCTGCGTCCGCCGCTGCGATTAACACCTTCTACACGGGCGTCAGCTACCGGTTTTCCTGTGTCAAAATTCTGCACGATTCCCGCGATCATGCCGACTTTTGAGACCAGGGAGAAATCCACATCATTTGAACCCGGTCGAATATTTAAAGCGGGAGCAGGTGAGAAGTACCCTTGTTTGAAAGCAAAAACACTGTAATTTTCGCCTTTTATAACCGGCAACCCATCCAGCGAGAAGTCACCATTGACATCGGTGACGATTGAAAAAGCAAGGTCGGGTTCAGGCTTGAATTGCGCCGAAATACTGGCTTCAAAAATGCCGGCGTCGTTTTGCGCATCGACCACGCGACCCCGAATAAAGCCGTCTGCCGGGTAAAGAACCAAATCTCTGCGCATCTCTTCAAGCGGTTCGAGTAAAACAGTTTGCGGCATCCCGTAGGCGCCGTTAAGAACTGCCCGAATTTGCGATTCGCCGGGAAGGATTTGTTTTACCTCGTAAGCGCCATTTGATCCGCTTTTTGCAGCGAGCGTCTGTCCATGGTTTTTAACATTTACAATGGCGTCAGACACGGGCGCGCCGGAGCTGTCGACGACAAAACCGTGGAGCGAGGCAAAGCTTTCTTGCAGAAAAAAATTAACGCCGGCATGTAAATCGCCGTCATTGATAACCAGTATCGTATCCGCTTTAAAATAGCCGGATTTCTCAGCGACTATCCTGAAAATACCGCCGCTCAAACAGAGTTCATACACGCCACTTTCATTTGAAAAGGAGGAGAAAATTGTGTCTCCTATGGCGGAAACCTTGGCGTCGGCAAGCGGATTGCCGGTCGAATTACGAACCTCCCCAAGCACGGCGCTGCTCAAGGGGTTTAACCTGACATCCAGATCTTTGCTTTCTCCGGCGACAAGAAGAACTGTCTCGGTTTTCAAAAAATGACAATCTTTGCTAAATTCAATGGCATAAGTTCCAGGCGCAATCTCGACCTCGAAACGACCTTGTTTGTCTGTGAAAATTTCCATTTCAAGGCTTATAATATAAACGCGAACGCCGTCAATCGGCGCGAAGCCATCTGTAACGCGACCCGATATTACACCGGACAAGGCTTGCAGGAAAAAATCCTGACCACTCAACGTTTGTCCGGCGGTCGTTGTCACGGTAATGCTATTGGTTGCGACAAATCCGGGAAATGAGAGGTTCAACTCAAGCGGTATGTCGGGTGGCAAACTTAATGTGTAAGCGCCATTATCGTCAGTCAACGTGTGAAAGGATGTATCGTTGACCACAAACACTTTGACTCCTGCCATTGCCATTGCTGTTTCGATGTTTCTGACCTTGCCTGTCACCATACCGGCGGCTGAAAGCTCAAACAACTCTGTTGAGGTTTCACCAGTTTTGACCGAAATATTGCGCTGCGCAGGCAGGAGACCTGCTTTTGCTATAATAAGTTCGTATTCCCCGGTCTCCAGGCCAAGTGTAAAGTTGCCCTGTGTATTGGTTCTATCGCTTTGTGCATTTTTCCCTGTTCCGCTTAAAGCCCTGACTTCCGCATTTTCAACCGGGAAACCATTAAAAGCAGCCCGGCCATTGACAATGCCGCCTTCAAAAAGTTGAAATGTAACAGGCGTCTGTTGGTTTTCAACAAGGTTAAGGGAATATTCAGACGGCGTTGCAAAGTAGCCTTGCGCGTTGATTGTGATGCGCCATGTTCCCGGGCCGAGATTAAAACGAAAACCACCCTGACTATTGGTAATAAGCTCAAAAGAAATATCGCCATTGCTTGCGGTGACAGTTCCGCCTTGAAAAGCGCGCCCCGCGGCGGCAAACTTCGCCTGTCCGTCGATGCTATTGTTGGCTGGCGCCAATTGCAGTGTTCCCGCGTCAACTATTTCGTCTACAGATATGCGAAATGTCTGAAAATCTGAAACAACAAAATCTTTTTTATAGGCGCGCAATTTCCATAAACCAGCAGACAATGCATGGGTGAAATATCCATTTTCATCTGTGTGCACAATTTGTCTGTCAGAGCCGGAAATAATTTCAACAGTGGCGTTGAAAACACCAATATTATCAGTTCCAATAACGTTGCCCGAGACCGCTGCTGCGCCGCGTTGAATTTCAAACGGCACAATTGTTCTTTGGTTTGATTGAATCGTAAAGCCAGCGGGATTGGTGGTTGGAAAACCGGGGCGCGATGCTGTGAAATTATAGTTCCCGGACGGCAAGGTTAGGTATGCGCTGCCGCTGGTATCCGTTACAACAGGCAACAATGCGGCGCTGCTCATCTCGTTCACGACTTCAATGCTTACCCTTGACAGGCGCCCTTCGGAAGAAGTTGCCTGAAATTTGACCTCTCCTGAATTTGCAGTATAGTTAAATGAACGCAAAGCGCTCGAACCGATTTTCCCGGTATTATCTTCAGCAATTACCCGCCAGCTATATTTTGTATTTATCAGTAAATTCCGGGCATTGAAAGAAGAGTTGGTTGCGCTTGTCACCCGACTCCAAATGATATATTTAACCAGGTTGTCTTGGAAATCTGCCTGTTCATAGAGGAAAAGCCGATATCTCGCGGCGTCTGCAACTGGCGACCATTCAAAGTCGATCACCTCATCCGCCACTTCAATTTCTGCCAATGGGAATAACAATGAAGGCGTGTCGGCGAGAACCGGTCGCGTGACACTGAAGAAAGATGGCGCAACCGGCGCAACGTCGCCCGAGATCAAATCCGGGTTAGGGCCGTAAGAATTAAGAACCACCCAATTGTATTCAATGCCTGGTATGAGCGGCGGAATATGTTTGTTTGGGAAATTACCCGCCAGGTCAGCTTCTCCGTAGACGAGGAAGTTTTCAGCCGTAATCACCTGCCAAATCAAATTCAACCCGGAAAGTCCGACTATCTTGTCGTTTTGGTCGCGTTCAATGGAAATCGGGCCTTCTGATAAAAAGACAAAATAGTATGGAACGCCGACTACCGGATCCCAGCGGAACAATGGGGCGCCTTGCTGCAAACTGATATTACCGAGCGGACTGATGATTCTGGCGGTGGCATTCGCCTGCACAATAACCCGAAATTCCAGCGACGTAACAGTGGGATCACTTTCAGAAACAACGATGCAGTAATAAATGCCTGCCGTAAGTCCTTCTTTACCAGGATTCAGGGTTAGTTTGCCTGTTCCCTGCGCCTGCATGACATTCGGGTAATTTTGCGCGACACGATTTCCCGGCGCAGCGCTATAACGAACCACAGCTAAGGTATTGGCAGGTTGCCAGGCAAGAACATGCTGTTTAGATAAATCGCCTTCGGGGAAAAGCTCGCGAGGAACCGAGGTTAGCGTCAAGTAAGCAGATGGATTTGCATTGCTTTCAACAAGACTGCCGTTCACTTCAGCCTTAATTTTGAAAGAAAAATGCGAAGACTGTTGAGCAAGCAGGCTATGCTCAACCCCAATCATGCAAAACAGACCCAAAAACAGTAAACTTCTGAATAAAATCATGATTTGATTATAATCGATAAGTCGTTGAAAATCTGAAAAAGGAAGAATTATACAGACTGGCTACATAATCAAATTGAAAATGGGAAGTCAATTTAATGCTGCCGCCCAATGACAACATCGGTAGAAAAAGATTGCCTTTGTCATCGACTTCAGGCTTGCTTTCACCCGCTATTATTTTTTGGGAAAACGTTTTTCCGCTGATAAAGCCAAGCCCCAACATCATCGGTTTTACACCAATGCCAAGTCGAATGGCGCTCTTAAAGTTTACGCCCTGCGTGATAGAGCCAGCGTCGGTGACGACATTTAAACTATCCCGCTTTTCATAGTTTAAACCGTAACCCAAAGCGCTAAAATATTTGGTGTAAACCAATGACGCGAGATAATTGTCCCATCGGGCTGAAAAGCCGACGGCAATGTTCCCCGGCGTTTTCAAATTCAAATTCTGGAGACCGAATGCCTGCTTTTCAGTTTTTGTGAGATTGTCTTCAACCAGCTTGTCGACATCGAAAACCTCTTCGTTGTCATCGGCGCCAAGGTCAAGCGCGGCGATATTATTGTAAATCATCGCGAATGACCCGGATAGCTGAATGTCAACAGGCATGGAAAACGTAGCGTCAATGCTGATGTTATGCGTTGGATGATAACCTGCGCCGCCTCGAAGCCTGAAATCGTCGCCCTCCAGGTTGCCGCCAATGGTGGTGTACAAGCTATCGTATTGAACCCGCGCCGGATCATTGAAAGATCGCGTGTCGCCGCTTGCGCTGGCAATGACGCCTTCCGGTAAAAAAGTGCCGTCAATGTTAATGGAGCTATTAAAATTGTCATAAGCAAGTCCCACCGCGAGCTTCGGATGCAGGCGAGTTCCGGCTGCAATGGTTGAGCTTCGCATAACCAGCGCCATGTTTAGATTGCCGTTGACAATTCCAAAAATTCGCTGTGTCTCTTTACCGCTGTTATCGAGCGCCGCAGCCAGAAATTCTACGCCTGACATATTTAGTTGCAGGTCGAGTTGCAGAGGCTGGTGAAAAGAAAAAGCCAGCGCAAAAATCGGATTGCCATACATCAACGCCGCGCCTTTCAGGCCGCCGTTCATGTCAAGGTTGTTATGCACGCTGGCGTTCTGAACCGCGCCTGGTTGCACAACGCCGCCGGATGAATTGTTACGCACTGTTTCGTTTAGGGAAGTGTTAATTCGGTCTTCCAAAGAACCCAGCCCGATTGCTTTGCTGATGCCGTCCGGGTTGATTGTCATACCGGGAGACCAGTCAAACACCATTGAAAATCCACGCGCAAAACCCAGACCCGCCGGATTCGATGAAACGGATTGCGCATCAGAGAAAAGTGTGGTGATGGAGCCGCCCATTGCTTCCGGTCTGGCGCCAAGTCCGGAAAAACCTGAGCCGGACCATTTCATGTTTACGCCGATATTGCCGCCGAAAAGTCGATCTATGCGACTGTTGCCGCCATTTTGAGCATGAAGAGCCGCGCTTTGAAATAGCGCGATGAAGAAAAGGAGGAAAACCATCTTGCAGAACCCGTCCATAGAATGTTTTTTATCGTCCAAAAACATAGCCTGAATCATTCAAAATCAGCATGTCATGCCAGAATATTTTTTGCTGAAGAAGGCGTTTGACCAAACCAGACAAAATTTTTCAGGCGACACTAAATTTAGTAAATGTTTAAATGAATCATTTCTGACACTGCCAGCCTGGCAGAACCTGAATAACAACATTTAGTTAGTCTTGATGCAAAACAGTACAAAGTATAGGGATTAATGGCATGATTGTCAATGGCTGTCGACAGTTTTACAAATGCCGAGATCATTCAATAAGCCATTTTTGATATTGTAAATCCAGCCGTGCACCGAGAGATTTACGCCGTTCTTCCAGGCCTTTTTAACAACCCCGGTATTCCCCACATTCCTGACTTGTTCAATTACGTTTAACTCACAAAGCACGTCTAACCGTTTTGCAGCGTTCGATTCATTTGGATTGTCGCGATCAAACCTTATAATATTTTTTTGAAGAGGTTGAAGCCAGCCGCCAACCGATCCGCTGAGTTCTCCTTCAGCCGCCGCCTTTATACCGCCGCAGCCGTAGTGGCCGCAAACAATGATATGCTTTACCTGCAACGTTTCCACGGCATATTCTATTACAGACAGGCAATTTAAATCTGTGTTAGAAACGATGTTGGCGATGTTGCGATGAACGAATAATTCGCCAGGCTGCAGATCGAGAATTTGATTCGCGGGAACCCGGCTATCGGAGCAGCCTATCCAAAGGTATTCAGGATTTTGCTCTGCGGATAGTTGTTTGAAAAAATCAGGATCTTCTGCTGTTACTTTTTTTACCCACGCTTCATTTTTGTCAAAAAAATACTTCGGTATTTTTAAATTCATGTTTCTCCTCAAAAAAAAGAACGCCGACAGCCTACTTCCGAGGTAGAGTTGTCAAAAAGTTTACATGAATGCAATAAAACGAAAAGAATTCAAAAAACAAATACCAAGGGTGATTGCAGTCAGGAATTATAGAGATCAGATGTCTTGTGTGGGGGTAAGTTTGGCGCGGATTGATCTGGCTCGGGAGTTATATTTTTTCCCTTCATTTTCCTGACCCAATGAGCTATAGAGTCTTGCTAAGCTCCTTAAAATTACAACAACACTTTTGTGTTCCGGGCCAAATGCATGTTCTCTAATTTCCAGCGCCCGTTTGTAATAAGTGACAGCTTCCGAAAAATTTCCCTGCGCGCGATAGAGGCCAGCCAAATTGAACATGGAAGATGCAACATTTGGGTGAGAAGCGCCGTGAACCTTTTCAATGATGCGCAAGGCTCGTTTGTAGAGTGGTTCCGCTTCTGTATGTTTGCCTTGTGAATCAAACAAAACGGCAAGATTGTTAAGCGAAGCGGCAACGTTTGGATGATTTTTGCCTAAATTCTCCTCGGTGATTTCCAATGCCTTTTTATAAAGCGATTCCGCTTCGGAGTGTTTTCCCTGGGTCTTAAAGAGCGCCGCAAGGCTGGCGATGCAACTGCCGACCTCAGGGTGATTTTTTCCAAGCAATTCTTCATTGATTGCAAGGGCGTTTTTTAACAAAGGCTCGGCGGCATTCAGATTTCCCTGCCGTTTATAGAGTTCGGAAAGCGCAATGTAGAGAGTTGAGACTTGCAGGCTGCGCTGACCAAATTGGTGCTGTTTTACAGCCAAAGCTTCTTTATATAGATTTTCAGCCTCTGCATATCTTCCTTGTGATTTCAAAGAGGAGGCCAAATTATTTTTAATAATGGCGGTGATGCGGTGATCTTGCGAGTATTCCCGGAGGACAATTTCCATCGCCTGCTGATGATAGTGTTGTGACTGCCGGTGGTTTCCCTGTGAATTGTATAGAACGCCGAGATTGTTTAAGGTGGAGGCAACATCAAGATGATCATGACCCAGGTGTTTTTTTCGTATTTCAAGCGCCTTGTTATACAAATTTGCCGCTTTGCTTCCATTGCCTTTAAACTTTTCTACGAGAGCAATGTTGTTTAGGGAATTGGCAATCTCCGTATGGTCATCGCCAAAAACTTTTTTCCGAATGTCGAGGGCGTGTTCGTGAAAGGTTAAGGCTTTTTCAAAATCACCTTTTTCGCGATAAAGAACACCCAGATTGTTCAGGGAAACTGCAATATCCGGGTCGGCGCTTTCCAGCATTTTTTGGCGGATGGCCAATGCTTTTTGATGAAAGAGTTCAGCTTTGGCATAATCACCGATTGACTTGTAGACTTCCGCCACATTATTTAGGCTCAACGCCAAGTCAAGGTGTTCCTCCTGAAAAACGGACTCCGCTTTCTTCAATATCTCGTCAATAACTTCAGTCGCTTCGTTATACTCACCCTGATGATATAACTCGACCATTCTTTTGTTTAACTTATTCCACTCGGCTCTTGATTCCATACGCACTGTTTCTTATAGATACACGAATCGTGTTCCCTAAGACTTTAGAGTCACCTCGTTGACACAATTGATTATTATCATTTTTTGTATAAAATCTACGACTGGTTTATTCATAAAAACTGAACTCTGCAAGAGTTGAAAAGGACGGCGACGTTGCGGCGGTGATAAAAATTGTCTTTAACGTAAGCCAACGATCAGACTATCTAACTCAGATAAGTAATGTAATATACCGCAAGGTCATTGTAAGTGAAGACAGAGATCCGGCATCATTTACACAAATATAAAAAGAAGATGGCAAATATACCTGACAGAGACTATCTGAACCACAAACCTATTGTAATAAACCTGCGTAAGGCAGCCTGCGCTTCTATATTAGTTGGACAAACAGGTTGAGCATTTGTTTTATTGTCTTAACAGTTTGGAGTTCTGAAAACAGAAAATAAACTATCCTTGAATTCGGGTCACTTTTTTTACTATTATTACAGATGCCAAACTTTATTTCGATTTTTCTTTCCTTGCTTATTTTGGGTCAATCGATCGGCGCCATCGTTATTTTAAATATTAACCAGGCGTTAATCCGGGCCGAGATAAAGCAACAGATAAAAAAAAGCATTCCGTTGGATGAGCTGTTTCTGTTAAAAATTACAAAATCCGAAAAAAATAATACTTCCTTGTTTCAGCAAATTCATGAGCGGGAATTTCGGTATCAGGGAAATATGTATGATGTCATTCGGCAAGAAAACATCGGTGACACAACTTTTTATCACTGTATTAGCGATGTAAAAGAAACGAGGCTTTTGGCAAATATCGATCGGCTGGTCAGGGAACGCATCCGGCAAAGCCCCAATCGCCGCGCGTCGATCAGGAAATTGCTCCAATTGTTTGACGGCCTGTTTCCAGCGCTTGAACAAAATAAAGCTTCCACATTCTTTGCCAGACAACACCCTGCCGCCCTTTGGCATTATCCCCTCAGAGCCTGGTTATCTCCGCCTGCAATACCTCCTCCAGAGTTCGAAACATAAACGCCCGGTTAAATCTTTATTAATCAGTAAAACTCTCTTTGAATTCGGAGACTTTGCGTTGCATTATCCTTCGATTTTGATGATGATATTTTGCGGTTCTCAGCGCAGATTTTCTGCAAAGGGAGTTCCACTTATTGTGGCGGTTTAATACGGTTTTAATCTGGCGCTCCCGTTGATTCGATTAGCGTTTTAAGGATGGCGTTCTTTGCTTAGACCGCTTTTCATTTCAAAATGAAAAGCCTCAGGCAAAGACGTATTCATCTATTGGAGCAGCGGCGCTCGGAAGCCCCGAAAGTTCGACATTAAATGAAATTAGAGCAGATTGTTTTATAACCCGGAGTGAGCAGTGCGACCATTTATACTTTTTCTATTATTGACGTTGGCAACAAATATTTACGGACAAACCTTAACGGTAAAAAATAAAATAACACACCGGCCGCTGGCGCATGTCAGCGTTTACAGCATTTCAGCAAATGTTGCGGATGTAACGGATGAACGCGGTCATGCCGATCTTTCAGGCTTTGAAAAGTCAGATAGTATTCGTGTGGAGCTCATTGGGTACAGGCCGGGAATCTATACACTCGATAAATTTGAAAAACTGAATTTTGTTTTATTCCTGGAAGAAACCTCCATAACGCTGGATGGAATCGTTGTTTCGGCAGTGCGTTGGGGACAATCCGCCCGAGAAGTTCCGGCTAAAATATCGGCAATCAGGCCGACTGAAATCCGGATACAAAATCCTCAAACAACAGCCGATATGCTTGCTGTTTCCGGAGAAGTATTGATCCAAAAGAGTCAACTCGGCGGCGGCAGCCCGTTGATTCGAGGTTTTGCAACCAACCGTGTGTTGATTTCAGTCGATGGTGTTCGTATGAATACAGCAATTTTCCGCAGCGGCAATCTGCAAAATGTGATTTCGCTGGATGCGTTTGCCACCCAAAGCGCCGAAATACTTTTCGGACCCGGCTCGGTCATTTATGGCAGTGACGCCATTGGCGGCGTGATGGCGTTTCAATCGCTGTCACCACGATTTTCGGATAACGGAAAGCCGCTGTTTCAAGGCTCAGTCACCAGCCGGGTCAGCAGCGCTAATTATGAAAAAACAGCGCATGGCGATTTTAATATAGGCTTGCAAAAATGGGCGTTTCTGACCAGCCTCACCGCCACTGACTTTGATGATTTGAAAATGGGCGGCCATGGCCCTACGGAATACCTGCGTAATGAGTTCCAGGAACGAGTCGACGGCAGAGATGTTGTTCGCCCGAATCCGGACAACAAAACGCAGAGAGCAAGCGGATATAGCCAACTGAACTTCCTGCAATCCATACGGTATGCCCCGACCGACAACCTTGACTTCAGTTATGCCCTGCATTATTCAAAGTCGGGCGATGTGCCACGCTATGACCGTCTGATTCAATATCGCGACGGCCAGCTCCGATCAGGAGATTGGTATTACGGGCCGCAAAAGTGGCTGATGAATGTGTTCAATGTGAAATATTCAGCGAACTCATCATTCTATGATAATGCGCATTTGACGCTTGCCAGTCAGTTGTTTGAAGAAAGTCGTCATAGTCGAAATTTTGGTGACGCTATCTTAAAACATCGCACCGAAAAAGTGCATGCGCTTAGTTTGAATTTCGACTTTGAAAAAAAAATAGGCGTGAGAAAACAATTATTCTATGGCGTGGAGCTGGTTCATAATTATGTCGGTTCAAATGCTGAACAGGAAAATATTGAGAATGGACAAGTTGCGCCTCTCAGCGCCCGCTATCCAGATGGTTCAACCTGGCGTTCTTACGCTGCATATCTAAGCTTGAATCATAAAGTCACAGAAAAAATCTCGCTGCAAGGCGGACTCCGATACAATCATATCAAACTAAAATCTGACTTTGACACGCAATTCTTCCCGTTTCCATTTACATCCGCTCAATTGAATACTGGCGCCATTGTCGGAAATGTCGGAATAGTTTTGAATCCGACTGATGATTGGAATTTAAGCGCCAATTTATCCAGCGGGTTTCGAGCGCCCAACATTGATGACATTGGCAAAGTTTTTGACTCTGAGCCTGGCTCAATCGTTGTTCCCAATCCTGGGCTGAAGCCGGAGTATGCTTATAACGGTGAAATTGGCGCGGCAAAAATTTTTCAAGGCGTCGCCAAAATTGATTTTTCCGCCTATTACACGTTTCTGGACAACGCCCTTGTTCGCCGAAATTTTTCTCTAAATGGTCAGGACAGTGTTCTGTATGAGGGCGTTTTAAGTCAGGCGCAGGCTATTCAGAATGCGTCGCAGGCGATTGTTGCGGGAGTTCAGGCGGGAGTTGAACTTAAATTGCCGGTTGGCATGACTTTGGTCTCAAGGATAAATCTGCAAAATGGCGAGGAGGAGTTAGAAAATGGCGAGACAACGCCTTTGCGCCATGCCGGTCCGTGGTTTGGCAGCACACACCTGAATTTCCGTTATAACCGAATTAGGACTGATTTTTATGCTGTGTACAATGGAGAAGTTTTGTTCAGGAATCTCGCGCCGGAAGAACGCAGCAAACCATATATCTATGCCATCGATGGCAATGGCAACCCCTTTTCTCCCGCATGGCACACTTTGAACTTTAAGGGGATTTATCAATTTACGGACAATATGCAACTCAGTATGGGTATTGAAAATATTGCAGATCGGCGTTACAGACCCTATTCATCGGGAATTGTGGCGCCCGGTCGAAATTTTATTCTGGCGTTTAAAGCTGATTTTTAGGAGGGTTTCGACAAGACGCGCAGGTGGTGATATCGCCCGGCGCAGTTAGCGGCGCTTAATTGGTCAAGGTTGCTCGCAAGGCCATAGCCCTTCTTCCGGAAACGGCGTCTTGAATTCACCGGAGCAGCGGACTTTGCCTGTGCCATCGACAATTTTGATGGTGTTCGTTTTGAGCGGGTTTTTTATTCTGATTTGTTGCGCGGGGTTTTCCGGTTCCCAGAATAATTTTTCAACATATTGGTCATTTATTTTGATCCTGAACGAAGTATATTCCAACGGCACAAGTACATTGACGTTGCGAGCGCCGGGTCGGGTCTGTTTCTTTGCCTTTTTAAGGGATTTAGTTGGCAGGTTGGCTTTTTTAATAAAAGAAGGAAGCTTGTCGCTATAGGGCAGCAAAGTCCCATATTTAAGCAAAACAAGGGCAATGAGCGTGCCCGAAATCAACAAGATTGTTAATGTTTTTCTTATCGTGTTGAGTCTTCGCATCGCCTCACGTACTTCTTCTCTGATTTGGATGGGTTTGACAAACGTTTCCGCGAGATGTCCGAAAATCAATCCGCCAGCCGCCGCCCCTTTTTTCTCAAGAGCGGTTAGTTTTTTGCGATGATTCCAACGCATAATCAAATAGAGGAGAACTGCAATGAGAACAACTAAAAAAGCTGTGTTGGTAACATAGGGCAGCAACCATTCAGGATTTTTTATAAAATCAGGCAAATCAATCTCAAATTTAATGAAGTTCTGAAATAAGAAGAACTTAAGTTTTCCGCTAAAAGCCTGTGGGAAAACTGTGATTATTTTCATTGAAAATAAAGAGACATATCATAGATTGCAAACAGAACTTCAAAAGAAAAAAATAACAAATAAGCATGGAAGCTGACAACGATGAATAAAATCTTCTTTTTCTTTCTGATAACCTTGTCGGGTGCGCCGGTTTGGCCGCAAAGTAGCAAGCCGGCCTTTATTCGGCAAATTAAAATTGTCAGAGAAAATGTCTTCTCGCAAACCAGCGAAATGCCATTCTATTCTCGCTGGGCAAACGCCGCGCATATTGTTACACGGGAACGGGTTATCCGACGCGATTTGCTTTTCAGGGAAGGCGACATTTTGCAGCCGGATCTCTTGGAGGAAAGCGAACGAAAATTGCGGCGTCTGCCATTTTTAGGCAAAGCGAAAGTTAGTTTTCAACCTGTTTCCGCTGATTCCGTTGACGTTGTCGTCACAACGCAGGATCAGTGGTCGACCATGCTGCAACCATTGCTTGAGTCAGGCGGAGGGCGAACTGAAATTGGCGTCACTGCGCAGGAATTTAATTTACTTGGCGCCGGCAAACTCTTTCTCGCCGAAGCTTTTAACCAGCCGGAAGGCACAACTTTGCTGTTCAGCTATGATGACCCGCAGTTAATTGGCTCGCGGTGGACGTTAAGTGGAAACTTGATCGCCGGCCCCATCCAGGAGGCGATTACGATAAACCTCACGCGGCCATTTTTTGCTTCCGATACCAAGTGGGCATGGAACGGCTTTTATTCCAATATTGATTTTACGCAGCGTGAATTTAGCAATGGACAGGAGAGCAACGCTTTTACGATTAAAAGTCAAAATGCGCAATTTTCACTTTCCCGCGCTTTTGGACGCCGCTTTCAAAAAAAGAAAGTTCAATTTTCTTATCGCTTTCAAAATCGCGATTTTCGCAGAATTCAGGGAAGAACCAGCGCCCTTTCTCAAGAGGATCAGCTTATCCATGCGCTGACCTTAACAGTGAGCCGGGAAAATCTCAACTTTAGAAAAGAACGGAAAGTCGACCGATTTTTGAAAACCGAAGACATTGTGCTTGGCAGTCACTCCGCCATTGCTTTTGGCAGAACCGGCCTTCCGTTTCCAGTAGGAATTAAACGGTTTGAGCTGACCATTAGCCAACGTCAGGCGTATGCCATCGCTCAAAAGCAATATTTGATTCTGAACGGCTCTTATCAAAGCCTCTTCGATCAAGATCAAATCCTATCCTTTCAACTCCGCTATTACAATAAACACTTTCCACATCAAACGCTGGCGCTAAACGTGGCGGCTAATTATAGCTGGAACCTTGAACAGGGCAAGCAGTTTTTGCTCGGCGGTGACAACGGCTTGCGTGGTTATTCTGCGCGACAATTTGCCGGGGATAGACGTTTTTTACTTAATTTTGAAGATCGTTTTTTTTCAAATATTGAAATCTTAACTGTCGCGCTTGGCGGCGTTATGTTTATTGACGCTGGCCAGATTTGGAATGAGGGACAATCTTTCTCTATGCATGACATCAATGTCAGCGCAGGCTTTGGTTTGCGCATGGGATTTACCAAATCTCCACGGTCTCGCGTCGGCAGACTTGATTTAGCTATTCCCATAAATAACACCGGCGGTTTTGGTTTGTATATTGGTGTTGATCAAATATTTTCAATCGATTAGCCTTCTTTGGACAACGGCCTCAGAGCTGTTTTGTGGTTCTGCTTGTTCTGATGAAAATATTGACGTTTTCCGCTTAAAAGCTTGAGTAAGCGCCAGCAACGCCAAATGTCTCCTGTGGCGCTCCGATCCACTTTAAAAACAATATTATCTTGACGCTTGCGTTCCATTTTTTTGACGGCTACATTTACTGCTTACCGTGAGTCCGACATGAGAAAGACGAAATAAATATGGCATTGGCAACCAATATAGAACAATTGATCAATGGCAAGGTCATAGAATGGGAACGTCTGGAATTGATGACTCTGTTGATTAAGTCCAATAATTCTCAACCACCAAACGGTTCACATAAGAGGATCTTTTGACGATATTCTTTAAAAATTTGGAAAAAAGGTTGCAAA
>Ga0316187_10001319_pt1 | contig 21237 bp, 16 predicted proteins | sample CroRivburrow1_MG_FD_204927 | JGI IMG/M metagenome (GOLD analysis project Ga0316187, IMG submission 204927) | Coastal sediment microbial communities from Maine, United States - Cross River worm burrow 1 | ecosystem: Environmental > Aquatic > Marine > Coastal > Sediment | place: USA: Maine...
TAGCTTCTACTTCACTCGAATAAAAATTTCCTGCTAATAAGAGATCGTCAAATCCATCTTCATCAAAATCCTTAATAATTATTGAATTCACATTTGAAAATTGAGCAAGGTTTTCAAATGGTACCATTTCAAAATTTCCATCACTTTTATTTTCTATATAAGCAGATGCGAAGGTTTTAACTTTATAATTTAAAGATAGATTCAAAGCTTCTTTTCCGTAAATTTCATCCAGAGTGGCAAGTGCAAATTTATTATGAGTCAGATATTTTTCCTTAATTGTTGGAACCTGTTTTACTGAATAATATAATCCTTTTACCGGGTATAAGACACCTTCATTGTAATAACCCAATACAATATCCATATTCCCATCCTTATCGAAATCAGATCGATATACCTCAAATGGGCCCTCCGGAGAAGCTTTATAGGTAAAATTCAGGCCCATGTTCCCTGCCACCAGATCTTCATCACCATCACCATCAAAATCATGAGCTACAATACTCCACCACCATCCTGTCGATGCTTCCAATCCGTTATTTAAGTTTTCGTACTTTATAAATCTGCCATTTTTATTTTGAAAAATCTGAATAGGTAGCCATTCACCAGCAACAACAAGGTCCAGGTCATTATCATTATCATAGTCAGTCCAGCAAGCAGAAGTAACCAAACCAATATTGTTTAATTCGGGGGCTATATCCTGAGTTACATCTTTGAACTTCCCCTTTTCATTCATCAATATATAACTACTTGCTGGTTTTGGATACTCACCAGGTACCAATCGCCCACCTACAAAAAGATCTATATCTCCATCACTATCATAGTCAGCTGGTTGAACTTTAGATCCACTAAAAAGCAGATCAGGCAAAGCATCAGTAGATTTTATAAAACTGCCATCACCTTCATTTAAATACAACCTATCCTTAAGTAATTGTATACCAAGTTTAAATTCAGATCCACCACTTACTACATAAAGATCGAGATCACCATCTCCTTCAACATCAAAAAAGGAAGCATCAATATCTTCATAGTTTCGATCCTCAACAAACAACTCTTCATTGGTTAAATTGAATTGGCCTTCCTTTGTTTGTACATATAAGCTTCCAGCATACCTCAAAGCACCACAAACATAAAAGTCATCAAGGCCATCCTTGTTTATATCACCTACGGCAAGACCGGGCCCAAGATTTGAAAACTTATGAGGCAACATTGGCTCGCGACTAAAATCATCAAACTCATTTTCCATATGCTTGTGATCCAGTCCGAATTCTTTTGTAACATCATTAAATATAAATTGAGAACTATCAATATTAAAAATTACTGTATCCTTAGAAACCGTATAATCAATAAATAAATTTTGATTTGCATTAATATTCTTAAGTGTTATCAATCTGTTATCCGGCCAGATTATTTCCAATGAATCAATCAGTAATTTATCGTCCAGACCAAAATGTATCATTGGTTCCATACTGGATCGATAGCCCCTTGTTACATATAATTGTTGAAATTGTACCTTACCATCAATATATAACCTAACACTTGTTCCTAAACCTTTTGGATTTTCAGGTGGCCCATTAAAATACAATTTTATATAGTTTTTATTATCAACCTCATTTGTTCGGTTTTCATATACATATACTTCATCATCTATATTATTAACAATTAGATCAAGGTCTCCATCGTCATCCAGATCACCATAGGCAGCGCCATTAGAAAAAGAAGGTTGATCCATGCCCCAAGTATCCATTACTTTCGAAAAGGTTAAATCCTGGTTATTTTTATATATGTAATTTGAAACTTTTTCAGAGGGCATACTATTTAATAACAAATCCCAGTCACTTTTAGAAAACTCAAGAGTGCCATAACTAAGTTGTAAGAATTCTTTATAATAATTCCCCCAGTCTATATTTCGAATATCTTTACGGATTCCATTAGATACAAAAAGATCCTTCCATCCATCATTGTCAAAATCAGCAAATAATGGCCCCCAGCTCCAATCGGTATTGGATATTCCTGCCAACATCCCAATTTCGCTAAAGGTAGTATTTCCATTATTATAATGAAGTGTATTAAACATATACTGATGGTGAAATCCAGCTACAACATAATATTGGAACTTTTTAGAATTCATTCCTCCAAGATTAGCTTTTAGTCTGCGGTTTCCTTCAGCAACCATATCAACAACAACAATATCCAGAAGACCATCATTATTATAATCAGCCATGTCATTTCCCATAGAATAATTTGAAATATGTTTCATGGATACTTTACATACCTCACGAAAGGTTTTATCACCATTATTAAGATATATGTAATCGTGTTCAAAGAAATCGTTTGAAACAAAAACATCCTCCCATCCATCCCTATTTAAATCACCAACAGACACCCCATGGCCGAAACCTATGAGAGAACTAATGATTCCAGCTTTGTCAGTTACATCTATAAACTTATCCCCAATATTTTCAAATAACTTATCCCCACAATATGGATGATTTTCTTTTCTAATTTTATCAAGTGAACCAGATTCAAACTTTTCAGGGCCCTGATTAACAAGAAACATATCAAGATCACCATCCTTATCGTAATCAAAAAAAGCAGCATTCACAGCATATCCAGAATGGTTTATTCCATACTCTTCTCCTTTTTCACTAAAAGTGTTATCTCTATTGTTAATAAATAATAAATTCTCACGATCTTCAGGAGCGTATAAGCCGGATTTGGACACATAAATATCTAAAAAGCCATCACTATTGATGTCAACCATTGTAGTTCCGGTATACCATCCTTTACCCATATCTGTTAAGCCCGCATTTTCAGTAATATCTTGAAATTTAATATCCCCCAGGTTTAAAAATAGTTTTGCAGGAACCATATTACCAGTCAAAAAAACATCTGCCAATCCGTCATTATTGATATCCCCTATTGATACCCCTCCCCCACTATAAAAATCCTGATAAGTTAGAATATTTAACTCATTAGATTCTACAAGTGCATTATTAAAATTAATTCCAGTATAGGAAGGATTTAATAACTTAAATAATGTCTTTTTTCTAAAACCTATTGAATCACAGGACAATAAAGCACTCCCTAAAATTGTAACTAAAAAGAAATGAGCTATGATTTGCTTCATTACGAATATAATTCAGTGTGAAAACGCAAAGAGCGTTCCTGCAAATAAAATGGATATTATAAAAAAGCCCCAAAATTGGGGCTACTATTTACATAAATATCAATTTCTCAAGGTTTAAAAATAATTGGCAAGCCATATACGGAAGATACCGGTTCACCATTAATCATTCCAGGATCCCATTTAGGCATATTTGTTATGATTCTTAAAGCCTCTTTATCCATGCTCTCTTTTACTCCTTTAAATACCCTGGCATCTCTTATTGCACCTTCTGTGGTTATGATAAAAGCGACGTAAATATTTCCAGCCTCAACATCATCAGGATATGAAATAGTTTCTTTAATATAGTTAAAAAGTGCTTCCCTCCCACCTACGAATTCAGGAGGGATCTCTGCTTTAGCATAAACGGTCTCACCAGACTCGTCAACCCATGAATTTGCAAGATCAGGGGATGAATTAAGTTCTTCAGCGTATGCATCTTCTGTCCATGTACTGCTTAATTCTCCCTTATCACTTTCTGCAACCCAAGTGTTTGAGAGAACTTCCATCTCGGAATCATCAATCCATGATTGCCCTACTTCATCACCTGATTCAGATGGTTCAGCACTGGTATCTTCAGTCATAGATGAATCAGCAGGACGGTCTTTTTTTGACCCGCATGATCCCATAAGGAAAAAAATAACAAGTAAAAATAAAGCTGTGTGTTTCATGTTTTTACATCTTTTTAGTTTACAATTGGTCTGGTCAATGTATATACAAGTAAATAAAAAAAAATCAATGAATCTAATTAATACTTTAAAATGAATAATACTTTTAAAAAATACTCAAATTATCATATATTTAGATATAAAAATTACAAGCTGAATTAACAGGCATGATTTTTGAATTTTTATTAGTTAAACCAGAAAAAACCCAATCATAACCTATTTACCATATTAAATTATTAACAAATGAAATACTTACAATATACAATTTACCTATTGCTTATCTTAGTCTTAAGTAATTGTTCATCCGGCAAGAAAACCCTTGAAAAAGGAAATTATTATCAGTCAACCATACAGGCTATAGAGCGACTCCGTAAAAATCCTGACCATAAAAAATCCAGGGAAGTACTTGCTGAGTCCTATCCACTATCAGTTAAGTATTATACTGATAGAGTTTACAACTATCGACATTCAAGTGATCCTTTTAAAAGTGGGAAAATAATACAGCAATATGAAATGCTAGATGCTTTATACGAGCAAATTATGCGAAGTCCCGGAGCTCTAGCGGTTATCCCTGATCCAGTAAAATATTATGATGAGATAAGATCCCTTTCTGAAACTGCTGCTGAAGAGCGATATGCTGCCGGTCTTCGATCAATGGACCTTGGATCTCGTGAAGACGCTAAGATAGCTTATACCCATTTCAATATGGCTGACGTATACTCTCCGGATTATAAAGATGTTCGTATTAAAATGGAAGAAGCTCTGGATGCTGCTACATTGAAAATTATTGTTGATCAAATACCAGTTCCTACTGTAAATTTTCAACTTAGTGTAGAATTCTTCCAGGATCAGGTCGAAGAATTTTTATTCCACTATAATCAGAATGAATTTGTAAAATTTTACAGTACCAAGGACACCTGGCTTGAAAATCCTGATCAGATCATGATAGTAATGTTTGACCAGTTTTCAGTTGGCAACACAAACAACCTGCAAAAAACAAAAGAAGTAAAAAATGACAGTGTTGTTGTAGGAAAAGTAACAATGGAAGATGGCACCAAAAAAGATGTGATTGGAGAAGTAAAGGCTACCTTTACTGAATATACTCGTGAAATTATCTCAAAAGGTTTATTGAGCATGAGAATTGTAGATGCAAATACAGAACGTGTGATCATGCACGAGAAATTTCCGGGAGAATTTGTATGGGTATCAAAATGGGCGAATTTCAATGGTGATGAAAGAGCACTGACTCCAGGGGAGATGAAGCTGACAAAAAGAAAACCTCTTGATCCACCTCCACCTCAGGAAATGTTTATCGAATTTACAAAACCTATTTATAGTCAATTTACAGGTACGGTTACTAACTATTACAATAACTATTAACAAGAGCTTGATATATTTATAGTAAGCATTAAATGCCAATAATGGACAACATAGTTGTTTGGCATTTAATGCTTATTTTTTATTGCTATTTATCAATTTCAATAGTCAGGAATTTAATTTGGATTTAACCTGATTGGAAGTAAAATCCTTTTAATCAATTTCTTCAATCATATTCATTATCCTTATTCTAAATTGCTTGAATGAATCCTCAAAAGAGCAATCACCTGAATAAAAGATTTGACCGGCACAAGAAGGTTCCTCGCAATATTTAGATATATAGTTTTCAAAGCTGTGTCTGATAACCTTGGGGAAACATTAATTGGCATTGATATTAATCTCTGTTCATTTCAAAACATGCCTGCCTGATCCCATAATTCTCCCATTCATACACATAATTAGGCTCTAATTAATATATATAATCATAACTCCCGTTAATTAAATCAAACCTAAAGATCATGAAAAAACAAGTAATTGACATACTAGATGAGGAAACCAAATCATTGGTCCTCAAACTAAATGGTGATTCCTCTTTAATCAGTGACCTAAGGAAAAAAGAATTCTCAATTTTTGATAAGGTTGAAATACAAAAGTTAACTAATGGGCTTAAATACCTTGTTCTAAAAATTGCAAATATAACATTAATACCAGTTAAACATGTCAGTCAGGTCGTTAATGCCATACACCTTATTTATGGAATTGATGACCATGGCAGAGGAAGATTCTCGATGGATGACATAATTGCCTTGAGCAATAGAGATGTTGATTGGAATGGAAGAAGTTGGATGCAGTCTGAAAAATATTTACAGCCTGCAATGATTCAGTGTGATGATTTAGATGGGCTTAAGTTGATGGTAATGAATGTCTAGTGGGGTATGATAGAAGAGAGAGAATAAAGCCACTTCCCAGGAAGTGGTTTTTTTATTTTATTTCCCATATTTCTTATGATTTCAAAGCTTCCTGAAAGATGCAAATCCAATAAATATTGTGCTTATAAAAAGAATCATCCCGGTGAGGAAATACCGGGATGATTAGCCAAACCGTTAGTGCAATAGATAGGTTTTAAAATGAGAGACTTACAATTTATACATTATATTTTTTATATGCAAATTTTATTGAAAATAATTAATATTTGAATTTTACATGCCTTTTAAAGAATAAACTGTTTTGAAAATCGTCTTATGGAATCACTTAAAACTATATAATTGAACATTTTAATCAGTCGCTTTAAGGATTTTCCATATTATTGGTGTTGATTTTCATATGGAATCTAATAAGAAGATCATGCTTCGTTACATTCCTGACTTTTTAATTTCAACAGTGTAAGTAATAAGAGTTAGTGTGGTTGGGGATGTTTCAAGATACTGCTTTAATTTCAGTTGGTCATCTGTAACATAATCAAGCTCAAAAATAGCATCGTTATATGGAAACTCACCAGATTCGCTTTGAATAATACAATTCAATTGCATGGTATCATCTTCCTTCGATTTCTGATGCCAGACATATTTATAGATCTCCTTATTGATAGTTAATTGTCTGCCATCAAAGGAAACAGCTTCCTTTTCTACAATCTCCTCCTGATTCACCGGCACATCATTCCCAATATTAAAATATTGTTTAACAATTAAAGAGGTAGTACCATTAAATTTAAAATCCTGAGAATGTGCTGAAAATCCAATGAGTAAAAGAAAGAGCATTAAGTATTTTTTCATATGTATCTATTTAGTTAACTATACAAGAAAAATAATTTCAGACTAAATCCCAAAAAAAATACAGAAAATAGTTTAATATTTTATTATTCGCCTGATATGTTATTGAATAATTGCTCCAATCTATTTATCCTCCTATTACTTTATAGAAAATAACCAGAAAACTGTCAAATAGAATTTGTGTCATTAAAGAATATTCTTAGTACTTTATTTCTTTAAAAGAGAATATTTTATTTGTTAATGATCCTTATTAAAACAAAGGGATGACATACAATGTTATCCAGGTAAGTATAATCTGCGACTGAATGAATTAATTTCTTTTTATATTCAAAACATTTCATTAAGTTGATAAAGCAAATATTAAAAATGTTATCCCCTCAAAATAAATACGCATTAATAATCTTTGGGAAAAAGATTTTTTCAATTCTTCTGTTTGTTTTTATAATATCCAGTTGCTCAGATAAAGATCCTGTAATTCCTGAACCAGATTTTGAGGTTTTAGTCTCTTATGAAGAAAACCTAACAAGGACAAAGGAAGAAATTGCAGCTATCATAGATTTTGTAGGATTAGATGCTATTGAAGCTTTTATAAAGTATGATATCACTGTATATGTAATTACTTATAAAACTACTTTTCTAAACCAGGAAATCATCGCTTCAGGATTGGTAGCTTTTCCGGAAACTAATGAATCAATCCCAATGCTCAGTTTTCAACATGGTACTATTACTTTACATAGCGATGCCCCCACGGAGGATAAAAACACATATGGTCTACTAAGTAGTGTCGCAAGTGCAGGATACATTTTCTGCATACCTGACCTTATTGGATTCGGATCATCAAAAGACAAGATTCATCCTTATTATCATGCTGAATCAACTGCCACTCCTGTTGTTGATATTTTGCATGGAGCCGAAGAATTATAACTTTGATGGAAACGTTTTTCTTGGCGGTTATTCTGAAGGAGGATATGCCACATTAGCTACTCAAAAGATGATGGAAGAAAATCCTCAAGCAGGTTGGTCACTTATAGCATCAGCTCCTTCATCCGGTGGATATGATATAAAGGGGGTGCAAAAATACTTTTTCTCTTTGGAAACGTATCATCAACCTAGTTATCTGGCTTACGTAGCCCTATCCTATAAAACGGTTTATAAATCGGAAAATATTTTAACGGATATTTTCCAGGAGCCTTATGCGACTAATATCCCCGACTTGTTTGATGGCTCAAAGAGCACATCCCAGATCAATGAAAATTTAACATTTCAATTATCAGAACTTATACAACCTGATTATCTCGCAAATGGCGATACGGATATTAAATATAAATATATAAATGATGCCTTTAAGGAGAACAGTCTAGATAACTGGGTTCCCAAAATTCGGACTATCTTATACCATGGCACCGAAGATATTACCGTTCCTTATCAAAATTCAGTAGATACCTATCAAAAGATGCTATCATTAGGAGCTTCTGAGCAGGTTGTATCACTCGTCCCATTAGAAGGTATGAACCACAATACTGGCATTTATGCCTATTTAGAAAAAGCATTAGTTGTCTTCGAAACACTAAAATAATTCTTAAACCCGAAATCTGCATTAGAAAATTTATTCCGTCTTTAAACTGCTGCAAAATAGTCCGTTGCACCCACTTATTTCAACTCACCATAGCGGTGCTATGCCTCGTCTCAATAAGTGTCTGTTTTATTGCACTTTAAAGCCTCATTACAAAGTTCTATTGCCGAATTCGGGTTAAATTAGAACTTGCTTCAATAAATTTAGTATTATGAGAAATCCATCTGATTGAAGAAATCAACAGGTGAGATTATACAACTATTTCCTCTTTACTTGTAATTTGAAACTCATTTTTTTTATCGGCATATATTGGTAGTGAAACTCTGAATTCAGTTGGCTTCCTGTTTTTTCTAAGCTCAATACTACCATTCAATCTTTCAACAGCCAACATTACCTGGTAAAGTCCGATACCAGCCCCATGATGTTCTGCACTTGCTACAAAAAATAAATCAAATATTTTATCACTATACCCTTTTAGAACACCAATACCATTATCTTTTATACTGATATATATTTCATTTTTTGTCCATATTGATAATTCCACAAAAGGATCCGATTCCCGGCTGTCAGTGAAACTAAATGAGTTGTTAATTAAATTATATAAAATATATTCAAACAAAATCTTATCCGTCACAATAAAGTCTGGCGGATCACCTTTGATTCTAAAATGAATTTTTTTCTTATTTTGAGATTTGCACTGACTTAGAATTTTATTAATCAAATCATATAAATTAACCTTTTCAACGGATAAGGGTTGAGTATTAATATGACTAATTGTAGTCAGTCTGCTAATTATCTCATTTAAATGTTCAGCTGTAGAGTCAATTTTTCTAAGAAAAAAATCTACATTTTCATCAGGATTTTCAAGCCGTGTTAAGTTTGTCAAACCCATTAAGGTTGCAATTGGTCCTCTAATATCGTGTGAGGTTTTATATAGGAAATTATTGAGGTCTTTTTTGGATTTAATAAGTTTAATATTTGTATCATTTAATTCACTTGTACGCACCTTTACCAGACTATCTAATTTACGATTCATCTTCCTCCTATATTGATTATTTCTGTAAAGAAGTATCGCAACAACCAGGGCAAAAACAAGGCTTAATCCCAACATATAAGCAAACTGCTGGTTCTTTTTAATTTGCTTCTCCTGACCTGCTATTATTTCGTCGGAATTAATTTGTTGATAATGCACGAACGCATCCTTGAACTTCTCAGCAAGCTGTTCGTTAAAAATACTGTCTTTGTATATTACAAATTGTTTAAGATTCGTATATGCATTTGAATAATCTGCTTTTTTCTCATAAATGTATGCATACAACTGATAGTTATTCTTTAATCTTTCTATTGATTTTACATCTTTAGCTAATGCCTGGCTGGAATTCAAATAGTTTAATGATTTTTGAACATCATTCAATCTTAAATATATGTAAGCAAGATAATAATTAATACTTGAAGCTTTCATTTTATCAGAAATCCCTTCAGCAATATCTTTAGCGCGATTAAAATATTTTTCCGCTTCTACATTTTCCATTTGATCAAAATAGATCTTGCCCAAGCCAAAGTAGGCATCAAGCACTATAGATTTCTCAGATTCATCAATATTATCCAAAACATAATTTAAAGCATTAATTGCCTCAACACGATTTCCGATTGCATTGTAACATAGTGCAAGATTAATATAATTCGTATAAATTCCCTCTGTAATATTATGCTCACGACGCAATTTGAGCGCATTATTATAATAAACTATTGCTTCTTCAAAATTTCCAAGTTTGTAATTGATCAATCCTATATTATTGTTGGCAACAGCCTGTTCTGAATAATTATTTAATCTTTGAGCATAGTGCAGTGAATTCAAATAATTCTCAACAGCTAGATCTATTTGAGAAAGAGTAGTATAACAAATACCAAGGTTATTATACAAAATAATTAGCCGGTTCTGATAATCATTCTCTTTAGCGATATTAATAGCTTCAGTGTAATATTCTATTGCTTTTTTAATATTTTGATTTTCTCTACTAATATATCCAAGAGCATTTAATGATTTCTCAAGGTAAAATTGATCATTAGAAATTAAAGCATTATCATAACACTTTAAGGCATATTCCCGTGCTAACGACATGTTGTCCACACGATTCTTAACGAAAAAGCTATAATATAGGCTATCAAGTTGGTATGCTTCTGAGTTATTTATTAAATCTTTATAGGTGCTTTTTTCATCCTGCCCCAAGCATATATTTGAAAAGAACAAGAAAAAGACACATATGTAATATTTCATTAATATATAATTTCGGAATTAATAAAAAATATAATTTATTGGTTATAATTAAAAAATTATTACCAATTTTATGGTTGCTTGTACTATTAATACAATATTTAATAGTAAAGTAAGTTACTTTAAATGAATTTTTATAAATAATTGGATGATAACATTATCCAATCAAAATTAGGTTGTTATGAAAAAATTATTATTAGTTGTCGTAGCCCTTGCTTTTGTCGGATTGATTAATTCCTGTTCGGACGAGGAAATTAATCCAACAGAAGAAGGTGGAACTGTGCAGGAAAGTACAGAACAATGGGAAGATAATTGATCTCTCATTTATTTAATTACATAATTTAAAATGTTGGTAGATATGAAAATTAAATTCTACAATAAATCATGAATAGCATCAACATTATGTATCTGGAATAATCTGACCTATATAAATATAAGATAATAAAACCCGGCCAAGACATTTCTTTGCCGGGTTTTTCCTTTTATTATATTACTGTTCACATAGCATATACTGCTCATTACTTTCTGCTCAGATCTCGAAAAATGAATCCATCGCCACATTTATTTAATAGTACGATCTGAATTTTAACGGATTTAATATTGTCATTTTATATTAACTAAATTGATTATTAATTAAATTGTAATTAAATAATATTATAATCTCACTCTAAAGATATGAATACAACAAACCTGATGGCAGTTCAAGATGGTGGTGGGAAACTAATCATGATGGATGGTACAATATGGTTAATTAATACTTCAGAAATTCATATATCCAATTCGTGGGAGCCACCTTGTATAATTCATATCAGTGAAGACAGCGGAGCCAAAGAATACGATTATCTAATAAGGAACATGGATCTTGATTTATCAGTTTCCGCAAAAAAACGAAGGTAAAATTAGTAATTGAAGTTATAAATATTGAAGGTAATACGTTCCTGATTTAATCTTTGATACAAAAAAACCCCTCTACAATCGCAGAGGGGAAAAATTAAGTACTCCGTAGGGGAATCGAACCCCTGTTACCAGGATGAAAACCTGGCGTCCTAACCCCTAGACGAACGGAGCATTGGATAAAATTTCATTAAAATCATTTTAATTAAATACTCTTTTATTAAAAACTTTTTTAACTGAGTTAATATGTAGTATTAAGAGCGCTCAAGAAAAACGTGGTGCAAATATAGACCTACTCTTTAAATTTACAAATACTTAAAATTAATTTTTTTAAAACTTTTTAATATATCTAAAAAATGCCTATTCCTGATGCTTCGTTTATTCTTAAAACATGATAATTAAGGAATTATACATTTTATTAAATTACTATTATATTTCATTCAGTTTTGATAATGTCATAAATACATACATGTGCTGTTGGATTTTCCAACAGTTTATATTAAATTATTTTCTTAATGTGCTGATAGTCTGAAGATTGCATGAATGGCATAATATTTTCTTAAAATGAAACATACAAATAAGATAGGAGAAAAAACTTTATTTTTATTATATATGTTTATTGCAATAATTAAATCCGCATTTAGAAATATTAAAAAAAGAAAATTCAATACATTTTTATCAGTTCTTGGCTTATCAATAGGATTCTCATCATTTATCCTCATAAGTCTGTTTATAAAATATGAATTAAGCTGGGATAGCTACCATACAAATTATAACAAGATATATAGAGTCCAGACGTATAAGACAATCGATAACGAAAAGCTTATGCAGACATCCCCTGCTTTGTTTGACTTTCTAGAGGACCGATATAATGATATTGAAAATCACTGTATTGTATTTCCAAATGCTAAAGAGTTTTTGTCTGTATCTGATCTAAATATTGATGTGGAGGTTGAAGGAATATACGCAGATCAAAATTACCTTGATATGTTTACTTTAGATTTTTTAAATGGTTCCTTTGAAAAGCCTCTTAGTGAACCAGGCTCTATTGTAATTTCTTCATCACTTGCAAAAACATTATTTGAAGATCTAAATCCAGTAGGTGAAACGATTTTATTACAGAAAAAACATAACCTGCTAATTACCGGGGTTTATGATGACATGCCAATAAATTCCCATTTAAGACCCGAATTTATAGTTTCTTTCCAATCTCTTGAAGAAATATGGAATAGATCAGATCTATTTGATGATTGGGGTTGGAATTCATTTTATAACTATGTGTTAATCAATGAGGACGCTGATGTAAAAACTCTTAACGGGAATTTAAAAAATATTCTAAAGGATAAGATACTTACGGATTATAGACAACTTTATTTGCGTCCATTATCAAAGCTTTATATGTATTCAACCAATAATAATTATATGATGGTTGTAGTACTACTCAGTGTTTTTTCAATTTTCGTTCTTGTCTTAGCTTCAATCAATTATATGAATTTAGCCCTGGCTTCCAGCACCTCAAGATATAAGGAAATTGGTGTAAAAAAAGTCATAGGTGCCAATAGATCTTCTCTGGTTTTTCAAGTGTTCCTGGAAACTTTTCTTGTCACCTTATTCTCTCTTCTCCTCTCATTTATATTTGTTGAATTATCGCTAAATTTTTTCAACCAATCAATCCAAACTTCCTTATCTTTTTCAATGCTTTTTAAGAATGGATTACTTTTATTTCTTATTGGGATAATTCTGGTTGTTTCAGTTCTATCAAGTATTTACCCTGCATGGCTTATCACCTCTTTTAATTCTATCGATTTATTCAATAAAAAGATAGTTCAAGGTAAAAGAAATAGGCTTTCTATAAGAAAAATTCTAATTGGATTTCAATTTTTCATATCTATCCTCCTCATTACCCTTACCGTGTTGATGACAAAACAGATTAATTATACAAAAACTATGGATGTTGGATTTGAAAAATCTGATCTGCTTTTTGTAGAAATATTCCCAACTGAAAAGGATGTAACATTTAATCAAATTAAAAACAGGTTTATTTCTGAACCTTATATTCAGTCAATTTCGGTGTCTCAAGGATTCCCGATTCAATCATCAAAATACACAGATAAAAAAATGATCAATTGGGAAGGTGGTGCCAGAGAACAAATGACAGAAGTATATTCTTTTTGGGCTAGCAGTAACTTTATAAATACACTGGATCTGGAAATAATAGAAGGTCGTGGATTTTCGGATAACTATACTGGTGATAAGGCGAATGTTTGTTTAATAAATGAAACAGCTGTAAAACAGTTTGGCTGGAGCAATCCAATAGGAAAACATCTTGATAATCGTCAACTGGAAGTTATTGGAGTATTAAAGGATTTTCATTTCCATGATATGTATAATCCCATTAAACCAATAATTATAACTCTTAAGGATAATAATAAAGTCATAAATAGTCCCGCTTTTTTCTCGTTTCGGTATACCTCGGGTTTTGAAAAAACAATTCGGGATAAAGTCGAATATACAATAAAAGAATTTTATCCAAAAGATCCATTTGAAGCTAAGGTATTTATCGATCATTTTATAACCGATGACATTTTTAAAACATATGATACGATTAACTCCATTTTCTTCTTTTTCGCTCTGATTGCAGTCGTCTTATCGGTTTTAGGTGTTTTTGGGTTGGTAACTCATACTCTAAATCAAAGAACCAAAGAAATCGCTATCAGGAAAATTAGTGGTTGTAGTTCCTTTTCAATATTAAAATCAATAACATTTGAATATATCTTTATGATACTGGTCGCTTCAGTATTTGGACTGACAGGTGCCTATTATATTGACAATACGCTTCCTATATACTATCCCGTTGAAAAATCCATATTGGATTTTTTATTCGCTGTATTTTTAGCGATAACAATTACACTTATTACGATTGGATTTAAAACCTGGAAAGAGTCTACCAGGAACCCTGTCGAAGCTCTAAAATATGAATAGAATTAATAGGATAGTCCAATATCCGGACAATTATCAAATTAAAAATTCAAATCCATTTAAAAAAAAACGTCATAAAATTCTTATTCGATCAAGCATGTATCAGAGATATAAACAAATGATTAAAATTGACCCTGAATGAAAAATTACTTAATTCTTTAAGAGGAATAAAAACATTGATAGTCATCGTTGGTTTTAGAAGATTTTGGGGCTAATTTTGCACCTTCAATAAACGTTAAATTTTTAAGTTTAAACCCATGTCAAAAATAAAAATAGGAATAAACGGATTTGGTAGAATCGGTCGGCTGGTATTCAGAGCTGCTGAAAATGACCCAAATGTAGAAGTCGTTGGCATCAATGATTTACTCGATGTAAATTATATTGCATACATGCTGAAGTATGATTCAACTCATAGTACTTTCAAAGGTGAAGTTGAAGTAAAAGATGGCAACCTTGTAGTAAACGGAAGAACTGTTAGAGTAACATCAGAAAAAAGCCCTGCAGACCTGAATTGGGGTGCGATAGGTGCTGAGTACATTGCTGAAGCGACTGGTATTTTCCTAACAAAGGATTCTGCTCAAGGTCATATCCAGGCTGGCGCTAAAAAAGTTGTAATGACAGGACCTTCCAAGGATGATACACCCATGTTTGTACTTGGTGTTAATGAAGAAAAATATACTTCAGATATGGATTACGTGTCTAATGCTTCTTGTACAACCAACTGTCTGGCTCCAATAGCTAAAGTCCTGAATGACAAATGGGGAATAGCAGAAGGATTAATGACTACTGTACATGCTACAACAGCTACTCAAAAGACCGTTGATGGTCCTTCTATGAAAGACTGGAGAGGTGGACGAGGCGCTGCTCAGAATATCATTCCATCTTCAACTGGAGCCGCAAAAGCTGTAGGCAAGGTAATACCTGAATTAAATGGCAAACTTACAGGAATGGCTTTCAGAGTACCTACTCCTAATGTTTCAGTAGTAGACCTAACTGTAAAATTAGTAAAAGGTGCTACTTATGAGGAAATCAAAGCAGCAATGAAAGTAGCTGCTGATGGCCCAATGAAAGGTATCCTGGGTTATACTGAAGATGCTGTTGTATCAACCGACTTTAATGGTGATCCACGTACTTCTATATTTGATGCTGGTGCTGGTATTGCTTTGAATGACAATTTTGTAAAAGTAGTTTCATGGTATGACAATGAGTGGGGCTATTCAAATAAAGTAGTTGATCTTATAAAATATATGGATGCTGCTAAATAAGCGGAATCTAATCGTCAAAAAAGAGGCAACCTTTTAAAGGTTGCCTCTTTTTTTTCTATTCATAGAGGATTTCATTCAATTTCATCACTTTTTAATACTTTTATTTCATTTGCCAGCATCTGCTGAATTGCTTTTTCATAATCACCGGGATGAATATTAACAGCTCTGGTACCATCAATAATAACAAACGTCTGAAATCCTTCTGATGCTGCATCAAAAGCGGTAAATTTTACACAATAATCTGTAGCCAGTCCAGCAATATAAACCTGAGTTACATTATTATCTTTTAAATAATCAGATAATCCTGTTGATTTCAAATGCTTATTATCATAAAATCCACTGTAGCTGTCTATTTCCTTATCGGTACCTTTTTTAAAGACCTGATCAATTTTATGTAGATCCAAAGCATCTGAAAACGCCGCACCTCGAGTATTTTGGACACAATGCATGGGCCAAAGTATCTGGTCCATGCCCTTAAGTTTTACCACATTACCAACAGAATAACCAGGATGACTTTCCGCAAAACTTCCATGATCTAAAGGGTGCCAGTCCTGGGTAGCTATCACCAAATCAAATCGGTTCATCAAACTATTTACTAATGGAATTATTTGATCACCCTCTTTCACGGCCAGTGCGCCGCCAGGAAGGAAATCATTTTGGATATCTACTATAATTAAAGCCTTCATATCAGGTAAGACATTGAAACATTTGTTTCAAATCTTCAGCACTTCGCCCAAAGAAGTCAATTATATCAAGCTTGGCCAATATAATATGACTTTTTAATTTTAATATCCCTTCTTTGAAAATCTCCTTATGATCAAAAGCCATAGCAGGAAGGTCTTCTACTGAAAACCACCCTACTTCTGCAGCATCGGAACTAGCTTTAGCCTCTTTCAGGCGATGATCAATAAATGTATAAAAGGCAATAGTAATTGTTCTTCCTCTGGGATCTCTGTCCAGGTCTCCAAACGTACCTATTTCTTTTAAAACATCGATACTAAGAGAAGTTTCTTCCATTAATTCCCTTTTTGCACCATCCTCAGGAGTTTCATCCATTTCAAGAAACCCACCAGGGAGTGCCCAATAATCCTTATATGGTTCTTTCTTCCGTTTGATTAACAGGACTTCTATGCAATCTTTTCCCTCCCTGTAAACCAAGGTATCAGTAGTAACTGCCGGACGTGGAAAATTATATGTGAATCCCATAATTAATCATTTTCGTATTTCCTTAATTTAATTATTAAATCCATCTTTTTTTGATGTAGTTGTTCTTCCAGGCCTACTGGGAAAATATGTGGATTTTCAAATCTCTTTATTCCTCCATGAATTGATTTAATTTCAGATTCAACCTTGTTTTTGATTGCCGGAATTCCGGGAAATTTATATACCTTTTTACCTTCGCGGAATACCGGTTTAAGAAGATTACAATATGTAAGCGACTTTTCATCTAGAACTTTGCGCTTCGTATAATCTACCGGATGAAAAATAGTATTCCTAGTCCTGGCACCCAATTCTATGTCATATATCATATCTGCCACCATTTTTCCATTTTGGAAATATCTTCTAACTTGTTGAATACCAGGATTATTAACTTTAATAGATTGCTCAGATAATTTTATTTTATGCACCCAGTCACCATCATGGTTACGGATAGCTGATAATTTATAAACGGCTCCCAAAGCTGGCTGATCATAAGCAGTAACCAACTTAGTCCCTATACCCCACACAGATATCTTAGCTTCCTGAGTTTTCAAACTTTGAATCAACTTTTCATCCAAATCATTGCTGGCGACAATTTCTGCATCTGGAAAACCGGCCTCATCGAGCATACTTCGGGCTTGTTGGCTAAAATATGCCAAATCTCCTGAGTCAATTCGTATCCCAACCATTTCCTTTCCATTAGATCGAAGTATTTTGCCTGCTTTAATTGCATTTTTAATCCCTCCAATAGTATCATAAGTATCCACAAGAAAAACACAATTGTCAGGCAAAGCCTCAGCATAGGCATTAAATGCTTCAAGTTCAGTTTCAAAGGTCATGATCCAGCTATGCGCATGAGTTCCTGTTACCGGAATGTTAAATAGCTTTCCCGCCAATACATTGGAGGTGTAAGAACAACCTCCAATATATGAAGCTCTGCTGGCAGCAAGCGCACCATCTAATCCTTGTGCCCTACGCAATCCAAATTCAAGGATTGGCTCTCCTTTGGCAGCATGCGCTATCCTGGAAGCTTTTGTAGCAATGAGGGTTTGAAAATTAATTATATTAAGTAAAGGCGTTTCAAATAATTGACATTGCAAGACAGGCCCAATAACTCTTACCAATGGCTCATGAGGGAAAACAATAGTACCCTCTTCAATAGCATCCACATCACATCTAAACTTCAGCTCAGATAAATACCGAAGAAACTGCTCTTCAAAAATTGGATCTCCATTTCGGGATTTGATAGTTGAAAGATAGGAAATATCTGAATCAGTAAATTGAAAATGTTCGAGATAGTCTACCAGATAATCAAGGCCACAGTTGATCGCATATCCACCATTAAAAGGATTCTCTCTAAAATATAGGTTAAAGGCACTTTCCCTTTCAGATATACCATTCTTCCAATAGGCATAAGCCATTGTTAATTGGTAGAAATCAGTCAATAATGACAAGGAATGACGATATAGGTCCTTGGTTAATCTCATGCTCATTAAAAAAGGTCCCTCAGGGACCCTTCTAATATACTCAATATATTTGTGATAAAATTAGCTAATCAATTCAATTTGAGAATCCTTTATATCAACATTATGATATACCTTCTGGACATCGTCGTTATCCTCCAGGGCTTCTATAAATTTCATAACCTTAGCCAGCGAACTATCATCCAGCTCAACCAAAGTATTTGGAATTCTTTGAAGCTCCGCTGTTTCCGTTTCAATCCCCAATTCCTCCAACTTCTTATTCAAGGTTCCAAAATCTTCCATAGCAGAAGTAACAGAAACATAATCATCCTGCACTTCCACATCTTCTGCTCCAAAATCTATCACCTCTAAAGTAAATTCATCCTCATCAAATCCTTGTGGGGCTTTAAAAGTGAATACCCCTATATGATCAAAAATAAACTCCAATGACCCATTAGTGCCTAATGAACCTCCATATTTATTATATGTCGCTCTTACAGAAGATACCGTTCGATTCTGATTATCAGTCATACATTCAACAAATACGGCCACACCATGGGTACCATATCCTTCGTAAGTCAGTTCTACATAGCTTTCAGCGTCAGACCCGGAACCTTTCTTTATTGCTCTTGCTATGTTATCCTTTGGCATGTTAGCTCCCTTGGCATTTTGTATAGCCAGGCGTAACCTTGGATTAGCTTCCGGATCAGGATTCCCTCCACCCTCTTTTACAGCAATCGTTATTTCCTTAATAAGCTTGGTAAATATCTTGCCGCGTCTGGCATCATTTGCTCCCTTTTTTCTTTTTATTGTCGACCATTTACTATGTCCTGACATATTATTTATGAATTTTGTTCTGAAGTAAAATTAAAGGATTTAAAGAAATTTAGGAAGGCTTTAACTATTTTCCCTGCTAACTCTTACCAATCATTACTTTTTTAAACCAAAGATTTAGTCCAACACCAGAAAGCGCCAGTATAATTCCAAGATAAGCCAGCAGATTATATGTTTCATTAAAAATAAAAAAGCCATATGCCCAGGCAAAAATAATACTAAGGTATCTCAGGCTGGCTACCTTTGACAATTCTTCTGATTGGTATGATTTAGTCATAAAATATTGTGCCGTTTGGGTAAGAATACCAACTCCAATAAGTATTAGCCAATCATATCCTACCGGAGTCACCCAATCAAAATAAGATAAGGCACCGGTGACGGGCATAGTAACAAGAGGAAAATAAAAGATTATTACCAAAGGTGTTTCAGATGTCTTTAATTTTCTTATGAAGTTATAGGCCAGACCTGAAAATATGGAAGCTACAATTCCAATTGCCAAATGTATTGGCTGTATACGATCGTCGAATCCTCTAACTAAAAGAATCCCAACAAAGGAAATTAGAAAAAATAACCATTGTATAGGATGAACTTTCTCCTTTACTATAAAAATCCCAAGGATAGTAGTAAAAATAGGTGCAAGAAATAGAATGGTGGCAGCGCTCGCCAGCGGAATTGATTGAACTAATTTAAAATAAAGTATTAAGGCAATCATTCCAGTGGCGCCTCTCAAGATCAGGATTTTTTTATTATTCCCCCAAATTTTTACTTTAGCTATCTTTAGTATGGAAACACTTATAATCAGAGAAACCAGTGCTCTGAAAAATACAATTTCAATAGCTGGAATATGGGGTAATAATTTTACCAGCACATTCATCAAAGAAAAGAAAAAAACAGCCAGTAACATATGAAATACTCCCTTTGACCAGTACATTCCTAATTACGGTTTATTGAAAATACAAATGAATGGCAATTTCCCTTACTTATTAATAAAAGGATTTCTTGCTTCCGGAGGTTTTGCATGGATTATTAAGGTCAATACGTATTTAAAAGGCTCAGACATGCTTATCTGAGTATATTCACAATTAGACCATCACGAATCTCCAGAGAGCGATCTGCTTTTGAGGCTAATTCTTCATTATGGGTGACTATAACGAAAGTGTGGCCTAGCCTATCGCGTAATTCAAAAAACAGGTCATGAAGTTCGCTGGCATTTTTTGAATCCAGGTTACCACTAGGTTCGTCCGCAAATACAATATCTGGTTGATTTATCAAGGCTCTTGCTACTGCTATTCTTTGTTGTTCCCCTCCTGACAATTGTGAAGGTTTATGATCTATTCGATCGCCTAAGTTAAGCAAGTCCAGTAATCTCCTCCCCTCATCTTCAACTTCCGTCTTCTGCCTACCGCCTATAAACCCAGGTATACAAATATTTTCCAGGGCTGTGAATTCAGGAAGAAGATTGTGAAACTGAAAAATAAATCCAACCTTTTGGTTTCTGAATTTAGCTAATTGATTGGATGAAAATTTTAAAAGATTTTCTTTTCCAAGCAAAAGGTTCCCCGTGTCAGGAGTATCCAATGTACCGAGAATATGTAATAAAGTGCTTTTCCCGGCACCGGATGCGCCAACGATAGATACTATTTCACCTTTTTTTACCTCCAGGTCAATTCCTTTTAGCACTTTTAAGGATCCATATGATTTCGTAACTCCCTTAGATACAAGCATTAAATATGAGAAAGTTTTTAGTGTCGCAAACTTAATTAATTTAATTCATGAATCATTGTTTTAAATTGGAATCATTGTTTTTTAGAGATTTTGAATATTCAGGGATAAAACATGA
>Ga0316187_10001320_pt1 | contig 21235 bp, 20 predicted proteins | sample CroRivburrow1_MG_FD_204927 | JGI IMG/M metagenome (GOLD analysis project Ga0316187, IMG submission 204927) | Coastal sediment microbial communities from Maine, United States - Cross River worm burrow 1 | ecosystem: Environmental > Aquatic > Marine > Coastal > Sediment | place: USA: Maine...
TCTATTGAGAAGAGGAGGGGGTCGCAGGATCGGATGGAGCCGTTTGAGAGGTATTGAAAGAAACAAAGGGTAAGGCCATGATGAAATACAAAACCATCACCACTTCCGAATCATAGAAGCTGGTTTCAAATAGGCCTGCTATCAAAAATGATAGAACGGCTGCCCCGCTTCCCAAGATCACCCAACGAGAGGAAGAGTCGGAAGGTTCTTTTCTAAGCCGATTAAGTAAATTTACAAAGTAACTGATCCAGATTCCCATCCAGGTTCCCAAACCCAGCAATCCGGAATCCACAGCTATCTGAACTAAGTTATTATGCAAGTTGTAGTAGAACTCTTGGAGGACTGGGTGTTGCGGGTATTGGTCTCGAATCAAATGAAGGCATTTATATCCGCAACCGGTCAAAGGGTAGTCCTTGACGACATCAATCCCACCCTCCCACATCGCAAACCGTACACTATTTGAATATTGTTGAAGATCAGCGATGCTGGTGATTCTGTCTTGAATTACCTTTGGAGAGAATAAAAATATTGAAACAGCCAATAGAGTTGGAATGATGATAAGAGATTTTCTTTTGAACAGGAGGAGACAGGAAGTCACAACGAACAAGCTCAACCAGATCTGGCGTGTCATTGTTAGAATCAGGCAGAGAAGAATAGCCGACAGAGCGGTGTAAATCCATTTTTCCCGGGCGAAGCCGAACAATTGGCGGCTTAAAGCCAGCAGCCCAATCATCATTAATATGACGGAGAAAGTAAAAACGTGACTCATGGTTCCGCGAATTTGAATCCTGTCAGCAAGTTCCCCGCCGGAAGTGAATGCCTGAAACAGTCCATAGCAAGCTGAAAAAAACGCGGAAACGAAAAGTACGGTTACCAGAAACTCAACGGCTTGGTCTGAGGTAGACGATGTTTTGTTTTGAGCCCATCGTTTGAGAAATGCAAAAGGTTTGAGCTTGTCTCCCATCCATATAAAAAAACCTTTAAAGTCGGATTGACCCAGTGCATTCATGGTCCAAAAGAAAATAAGCGCTAGGAAAAATTTTCTCAGCTGGGAAACACTCATCCAAGGGTCCACAGCGAAACCTATGGAAATGATTGTAGCTATTAAATAAAAAGCAAAAGGCCAGAGCAAAATGGTTTGAGTATTTCCCCAGTTTCCGGACCTATGGGTTTGAGTCAGCCAAAGGGCGATACCGAGATAGGCTCCCACCTGAGCCAGGCTGATAGAGAAGTTGGAGGCCAGAGTAAATAATAGAAAACACGCAATTGATAATTTTTGGATTGTTGAATCGATGTTGATAGACTTCGGGGGAAATTGATTTTTCATTTCGGTAAAGAATCCCTGATATTAGGAATTGTTAAAGGAGCTTTCCCCAACCTTTAAGGAAACGGTAATTTCATCCACTACATTCCATAAATGCCTTCGAAACATTTTGCGAATGAACTCTGGAAAATAACGGAATAAAGTTCGGTATTTGTAGTGAATACTTTGAATCTGAAAATCGGTTCGTATTTGATAGGGTGTGGGATTCTGGAAATATTGGAAGGTTTCTTCCGAAAGGTATCGCACGTGAGTCGGATCCCGAAAAGCTCCACGGGAGGTAAAGTAGGGGACGGTTATATAAACCTGGCCTCCGGGTTTGGTGACCCTGTAAACCTCTTCCATAAGTTGAACGAGATTCTGAATGTGCTCCAATAAATGACTGGTATGAAGGATATCGACGGAACTTGCCTTTAAGGGAATGGATTGCTCAAGATCGCAGACGATATTGACTCCCGGCTGGTTAAACCCATCAATACCTATAGCGCCTTCTACTTTTCTGGAACCACAACCTATGTCGATGATAACTTTTTTCATGAGTTCATTTGAAACAATTTTAATTCCGGGTTTTTATTCAGTTTGTAATGGAGTAATGAATTAAACGCAATTAAAGTGAACGGAAGCTCTTATAGAGTACCCAGGATAGAATTTATTATTCGATTTTGGTCTTTCTCTGCGAGGTTGCTGCCGGAAGGCAGGCACAGCCCATTCTGAAAAACCTGATCAGAGAAACTGCTTCCAGATTTGTGCGGGAAGTAGGGATATCCTTTGAAGACCGGTTGCAGGTGTAGCGGCTTCCATACAGGGCGGGCTTCAATTTCTTCAGCGCTCAACCGGCTTATAATTTCCTGTGGGCCAGCTTTGCAGTTTTTGTCCAGAGTCAGAACGGTTAGCCATCGATTGGATTTGCCGTTGGGTGATTCAGGCATGAACTCAAGCCCTTCTATCTGATTAAGAGCCTGGAGATACCGGTCGAAAATTGAGCGACGGGCCTTAACCCGGTCTTCGAGTACTTTCAATTGTCCACGGCCGATTCCCGCCAGCACGTTGCTCATCCGATAGTTGTACCCGACCTCGCTGTGTTCATAGTGCCGGGCTGGGTCGCGCGCCTGGGTTGCCCAATAGCGGGCTTTGTCCAGCGCGGCGGAATTGTCCGACAATAACATCCCCCCACCGGAGGTTGTAATGATTTTATTGCCGTTGAAAGAAAGGATTCCGTACTTCCCCAATGTTCCGCTAGCTTTACCCTTATAGGTGGCACCCAAAGATTCAGCCGCGTCCTCAATCAGTGGAACCTGGTAGCGATCGCATATGCGTTTTAAGGAATCGTAATCCGCGCATTGGCCGTACAGGTTGACCACGACGACTGCCTTGGGCAATTTGCCTTCGGACTCCGCTTCTGCGAATGCTCTCTCCAGAGCCGGGGGTGACATATTCCAAGAGGCGGGTTCCGAGTCAATGAACACGGGAGTTGCGCCAAGAAATAAAATGGGTGTGGCGGAACCGATAAACGTGAGGGAAGAACAGAAAACCACGTCGCTGGGCCCTACGCCGCAGAGCCGAAGCGCGAGGTGGATCGCGGCAGTGCCGGAACTGACGGCGACCGCGCCTTTCGTTCCAACATACTCAGCCATTTCCTGTTCAAAGGCTTCCTGGTTGGGTCCGCAGGGAGCGATCCAGTTACTGGCGAACGCCTCTTTGACAAACTCCATTTCCTGACCGCTCATGTGGGGAGGCGACAAGTAGATTTTTTTAAAATGATCACTCATGTTTTTTTTATGAGTTTTGCAGGAACACCCGTTGCGGTCGAATGGTCCGGGATGTCGGTGATGACCACAGAGCTGGCGCCCACCATGACTTGGTTGCCTATGTTGATTCGCGGAATAACTGCGGCACTGGTTCCAAGAGTTGTTTGTTGACCTACATGAACTTCGCCCGCCAATCTCACGCCCGGGCACAAATGCACTCCTTCGCCCAAAGTGCAGTCGTGATCGACGCTGGCCCCGGTATTGATAATGCTCCCTTGTCCGACTTGAGTTTCGGGATTCACCACGCCTTGAGCAAATACCACGCACCCCGGACCTAGAGTGGCGAAAGGACTGATGTAAGCGGTGGGATGCACAAGGCAAGGGGCTGTAAAGCCTTGATCCAGATACAACTTGAGTAATTTTGTTCTCAGCTTGTTATTGCCGATGGCAACGCAGAAACCGTCGTACTCCGGTAAAAATTTTTTGGCTTCTTCCAGGCGCCCGAGCACCGGCCAGTCGAGTACAGTTTTGAGGGAAGGGTGTTGGTCGTCAACAAAAGCGATCTTCTTCCATTGGCCGATCGCAACGGCGGTGTCTGCCACTACTTTACCGTGCCCTCCGGCTCCCAATATTAAAAGTGAACTCATAAATTATTAAACAGAAGGTGTGTTGCCGGGAACTCAATAGGTATTGGATTTCCCAAGCAAATCGGAAGTTAGCGGTAATGTCGCCAACAAGTCTACAATACGTTTTGCAGTTTGACCATCACCATAAATATTTTTCATGGAACCTTTGCCCGTTTTAAGGGCGTCCGTCAGCGCCTGGGAGATAGCCGAGCGATCGGCTGGGACATCATGAACGTTGTTGTTGCGTTCCCGGCCGTTTTGGCGGTTCCCGATATTGATCACCGGCAAGCCGAACGTTCCCGCCTCAATAATCCCGCTACTCGAATTGCCGACCATGACATCAGCGGCGGCCATCCAGGAAACAAAATCAGTTCGTGGCATATGGATAGCCAACTGTACCTCCGGGTGGTTCCGGAATTGTTCCAGTGCTTCGCGAATGCAATTTCCCCCGGCATCGGCATTAGGCATCAACGCCACCACTTGCAGGGAACGGTCCATCAACGCTCCCATCAGCTGTTCCGTTTGGTGCCCGGCTTGATCGGCTTCCTGGAGAACCGGATGAAAGATCATCAGGGCTACCGGTTGGTCCGGGTCTAAATTGTGTTCCTGGCACAGTTCCTTCCGAGAGCGTTGAGCCATTTCCTTCAGTCCATCCAGACCCGGGGCGCCCGTAACGAAAATATGCTCTTTCCGTTCTCCCATGCGGATCAATCGCTCTCTAGACCCTTCGGTGGCGACAAGATGGTAGTGCGCCAGTTTGGAAATGGCATGGCGGATGGGCTCGTCCACAGTTCCGGAACGCTCACCGCCATGAAGATGAGCGACTGGGATATTCAGATGGATGGCGGCTAAAGCGCCTGCGAGTTGTTCTCCCCGATCTCCCAGGATCAGGACCATGTCCGGTTGTTCTTTTTCAAACACATCAACCATTGCGCTCAATTCCATGCCGATGGCCCGGGCCATGGAAGCGCCGGAAGCTTTTTTGACATCAACTGGAATACGTCCGCAGATACGGAGATCGCTTTGTTCAATCTCTTTGACTGTTTCACCGAATTTGGAAGACAGGTGTGTGCCGGTGACACAGATGGAAATATTCAATGCCGGATTGTTTACACCTAATTGCAAAGTGGATTGCATCAGACCGAAATCAGCGCGCGTGCCGGAAACGTAAATTATTTTTCTCATGCCTCAAGGTCGGACCATTTCAGGGTGTGTCCCTGCGGAAGGTCGGCTTTGACCTTGCAACCTATGACTCGGCTCAGCTCTTTTGGAGGAATACCGTTTCCCGGACGCAATAAAACCAAATCTTTTTCGGATAACGTTTCGTTACGTGAGATATTCCGGGTTAGGGTGATACTCCGCCGAGCCGCATCCCTTACCGGCAGTTCGGAAGGTGTGGGCGCTTTGACTGACGATCCCATCGCCTCCTCCGCAGTTCGGATATTGCGAATCATTTGTTGCAGTTCATCTGGTTCCAGGGAAGCCGCATGGTCCGGCCCAGGAAGTTTGCGATCCATAGTGAAATGTTTTTCAATGACCGTTGCGCCCAGGCCCACGGCTAAAGCGGCCATCAGGATTCCTTCGCTGTGATCGGAGTATCCGATAGGTAACCCGGTTTCATTTTTTAGTGTTAACATGGCGTTGAGATTGATATCCTCGGTTTTGGTTGGATAATTAGAAGTGCAATGGAGCAGGGTAAGCCGGTCCTCCAAAGGTTCGGGAAACCTTTTGCATTGCCGCGTTGTTTGAACCACCTCGACTGCTTCGATCACTTCTTCCAGCGTTGCCATGCCTGTGGACATTATAACAGGGAGACCCTTTCCTGCAAGGTGAGCAATGAAGGGGTGATTCGTCAACTCGCCGGATGGGATTTTGATGCGCTTGATTCCCAGTCCTACTAGAAAGTCTACAGCCTCCGCATCGAAAGGAGTGGACATGAATTCGATGCCTGATGCATCGCAATGCTCTTTTAAGGATTGATGAGCCTGCCGGGAAAGCTCCAGGTTTTGGAGCATGGAAAGTTGATCGCCTTCTTGAGTATTTGCTTTCTGGTACTCGGCTTTTTCAGCCCCCGGTGTGACCAGAGATTCCGCCCGGAAGGTTTGGAATTTAACAGCATCGGCCCCAGCCCGGGAGGCCTCATCCACCAGTTTAAGGGCCAGCTCTTCAGACCCGTTGTGGTTCACACCCGCCTCGGCAATAACAAAACAGCTCATTTTGGCACTTCCGGTTTGATTTAAATGTTAAGGAGAGAAAACTGTGGTGCGGTTTAACTTTGAACGGGTTGAGTGAGTATTCCTCCGGTTTTAGTTTTCTGAGCAAACAGGGTGGAGGGTTGTTCTTTGGAGATATTATGGTTCTTCCTCCAGATCTTTTCGTAATTATCAATTAACCGGATATTACGGCTCAACATCATTTCGCGCAGACCCACCAGTTCAACCGTATTAAAATTATGGGAGATGGCGGCTGAAATCTGACTGGCATCTCCAAGATCAAGAATAAATGCTTCCAGACTTCCCCCATACTGCTCTTCAATGGATTTGCGATAAACGGAAAACCATTCGGATCCTGGATAGGGAGTGGCGAAATGCGGTTTGACCATGATGCCCAGCTCATCCCAGGCCATCATGTTGTCCCGAATGGAATCGAAATCTTCGTTGGGAAACCCTAATATGATGTTGGGGATGGGGCGAATCCCGGACTCAAGCGTCCAGAAGAAACTGCGGTAGTTATTTTTGACAGTGGCCCCTTTGCCGACGGTTTTCATCACGTGCGGGGCAAACGATTCATAACCGTATACCAAGTGGGAGCATCCTGCCTCGCGCATGGTCTTGAGTATTTCGGGATTGCATAAAGATGCATGACTGGTACCGCTCCAGTGGATACCTTTCCAACTGGTGAGCTCCCCATTTTTGTCGTATTGGGCTTCGGGCGCCAAACCGTTTTCCTTCATGAGACCGCAAATTCCCTTAAGCCAGGTTCCGCCGGAGGATGTATTCATGGTCATCAGGTTTTCATCAAGGAAGCTGACAAAGTCGATCTGGTACTTGTCGTAAATGTGCTTAATCATCTTCACAATGTACTCGGGGCTGTGGTAGCGGATGATCCGCGTATAGTTTCCCGGTTCATCGAACTCGACATTGGGGTTGCCCTCAGGGTCTTCTTTGTAGCGCATGTCCCCGGAAAGACCCAGATGATAGCAGTACCGGCAAATCAATGAGCAGCCATAGCTGGCGTTGATGTCCAGCCGTCGTCTGGCCAGCATGCCTTCTTCGGAAAACAGGGCTTCGCTGTTTTTGAAATAGACTTCTTCCAGCGGAAACAGGTCCCATGCCGGATAGGGCAGGGAATCGAGGTCCATCAACAATTCGCGCTCGGGCGAAAGGATGAGTTCGCCGTTACTACTTCTGGATATGGTCCCTCGAATGTCGGCCCAGTTTTGCTTGCCCTGGTCGATGACATCCAGAATCTCCGGGAAGGTGATAAATCCTTCACCCACGCAACCGACGTCCACTTGCGGCAGGAAGGTCATCATTTCCCGTGGCAGGGAAGTCAGCACGCCGCCGCCCAGCAGGATGGTGGCATCCGGACACACTTCACGAGACAACTTTGCGATTTTTTTGATGGAGCCGTAAGCAGTGGTGATGCCACCAAAGCCGATCGCTTCCCACTGGTCTGCCTTTAAAACTTCGCGTAAAGTTTCTTCACCCTGACGCCAGGCGTTTTCGTCGTACATCTGAACCTGGTGGCCGCGTTCGATGGCGATGGCAGCCAGTAACGCCAAGCCATAGGGTACATGGCGGGGAACATCTTCTTCACGAACCACTGGATTGATGATCAGAACTTTAGCCATAACTCCTCAGGAGGAAAACTTTTCCAGAAATCGCTGGAAAGGGATGAACTCAATAGGGTCTCCGAATAAAATGCCACCCTCCGTGCAATTATATATCATGCAATCTGCATTCTGGGCAATTTCCATGAACGATTCCCGGTACCACATGTACGCCGGATCGGTGAAAAACCATCGGTCGATATGAGGATTGTGAATGCGTATAAAAAACTGATCCAGATCTTCTTCATCCGCCACTTTGAGCATGGCGTCGTAATATTGTGTATTCCGGTAGGGAGTGTCGTCGTAGTACGAAAGGTCCATTCCCACCAGGCCCACATGTTTTTTTTCGAGAACCGCATCCGCCATCATAAAGGCGGCAGCTCCTACGTTCCCTCCGGCATTGACGCAAGGCAGGCCGTTGATATCGTAAAGTTTGCGGGTCGCGCTGTCTTTTGCGTCTGGGTCATCAAGCATGGGGTTCCACCAGTAAATCTGCATCCCTATTTCCAGCACCCGCTTCACCAGCGCTTCGCTGGATGAGGTGGAAAGCGCAATGCGGATTTCCTTGCCATGCTTTTCAAGCAAGTCGATAATTCTCTGGTTGACCTCAAGTTCCTGGGCGAACTGCTCGTCCATGTCCTGCCGCCGGAAGTAATCATCCTTCGCCAGCTTCTCTTCGTTGAGATCAGGGTCACCTAACCAGCGTACAATCCTCTGGGGGTGGGGGTCAACGGTAACCATGAGGTCGGGGATGATTCCATGGGTCAGTAGATACCGGATGGCGCTCTCCGCGCAGACAATAGTTCCTTTATATCCCGAAGATTGGATGGCTTTCGCCGGGTCCTTGAATTTGATGCTGGGGCCGGAAGCCACAACAATTGCATGATCGCCTTCTCCCACAGGGGTGCCTCTCAAGGCGACCAGCGATTGACCTTGATCTAGAAATTTCACGTTCCGGCGAGCGTTTTCCAGGCTCATGGGCCCGGTTCGCTCCCAGGTTATCTGTTCCATATTGGCGATGAGTTCTTTCGCCGTATGGCCAGACGGATTTTTTTGGGTGGACTTGGGAGGATTCATGGTCATCCAGGGTGGGTGAAGGAGGAAGGAAAACGACGTCTATTTTTTAAGATCCCATTCTACCTTTTTCTTTTTAACGAAAGCGATACTACCACCAAAATGCTTCATGGCTTCTTTCTCAAATTTATCCTCGAGACTGTCCTTGTTGTCTTCCTTTTTAACTTCGACTTTTTTCTTGAGATCGTAATTGCCTTTTATTAGAGAGGACATAGCTTCACCCTTATGTTCAAAAGAATTAATTAATGGTATGAATGCAATTTGGAAGGAATAAGGCATCTTGTGAAGATTGGTTTTTCAGCCCCAAATTCCTCAAAAATGGTATTACTTAATCGTAGGTGAAACGGGCCATTTTGTCAAGGCAACTCATTTAAAACCATGAGGTTACCACACGCTGAGCCCGCCATCTACAATGATATTCTGACCGGTAACATAGGAAGAAGCGTCGGATGCTAGAAATACAACTGCTCCGCACAGTTCGTCCGGTTCTCCCATTCGTCCCAGTGGAACCCGCGCACTGTACTTGTCCACGAAGGTTTCGTTTTGTCCGCTGAACATTCCCCCGGGGGTGATCGCGTTAACGCGTATCCCTTTGTTTCCCCAATACGATGCGAGATATTTTGTGAGGCCCCAGACCGCTGCTTTGCTGGTACTGTATACGGCAGGGGTGTTGATGGCTCGACCCTCATATTCTGAGCCTTCATAAATTCGCTGATCGGGTGCGACGATTCCGTAGATAGACAGCGTGTTGATAATACTTCCGCACCCGCGCTCAGCCATGGCGGAGCCGAAGACTTGACACCCCAGCATAACGCCGGTGGTATTCACCGCCATGACGGTATTCCAATCCTCCAGCGGAAACGACTCAAAGGGTTCAAAAAAATTTGAGCTTTTAACCGCGGCATTGTTGATCAAGACATCCACTGGACCCAGATTGGACTCTACCGTTGTTTTTAATTGTTTCAACTGTTCGAGCTGGGTGATATCTGCAGCGAAAGACTGCACTGAATTTTTATTTTCCTGGTTAATGCTTTCAGCAATTTTCTTGGCTTTTTCGGCATCGCGATCGACCAATGCAACGCGGGCACCGTTCGCAGTCAGTGCGCGGGTAAAATGCGAGCCGAGAATCCCGGCTCCGCCGGTTAAAAGGACAACCTTGCCCTTCAGGTCAGTGTTTGATGGATTACTGTTCAATTTTTTCCCGCATGTAAAGTTCAACCAGTTTAAAGTCAATTAGTTCGTCAATGTCGACGGAGCGTTCCCGCGGCATGATATGAAGTTTGGCTTTGCCGTCCCACAACCCCTTGTTCAAAGTATAGGGGTGCCAGACGTAAATGGATGCGTTCATGGCGTATACTTTCGGAGCCCGTTGCCTTTGGTTAACGTCTCCCTCTAGTCGCCTGACCAAAGAATAATAACCATCCGGTTGCTGCTCTACCATATTGAAATAAGGATTTTTGATCGCCAAATAACCCGTAATCACAACGTCGGTTTCAGAATCCAACATTTCGATGCAGGACTGGATGTCTTCCTGTTCGCGCAAAGGGGAAGTCGGGTCCAAATCCACGATCTTATCCACCTTGATTCCGGAATCGACCACCCAGTCAACCAAATGTTGAATGACAGGAATTTTGGCTGCGGTGGACGTCGCCATTTCTGCGGGTCGAAGAAATGGAACCTGAGCTCCGGCTTGGCGCGCCACCTCGGCGATTTCCTCATCGTCCGTCGATACATACACATGATCGATTAATGGACAGGCCAAGGCCTGTTCAATTGTGTAATGTATCAGAGGTTTTCCCAAGATTGGGAGGATGTTTTTCCGGGGAACCCCGGTGGAGCCTCCGCGGGCACAGATGGTCGCGAGTGTGCTCATGCTTATCCTAACTCCTTTGCGGTTAAGGCCAGCTTAACACTTTGCAGCCCGTCTTTGATATCCGGCGATACGGGGCGATGCTGCTTTACAGCATCGATAAATAATTTGATGGCGGTCCGATAAGTTTCACCCACATCAAAAGCAAATTCTCCACAATCAATGCGTTCTGCAGTTTTGGATCCAAGTAGTTCGAGACGTTGTTCCCCAAGGTCCCAAATCAGCGTTCCTTCATCTCCCACAATTTCATAGCGCCGAACCTTACGGCGCGAGACGTAATCCAACGATACAGAAACCACGGGTGGTCCCCCGGATTTCCCCAGTAGTATACACGCAGTATCCTCAGAATGGATATCCAAAGAGCTGAATTTTCCAGCAAGCGCTTGCACGTGGTCGAATTCCCCGAACAGCCACCGGCAGATATCGATTTCGTGGATCAAGTCCAGGATTACGCCCCCTCCCATATCGGATTGGGCGCTGTAACTTTCCCGATAATCCTGTTGAGGTCGCCAGTCGGGCAGCCATTGGCCCACCACCAGATTGGCGCGGACGATGTTTCCGAGTCGACCCGATTGGATCGCTTCCCTGGCGTTGCAGAGAGAGGGGAGGAAGCGAAAATTGCATCCCACCAAACTGGGGGCAAAATATTCAGTGGAATTTAAAAGGGATTGCAATTGTGAAACCTCAGCCCGGGTGGTGACGGTCGGTTTCTCAATGTACACGGGGAGATTGGCTTTAATCAAAGGAGTGAGCGCGTCAATATGTTTACTGGAAGGAGAGGCGATCAAGGCGAAATCCGGTTTGCGGGACAAGGCTTCGTCCATACTGCCGACCACCTCCGCACCCAGCGATCGGGAAAAGTCGTCTGCATAAGCCTTGTCGCGAAGCAGGAGAAATTGCAGTGTGGCATCCAGATCCTGCAAATTCCCGATGTGTCTTTTGCCGATGGAACCGGTGCCGATGATTAGTGAGAGCATGTTTTGATTGGTCCGTCTAAAATGACGGGAGCGAAGTCCCTAATATGTGGGCCTGTTGTTTTCGGCAGACAATTGAGCCGATTAAAACTTTACTCTTGCAGCAGACAGTCGATCACATGAATCACATTATTCGTAGCCTGACCTACCGGAGGTAATGTGGCGGTCGAGTGCCATTGATCCTCGATGATTTCCTTAATTCCCATTTCCAGATCTTTTAGGTTTGAAATGCCTTTTGATAATCCCATTTTGGCGAAAGGGGCATCCTGAGTGAACAAAGACATATCCACCGTCAAAAAGGGTTTTCCCAATAAAGCTCCTTCGAGTCCTGCGGTGGATGCGATCGTAACTATAATGTCGACGGCTTTCAGGAGTATGGCTAAATCTTCAGAGTGGTGACTGATTTCAACTCGATCCATTGTGTTTAAAATCTGGGCATTGTCGCTAGGATGGATTCGAACCACCAAATACCAATCCTTATTTTGATCAATCAAATCGAATAATTCTTTTTCTATTTTACGCGGGAGATCCGGATCGCCTTGCTCCCCTGTGACGGGATGGATCGGGGGCTCCGCCTGCGAAGCCCACAGAATGACAATTTTATTATTCCACCCTTTCTTCTTTCGGAAAAATTTGGCCTGTTGAGCCAGTTTTGGGGACGCCAAGCGATCAAAGCCGGGATTGCCGGTGACTATCACCTCGTCGGGGGATCGTCCAGCATCAATTAAAATATCTTTCACATAATCGGACATCACACAGACTTTATTGGAATACCCGGGTTGCCCCACCCAAGTGATTTCCAGCAGTCCGAATAAGTCTACCAGACATATCGAGAGTATATTGAGTTCTCTGGCAGCCATGATGGCGGCGCGTTCGGCTCTTGGCGAACTGGTGGCAACGACAATATCCGGTTTAAGATCTTCAAAAATACGGTTCATCACAGAAACGGGTAAAAACGCTTGCCGGCCCAGCTTCGCATATTGGGCCGCTGCTTCATCCGTTCCGAGGCGCTCGACCATATCGAAATACGAAAGGCCTAGATAAGCGATAGTTTCTTCATAAGACACAACGGCGTCGTTGGCGCCCGTGGCCAGGCGCTTTCCCCACTCCAGAGCCTCTGCATCGGTTTCCTTCACAAAATCTTTGAAGCTGTAATATGGGATGCCCGCTTTCTCTAAAACCTTTCCAGCGCTGGTAAGCCCCAGTACGTTTAGTTTGTATGAGTTTCTTTTCTGTAAGGATTTCCAGACAGGCACTATCATATTCACGTGTCCTGCTCCATACGTCACAAACAGGATACTCTTTTCTTGATGGCGATCTTTCATGAGGATCGAATTTAACCTGGAGAAATTGCCGGGCATTCTGAGAAGTGTTCAAATCCTCGGCAAAATAGGGAGTAAAAGGTTCTATCACGGATCCATGGATTTTAACGTATGTGTCAAGCTGTATCTTTCTTTGTGCCAACGCCGATTAGCATAACGCTTTTGGAAAACTTTATTAATTTGTTTAGCCCCTCAGGCCATGGGGCATTGTGGGCCGGGCGATAGGGTAGAGGCAATAGGGCGAAGAGCTTTACGAGAGGCGTCAGCCATTTGAATTTCCAAAGAAACGGTAGTTGATAAAAGTATTCTACAGTCACATTTTCATATCCGGCCATTTTCATGGCATCGTAAAGTGATTGTTTCGTAAAAGGCCTTACATGCGTATATTCCATATAAAATACATTATATGTATGTAGCCAACTCGGAGTCATAATGACCGCCTTCCCGCCCGGCTTCATTGCAGCCAGCATTTTATCAAACACAATTGCAGGCTGATAGGTATGTTCAATCACCGATTTGCTAAAAATAAAATCAAATGATTCATTTTCAAAAGGCAGTTCCTCAAATGCAACATCTGCGATTCTGACATCAAACTCAGGGCACATGGTTGCCGCAGACTCAGCAATATCGAGTCCTGCGGCGTCATAGCCCAGCTTCGAGAAAGATTTTAAATGTTCACCTCGGCCAGATCCCATGTCGAGTAACCGTCCGGTTCTTTTATAGTAGGTTTCAGATATCCAGCGTGCCAGGGTATCAGGGTATTTTCCTACCGGCTTTGCCTTCTCGTCATATGCAACTTCCAGATATCTCTTGGCCAGCATCTTGGAGTGCTTGGACTCTTGACTTCCTTGGCTTTTCTCATCCATTGTACTCATCCTTAAAACCCCTTTAAATTAACAACTTTTCCATTAATCCAATTGAGAATTTGAAGCTCCCCGTCAATTGCCCTAATGGCAATCGGATCATAAAGTTTACCTTTCCCATGACCCAGGCCAGACTTCTTGTCTATCAAATTAAAATCAAGGCTGTATTTAAATACATAGCCCTGCAATTTATCAACCAGATAATAAAAACCCGATAAAAAACAGATGTCGTTACAAATAATCACAGGATCTAAATTAAAAGATTCTCCTGTTTTTGTCTCCAGGTAATAAACGTAACCTTCCTTTGGCTGGCTCCAATCGAAGAAAACCAACCGATCCTCAAAAAATCGACACCTATGGATTGTTGAAAAAGGCAAGTCAATCGGACCAACAGCGCCTTCTTCAAAATTAACTATCAGGCCATCCACATCCACATAGTAAGTAGCTCCATTCCACGCAAAGAAGGTTAAGATAGGCTTGGAGTGATGAGTCTCATTCAATTCCTTGCCGTCATAGATCCATCCACCCTCAGAATAGTAAGACCCTATCCCAATTTCAGTTTCATTGATCCGGTCTATTTGAGTAGGCAACCCGCAAGTATAGTTTGTAGTAGAGCCTTCAGTTTTTATTTTAAGATTATTTTCTTCGGAGTCAATCCACAGCAATTGATCATTCAATATAATAAAATCCCATGGTCCTTTGGTCTGAATATACCATTCAGTGCTGTGCTCAACTACAATATTTTCATCCAATAATGAGCGAATGAAATAATTTATTCGGCAGATCTTCATCCGAAGCTCTCTTGCCTTTTCATTCAAGATCAATTCTGTGTACTGCAGCGCCATCTTATGTGCAAGGGCTTGCCAATCGGAAAACTCGCGAAATGTAGAACGGTCATTGATCAAGGCAATCGCTAGATCATCAAGGTCATTGATTGAAAGTTCTTCAATGCCTACCTGCATAAGCCTATTAGCCAATTTGCCAACGGGTTTCTTAGCTCCATCCGTTGTAATAACCACATTGTCAGTTGGTAATAAATTATAAAAAGTTGACGAATCAAGGTTCTCGGCTAAAAAATCTTTTTCCAATAAAACCGACTCCATCTTTTCTCCAAACAAATCGCAGTTTCTCTTCCGCAATGAAAATATTACCGGGAAGTCTATTATTCTGGGTTTAACGGGCAAATATGGAATTTATTGATGTGGGTAGCGAAGAACATCTCTGGCCAAGGGCTTAACTTATTCAAGAACGATTTTTTCAACAACGGGGAACCCGCTATCACTTGCAACCCCCACACCTATAGATTCTATAGTATCCAAAGTAACAGTTTGTTCATCAAACGTATAAGACCAACTCTTTGCAGGTTCTCGGATATCAAAATTATCGTGGTAATAATGTTGTGTTTTGGTCTTAATCGCGAGAAATGGCTGGGGTCCAAACACCTTTCCCACCTCCACATCAACGTGAAGGACGTTCTCAACCAAGTTTGTTTTTAGTTTTAAATCCGCGTGGTCTTTTCTTTTCAGTAAAGCCAGATGTTTTCTTGCCGCATCGGCGGCACCTGAAAAACAAATTCGAACGTCCGGGTGTGATATTTTTGCTTGACCCAACAAATCCCTGACCTGCGTAACATCGGGGCGGATATCACGGTAATCATGATTTGCAAACGCCAGTATAGCGCTACCTCTCTCTTCTGCCTCACTCATAGCCTGATAGGCATGGTTTAAAATTAACTCCTTGCAGCGAGTGCCAACACTTAAGCATCGAAAAATCCAGCGCCGACAGTTTCCTTCTTTTTGATGATCATCATGATGGGGATGGTATCCTCGCCATGTGGCAGGGGCTCTTCGCCAGTCACCGAAGCGTCCTTCCGCTATGTCTGCTTGTCCTTTCTCTTCAGCTTCATAATATTGATTTGCATAATCAAATGGAATCCACTGTTCTAGAAATGCATGGCTGTCTGGTCGGATGCTATTAAATCCCGGCCGGTTCGCCACAGGAAACCATTGATCTTCGATGATTCGACGACAGAGAATTTGGACCAAAATATCATAAGAATTAATATAAGAAGTCGCGCATTGCAAAGGGTTTCTCGAAAAGCTGAGAGGATGGAAGTGCCAGTTTATCTCGTCGTCTTCACTAGATGTTTCATTCAAGATATTTCTGTAAAATCGAAAGACATTCCCATAGCCGACATCTTTTCGCCTTGGATTCTCCGAATATCCAATATGATCCATGCAGTGCCAACTGTAAACCCACCCACGCCCAAAGTCATCTTTCATTGTGTTTCTAAACTTGGCACTCAAGGCATCCTGTAGCATATCTCGAATATCGCCCCAGTTCTCATTGTATTTCAACAGTCTGGGTGCAATTACACGCGCAACCTCCAGTTCTTGGCCACCAAGGTCAATTTCGGCATTCTGGAGGCGGTCTAGTGTTTCCCGGGAAGGGGTAAAAGACAAATTAAAAATGGTATTGATTCGTTGAAATGTGTCCACCAAGTCCTCAGTGAGAGGGCCCTCTGTGTCAATGCAATGAACAACGTATAGTATTGGAGAATCACTCATGGAATGTTTTAACCTTTTCCCGAAGAGGCATGTAAGAGCATATGCATGAAAAGTGACGATGCTACCTAGCCTGAGATGAAACAATAATAGACATAAACTCGATGAAAATAAAGCGGCGTTTGGTCTTTTTATTTTATAAAAACCGAATGCTTTGTTTGGCTAAAAAATATTAAAACCGGAATTCTCAAGCAAGTTGCGTTTTACTAAAGTGAACCGGCTGTAATTTTTTTTGATCTATGAAGTTTTGAAACCAGAGTTCAAGTGCTATCAGGGCTCGAATTTGGCGGGTAAAGTTTGCTTTTCCCGATCGGTGGTCTTCCAGCATGACCCGAATGGATTCTTGATCAAATAAGTCACGTTCCAGCGCCTTTTTGGAAAGCAGCATTTTTTTGGTGAAGCCGAACAACTCCTCCCGAAACCACTCGCCGACGGGGACGGTGAACATCTGTTTCTTGCGGTACGCCAGCGATTCACCGATCATGGGGGTTACGGCTTTTTTGAAAAGATATTTAGTTTCTCCGTTCCGTAGCTTTAAATCTCCCGGCATGCGGAAGGCCAGCTCCATCATTCGGTAATCGAGAAAGGGAGTACGCGCCTCCAGAGAAACCGCCATTCCCATGCGGTCCGGCTTCACCAGATTATTGCCCGGCAGAAGCAACATCATGTCGATAAACAGCGCCTGATTGATTCGGTCCTGATGTGAGGATCGCTCGTACAGCGGTTGGATTACGCCAAAGGAGTCGATTTCCGTTACCTTTTTAGCGAATGCGGAAGTGAGGAGCTGTGCCTTGGCTTCATCATCAAACAAAGTGATTTTCCGATAATACGAGCGTTGCCACTCTTCTGCATTCATTTCATCGATTCCCGGCGTTCCAAAAAAGTCCCGGTATTTGTCGTACCCGGCGAACAATTCATCGCCGCCGTCTCCAGTGAGTACCACCTTGACGTGTTTCACCGCTAGCTCGGCCACCCGGTAAGTTGGCAGGAACGAAACATCGCCGTGCGGCTGGTCGCAGAAATAAGTCGCCAGCGGCCACAGACTCATCATATTGGAATCCACTTTTTTCATGACGTGGCGGGTGTGGAAGAGGTCCGAAGCTTCCTGAGCATAAACGGATTCATCAAATTTTTTTTCATTGAAGCCGATGCAAAACGTGTTGACCGGATCGGTCATGTTCTGCGCCATGTAACCCACCACGGAACTGGAGTCGACCCCGCCGGAAAGAAAGGCGCCGAAAGGAACATCCGATCTCAACCTCAGGCGTACCGCGTCTTCCAGAACGCTGTTGAATTCATCGATCCAAAGAGATTCGCTTTTGTTTTCGGTGGAGACTTGTCCCAGGTCCCACCACTTGAACGTCTGGGTCTTACCGCGACCGATGCGCATGGCTTCGCCCGGCATCAGGTGGCGGATGCCTTTGAACATCGTAAAGGGCGGTGGAACATAATTGTAGGTGAGAAAATGATAGAGCGCCTCCGGTTCCATTTCACGCGGAATGCCCGCCGCCAGAATGGATTTGATTTCGGACGCGAACAGGATTCGTCCATTTTGTTCGTACAGGTATAGAGGCTTAACACCGATGCGGTCCCTTACCAGAAACAATTCATCCGTGCGCCCGTCGTAAATGGCGATGGCGAACATGCCGTTCAGCTTACGGATGAAATCGATCCCATCACGTTCATAAAGACGCAGGAGCACTTCAGTATCTGAATGAGTTTTACAGGATCGGCCATCTTCGGCCAGTTCCTTTGCCAGCTCGATAAAATTGTAGATCTCTCCGTTTTGCACAACTACAATTTGATCGTCTTCAGAAACAAAAGGCTGGTGTCCTTGATCGAGGTCGATGATGGAAAGCCGCTGGTTACCGAGGGCCACTCCCGGCGTATGAAAAATTCCATGATCGTCCGGTCCCCGGTGTGCAATCATATTTCCCATGGCTTTGAGGGCGGACTCCTCCATCGCATTTTTATGGGAGTCAAAATAACCGAAGATTCCGCACATGTCAGTGACTGCCTTTGAAGAGTATTTGCTTAACGGTGAGTAAGAGAATTTTCAGGTCCAGCCAGAACGAAGCGTTGTCGACGTATTCCAAGTCTAGAGCAGTGCGTTGGTCCGGTCCGCCGACGTTACGGATGGTGGCCTGGGCCAGCCCGGTAATCCCGGGTTTGACGCGTGTCCGTTTTTCCCATTCTTCCTGAGTGTAATTTGCGCGTTGGGCAAACACATCCGGACGTGGGCCTACCAGGCTCATGTTCCCTATTAGAACGTTCAATAGTTGCGGTAATTCATCCAGGCTGGTTTTGCGTAAAAAGGCGCCAATCTTTGTAATTCGGGTATCTCCTTTAGCGGTGAAGTAAGGGCCTTTTTGATCGGCGCCGGCAACCATGCTCCGAAATTTGTACATTTGAAACGGTTTTGCAGATTGGCCTACCCGTTCCTGCGTAAAGATAACACCGCCTTTTGATTCTAATAGTATAGCCAGAGATATCAGTAAGATAAACGGGAAAAACAGGATCAGAAAAACCAGGCTCACGATAAAATCAAAAATGCGTTTCACGGCCCTTCCTATCGCTTGCTTCGGGTTTGGATCAACAGTTTAACGATCTGATTGACTTTTTCCCGATCCAGTTCGATTTGCTCTGGCGACCGCTGGAGCAGGTACTCCTCGCTCTCCCGCAGTTTGTCAATTTCGTAGTGCAGTTTTCCGAAATCAGCGAACTCACCGGAAATAATTCCCCGGTGAAATGTGCGTGACAGGATCACGGACGACGAACCCAGGCGTAAATGTTCGCCCAGAACCAGTTCGCCCGGAAGTTGTCCCTCACCGATGCGGGCGATCCCGCCGAACCCGAAAGGGAGTCCGGCGCGTTTGATGGTGTCCGCCATACGGGCCACCATACCGTTGGCCACCGGTTCGAAAATAAATTTCTGTTTGAGGCCAAGATGCAGGTCGTTCAGCCCGATATAGATTTCGGACAGGCCTTTTATTTTGACGATTTCCTCCAGGCAGTCTGCCGCTTCCGGGGTTTCTATCAGAGGGATGATCCCTGCCCGTCCTTTGACTTGCTCGCAGAAATCTGCAAGCTCTGCCGCCTTATGAAACATGGGGAGCATTAAAAATTCGGGTTTCGATTCCAGGGCTTGTTCAATATCTTCCCCGATTCCTGCATGCGGGGGATTGAGGCGGACCAGCAATTCTGAGTTTGGGATTGCGGCCCGCACTTTCGGCACGTCGTCCATGGAGTGGGCGCTGATGAGAGTATCGAGATGGCCCTGTCTTTCTTTTTTGCCCAGAATCTCCAAGTCTATGAAAATGCGGTCCACCCCGGCACTCACTGCGGATTTCGCGAGATCCGGCTGGTTGGTGATCAGCATCAGTTTAAGCATGAGTTCGGAATCCCAATCGGTGGGTAATATAATCCCGGTATCGTTTGATCACTAGAAACCCGCCCGCCAAGATCAGGAGCCCCGCTACAACCGCGAGACCCAAGGAGCCTACCGGCGTCATTTGAACGGAGCGGGCGATCCACATGAAAGGCAGAAGCAGGAGAAAACCGGTGACCAGAACTTTAGACATTTCGATGAGTGTTGACAGATTAATGACGGATAGTCGGTGGCGTTTATGAAGCAGAATAATTTGCGCCGTCAAGATCGACCAGTAAGCCACGACCAGAGCCATCATGATGCCATTTAATCCCTTCAGCGGGAACAAAAAACCGGCCAAGGGTACAAATACAATAACACCAACCAGACTACAATAAAACGGAAGCTTGGTGTCCCGTTTGGAATTGGCCAGAGCCGACAATAACAAGAGAATTCCTTGTGCCGGCAGGGCGGTGATGCCGATAGTGACCAGAAGCGCAATATCCTGAATGCCCTCCGCAGGCATGACACCCCATTGAAAAGCAAGGTTGGTAAGAGGCTGACCGAAGCAGACAAACACTAGGACTACTGAATAAGCAATGATAAAGACCCAAAGAACCCCATCGGTCGCCAGTTGTTTTCCTTCTTTGATGCGGTCCTGTGCGAAAAATTCGGATAGTTTTGGAAAGATTACCGAGGCCAACACACCCAGGCAGACCCCCATGGGCAGTTCGATCAGTTTGATGGAGTAGTTAAGGGAGGCAAATCCTCCGGGTCCTTCCAGAGACGCCAAGGCACGGGCGATGATGGGAAGAACTAAGATCAGGCTTCCGGCGGCCAGCGCTTGAGTATAGCGCCAAAACAAATCTTTTGAGATGAGCCAACTTTCCGGTCGGGTCCACTGCATGCCCTGGGTGCCCATGCAGATCAATTGGGAAGCCCACCGCAGGAGCCCGCCAATGAGGACCGCCCCACCCAGTACCCGAAAGTCTCCAGCATCGGTCACAAAAAAGAACAGGGCAATGATCAGAGTCGTATTAAATATAAACGTGCCCAATGCCGGGATCGCAAAATGGCCTTTAGATTGTAGATAACTCATGGTGATACCTGCCAGAGCAGTCAAGGGCATCAGCCATAAAACAATAGTTAACAGCTTCACCGCATGTTTGACGGCATCAGGACCAAACCCCGGCGCAAACAGGTGAACCAGGTGATCGGCATTCCAAACGAGTATTGCGACCAGAAAACAGAAACCCGTGCTTGCTAGAAAACTGGATTGAAGAAATAACTGATCGGATTTTTTTGATGTGGAGCGTTTGAATTCTGGAATGAGGGCGGCGGCTAACGCTCCACCCATCAATAGATTGATTAAGAAATCCGGAAGGGTCAGGGAGAATAGTACGATGTCTGCGTCCTGGCTGACACCGAATTTGGAAGCGACCACCACTTCTCGTAAAAAACCGACTAAGCGACCTAATAAAATACCACCGGAGACCAGCAAACCGGCGGACACCAAGTGACGCAATAAGGGCATGGAGCTCATAAGGGTCGGGAGAGGAAAAGGTGTAACGATGAGGCTAAAGATCTGATTGAAATTTTAACATAATGGAAAGGACTTTAAAATAAAGGGAATTTCCAAATCAATTGCCAAATAATCACTTATAAGATACTCTT
>Ga0316187_10001321_pt1 | contig 21229 bp, 16 predicted proteins | sample CroRivburrow1_MG_FD_204927 | JGI IMG/M metagenome (GOLD analysis project Ga0316187, IMG submission 204927) | Coastal sediment microbial communities from Maine, United States - Cross River worm burrow 1 | ecosystem: Environmental > Aquatic > Marine > Coastal > Sediment | place: USA: Maine...
GCAAACCCCGATTATGTCGACCTACCTTGTTTTTTTCGGTGTGGGCGAATTTGAGTTTACCCAGGATGAAAAAGACAGCCGGGTTCGGGTCGCCACACTTCCCGGCATGAAAAAAAATGCCCGATTTGGAGCGGAGTTCGGACGCAAATCCCTGGAATTCAGCGAGAGCTATTACGCAATAGACTATCCCCTGCCCAAAATGGATCTCATTGCAATCCCGGATTTCGCCTTTGGTGCCATGGAAAACTGGGGAGCCATCACTTTCCGTGAAAATTTGCTGCTTCATTATCCGGGAATTACCTCTAAATTCGGCGAAGAAAGAATTTGTGAGGTGATCGCTCATGAAATCGCCCACCAGTGGTTCGGCAACCTCGTCACGCCGTCCGACTGGAGATACCTCTGGCTCAATGAAAGCTTTGCCACTTATTTTGGTTTCGGTGTAGTGGATCACTATTATCCACTCTGGGAAACCTGGCAGCAGTTTCTCCGCGGCCAAACCGGTACCGCGATGGTGCGGGATGCTCTGCACGAAACATTTGCCATAGAAATTCCGGGCGGAGAGCACGTTGTTATAAATGCCAGCACGGCACCGATCATTTATAACAAGGGCGGCAGTATATTAAGGCAGATTCAAGGATATATCGGCGATGATAATTTCAAATCGGGATTGCAGCATTATCTGAAAACCTATGAATACGGCTGCGCCTCCAGTCACCATCTATGGGAATCCTTTGAAACCGTCTCCCATCAACCCATAAGTGAAATGATGAAAAACTGGATCGAACAAGAGGGATTTCCTGTAATCACCGTCAATCGTCGGGGTAACCAACTGGTATTGGCCCAGCAACGATTCACCTATCTGCCGAACAATTCCGATCAAAAATGGCTGGTGCCGATGACCATCCGTCTTTTTTCAAAAACCGGCGCAACGAGACAGCGTACCCTGCTTTTAGACGAGATCGAACAGACCATCGACATTGATGAAGACATCGTGGCTTACAAAGTCAATGAGGGGCAAACAGGATTTTACCGCGTCAAATACGGTGATCAAAAGGATATCGAAGAACTTGGCAAACGGGTGCGGGACAAATCCTTGCCGCCCGAAGACCGATGGGGACTCCAAAATGATTTATATGCCCTTGTTCAAGGCGGCCAGGCAACGTTGGATGAGTATCTCAACTTTCTCAGCTTTTATGATCGGGAAGACGCTTATTTACCCCTGGCCAGCATGGCTGAGAATCTGTACTCCGCATATCTTGTGATGAAGGCCGATCTCAGGCAAAAAATTGCATCCCTGGCAGTACCAAAATTCGAAACCATATTGGCGGATATCGGATACGAACCGTCAAAAGACGAAAGCCACCCAACCTCCATGCTGCGTGACCAAATCCTCTGGGATGCGGCTTTATATGGTTCCCGGTCAACCCTTGATTTTATCCGCGATCGATTTGCGGCGCTGAGGAACGGCGATGCGGTCCACCCCGACATTATGAAAAGTGTTATGCAGGCGGGGGCGCTGTCCGGCGATGAACAGGTGTTTGACTGGTTTACTCAGCGACTGCAGGCCTCTCAAATCGAACATGAACGCATGAACATATTAACAGCCCTTGGCTGCTTCATGGATGAAGCGCTGATAAAAAAAGCCCAGCAATTTACGCTGGACGCCGTGCCTGCCCGCAACAAATTTATACCGGTGGTAGCCATGGCCGCCAACCCCCACGCCATTCCGTTGATGTGGGATTGGTATGTATCCAATTTGAAGGAAATCGAAGAATTTCATCCCATGCTGTATGAGCGAGTCATCGCTGCGATCGTCCCGACCGCCGGTATAAAAAGAGCCGACGAGGTGAAATCCTTTTTTGGCGATTACATGAAAAAATCAGATAAGGCCAAAGATGTTATCAAATTGTCTTTGGAGCGACTGGAGATAAATTTGCGAATGCGAAACCGCAGCTAAAAGGATGGACCGGTTTAAACAACAATATTCTCAATCTTTTTTTCAATATACCGCCTTGACAAACACCTTGTATTCTTTTATAGATCTTTCCTTGATAAGGATTACAAATCAGCGATCACCAGCGGCGTGCGGCCCGGGCCACTTCCAGGGACCTTCCTCATACCCCCAGCACTGTTGATGGTCGTTGATTGGAATCAAATTTGGGACTCTATATGCATCCGACGAATAAATTAATTCTTATTTTCCGGCCGTCACGTTATTATCTATTTCTTCATGGAGCCTATCCATTCAGTTCTGTATTCAGGAGACTGTTATTGATATGAATCGGCGCACTTTCCTTAAAATTGCCGGTATGGGCAGCATTTCTTTTGCATTTGGCTGCAATCCGCCACCAAAAAAAATACTTTCCCAAGTTCAAGCGCCTGACGACATGGTGACTGGTAGAGCGGCGTGGTATGCCTCCACTTGCCGGGAGTGCCCGGCCGGTTGCGGCATACTGGCAAAAAGCAGGGAGGCACGCATCGTCAAAATCGAAGGCAATCCGCTGCACCCGATCAACAAAGGCAAACTCTGCATGCGGGGGCAGGCCGCCCTTCAGGGAATGTACAACCCGGATCGACTTAAAACCGCAATGCTTAAGGAAAACGGCCAATGGCAGTCGCTTTCCTTTTCAAAAGCCGAATCCATCTTAAAAACCAAGGCCGCGCAGGCAGCCCAAAAGGGAAAAAATCGGGTGCACATGCTGACGGATACCGTCGGCAATACTCTCATGAGCCTGTTCGCGGCAACATTGCAAAACCTAAACTCCCAGCCACCATTGGTGTTCGAATCCTATGCCTATGAATCATTGAAAACCGCCAATGAGAAGGTGTTCGGTTTGGACGGGTTGGTTTCCTATCGCATGGACCAGGCCGATGTTCTGGTGTCCTTCGGTGCCGATTTTCTCGAAACCTGGCTGTCGCCCGTCGAATACGCATGGAAATTCAAATCCATGCATGCGGTCAAAGATGGAAATAAAAATTTATTTTTCCAGATCAGCCCGTATCAATCTTTGACCGGCGCGAATGCCGATCATTGGTTGTTCTGTAGCCCCGGCAGTGAGGCGGTTGTCGCGCTTGGTTTGATCAGACAAGCTTTGGATATCGGCAAAGGCAAAGATCTTTCCAAAGGGTTTCGAGAATTTTTAAACAAAACGACGGCGCCTTATATTCAGGACCGGGTCCTCGAACAATCCGGAATTCCGCTGGCATTGTATGAAAAACTGATCATCCAGCTCATGGACGCACGCAGACCGTTGGTGCTCGGTACCAACACCGGCGCATCCGATCTCAATGGTATCCAAACCAACCTGGCCGTTAATTTACTCAATCTTCTTCTCGACCCCGATCTCTCCTTAATAGATTTCTCCGAGCGACATCGGGTTGAAACGGCGGCAAAGCGGTCTGATATTCTGCAATTTTTCTACGCTTTGAATACCGACGGCGCCGATCTCCTTCTACTCAATAACGTCGACCCGGCATTTACCCTGCCAAAGAATAGCGGTGTAAAACAAGCACTTGAAAATAAAGATCTTTTCGTCGTGTGCTTTAGCAATTTTATGAATGAAACCGCTGAGATGGCGGATCTCGTCCTACCGGTCCAAATGCCCCTTGAAACCTGGGATGAATACGGCGGTAAACAGAGGCTGGTATCTACCTTACAACCCGCCATGGGCAAGATGACAAAGGCATCCAATCTGGGGGATGTGATGCTGTTTGCCGGCTTTGAAGACAATCCCCCGGCCAAAAAATATAAGGACTTCCTGATCTCGAATCTTGCTGAAAGTCGGGGTATTGCCAGTGAGATTCAATGGATTGAGACCATCCAGCGGGGCGGCAATTTTGGTCTGGCGGTCAAACCCGATAAAAATCGGAAAAACCCCGATCCAAAGGATCTTGCTAGCATTCTGACGAAAAATCCTGAACCGCAAACATCGGATTTAGCGTTTGCGGCAATGCCGTCCATCCGCTTTTTCGACGGACGGGGTGCCAACAAGCCCTGGCTGACGGAAGTTCCGGACCCGCTGTCCCGCGTCGCCTGGCAGACACCCATTTTTTTAAATCCTGAAACGGCCGGCGCAAACGGCATCAATCAAGAAGACATCATTGAGCTTCAGAGCGAATTCGGTAAGCTGGAAGCTGCGGTGTATGTGAGCGAGCTTGTCAAATCGGGTCTCGCGGTCATGAGTATCGGACAGGGACACAAAGCTTATGGAAGGTATGCCAAAGATACCGGCGTGAACCCCTTACAGCTGCTCTCCGCCAACTTTAACCCGGCTTCCGGCGGCGCCAGCCTGAATGTGGCTGATGTCACCATTAAGAAAACAGGACGGACTCAGAAGTTGGCCAGCACATCCGGCAGCCTCACGCAACATGGCCGAACCTTTGCCCTTTCGGTTCGGCTGACAGAATTACAAAAACCGGCAACGACGAAAAAAACCGATTTGACTATGGAGAATTTCCCGCTGACCCTTCCGTTACCTGAAGGATACGATCCAAAGCGCGATTTTTATCCGCCCCATGATCACGAAGATTATCGCTGGGGAATGGTGGTTGACCTGGACAAATGCATCGGCTGCGGCGCCTGCGCGGCTGCCTGCTACGCGGAAAATAACATCGGTATTGTCGGCGTGGACCGGGTGCTCGAAGGACGCGAAATGGGCTGGCTGAGCGTTGAACGTTACCATTCTGAAGATGATATGAAAAAAGTAACGTTTTTGCCCATGATGTGTCAGCACTGTGACAACGCACCCTGCGAGGCGGTCTGCCCGGTGTATGCACCACATCATTCCAAGGAAGGCTTGAACAATCAGATCTATAATCGCTGCATCGGAACCCGCTATTGCGTTCAGAATTGTCCCTATAAAGTACGGCGTTTCAACTGGTTTGACTGGAAGTGGCCTGACCCTATGAACCTGCAGTTGAATCCGGATGTTACCGTACGCAGCAAAGGGGTCATGGAAAAATGCTCCTTTTGCATCCAACGCATTAAAACCGCACGCAGCGTCGCTAAAAATGAGAAGCGCATGATTCGGGACGGTGAAGTCACGCCGGCCTGTGTCCAAACCTGCCCGACCAATGCCCTCGTGTTTGGCAGTTTAATGGACAAGGAAAGCCGGGTACGCAAGATGGTCGATGATCCCCGCGCTTACCAGGCCATTGGTTACGTAAATACCAAGCCGGCGGTAATTTATTTGAAAAAAGTGGTCGTAGAGACGTAAGATTTTCGTTATTAGAACCTAAACTGAACCGCTGAACCTTGATAAAACAAACCGGATAGGAAAGATTACCATGCCCCGACTGACATTCACGAGTCTTGATCAAACGATCCTGAACACCCTGACACCGCCCAAAAGGTATTATTGGGGGATTGTTTTTCTGTTGTTCCTGGGGGTGATGCTTGGCGCTAGCTGCTGGGCCTATCAGATTTTTACCGGTATCGGCGTGGGCGGTCAAAACAATCCGGTGGCCTGGGGAACCTATCTGATTAACTTTGTTTTCTGGGTTGGTATTGCCCATTCCGGAACGCTCATTTCGGCCATTTTGCATCTGTTTCGGGCCGGCTGGCGCAATCCCATCGCCCGGGCCGCTGAAACCATGACCGTGTTTGCGGTGTGTGTTGCAGGGCTGTTTCCGTTTATTCATCTGGGACGCGCCTGGCAGGTCTACTACATGTTACCATTGCCCAACCAGCGGCTGCTGTGGCCAAATTTCCTGTCGCCGCTGATGTTCGACGTGATTGCCATCAGCACATACCTGACGGTCAGTTCGCTGTTTTGGTACACCGGCATGTTGCCGGACCTGGCGGCAGTCCGCGACCGATCGACCGGAACCCGCCATAAAATCTTTAAATATCTTTCTTTCGGCTGGACCGGTGCGCACGAGCAATGGCGGCACTATACCCGCGGCTATCTGTTTTTTGCCGCCCTGGCCACACCATTGGTCATCTCGGTGCACAGCGTCGTTTCCTGGGATTTCGCCCTTGGAATCGTCCCCGGCTGGCACACCACCATTTTTGCACCCTACTTCGTTGCCGGGGCCATCCATTCCGGTCTGGCCATGGTGCTGACCCTGATGATTCCGTTGCGCAAATTATTCAAGTACGAGGACATCATCACCATCGAAGTCCTGCAAAATGTTGCCAAAACCATTGTGCTAACCGGCCTGATTGTCGGACTGGCGTACGGGACGGAGTACTTTATCGCCTGGTACAGCCACAACTCGATTGAAATGGAACAATTTCGCTGGCGGGCGCTCGGCGATTACCGCTGGGGCTTTTTCTTCATGGTGCTGTGTAACACCCTGGTACCGCTTTTGTTCCTGTTTAGAAAGGTGCGCACGACCATTGTATCGCTTTTTGTCATTTCACTGATCGTCAATTTCGGCATGTGGTGGGAGCGATTTGTTATTATCGCCGGCGGCGTTGCTCACGGCTTTGCACCCCACGCCTGGGGACTCTATGCCCCGACGATGATCGAGTACGGCATCATGTTGGGCGCCTTTTGCCTGTTTTTCTTTTTGTTCGTATTATTTGCTAAACATTTGCCATCGGTATCCATGACGGAGATGAAAGAAACTATTGCGGAAGGAGCTGGCCATGCCGCCTAAACGACACATCATGGGGCTCTTTAAGAGTGAGGACAAGGTCGTTGCCGCCATCAACGCGCTGAAGCAGTCAAGCTATGAATTTATCCGGGTCAATACGCCCATCCCCAGCCACAAGATTATGGACGCCTTGAAATTAAAAAGTAGCCAGGTGGGCTGGTTCACCTTGTGCGGCGGAATATTGGGATTCATCGCTGGTTTTGCGCTGGCCATCTTCACGGCCACACGCTGGAATCTTATCGTCAGCGGCAAACCGATTATCGCCATTATTCCGTTTGTGGTGGTCGGATTCGAGGTGACGATCCTCGGCGCTGTTTTCGGTAACGTTATTGGGCTTCTCACCCAGACCCGACTGCCCAGTTTTCGCTGGTTTAAATATTATGATGCGCGTTGTTCGGGCGAGCATTTCGGGGTTCTGGCAGCCTGTGAACCTATGCAGGAAGACGGCTTGAAGGATTTTTTTCAAGAACAGGGTGCCGAAGTTCGCATATTCGAAACAATAAAGGAAAGTCCGCAGCTATGATTGAAAACGACACCAAAAACATGCAAATCAATCAAACCAAAGCATACTGGGTGTTCTTTATCCTGGTAGCCATCGGTGTGGCTACTTTCATTTTCGGACTCGCCAGCGGCCACCCGGAAAGGGCCTGGCAGGCCTACTTGATCAACTTTCTCCTGTGGTCGGCAATAGCCCAGGGAGCGGTTCTGTTTTCAACGGTCATGCACATAACCAAAGCCCGCTGGAGCGGACCGATTTCCGGTCTTTCGGAATCTTTTACAGCCTTTTTCCCGCTTTCATTTATTCTTTTTCTGCTTCTTTTTCTCGGTCGAACCCATATTTTCCCCTGGTTGCATGAGGATTTGCACGGGAAGGAAGTCTGGCTGAATATACCTTTTTTGTTTTGGCGGGATTTTTTCGGCCTTTTGATCCTATACCTGCTGGGATTTGCGTATCTCTTTAACGCGCTGCAACTGAAATTTGATCCGAATCAGCCATCGGGTAAAATACGTAAATATATCTATAACGCATGGAAACAAAACCATCGAGATCCGGAACGGATAAAAGGCAGAATGACCATCTACGGTGGTCTCTACATCCTGGCCTTCGCGGTGGTTCTATGCCTGATCGGATTTGATCTTGTGATGAGCATGGATCCCCATTGGATTTCCACCTTATTCGGCGCTTATCATTTCGTCAAATCATTTTTCATCGGTCTGGGAGCACTGATCATTCTGGCAGCCGTCATTCGACTGAAGCAGGGTGAGGGGTCGGGTATCAAACCCAACCACTTTCATGACATCGGCAAACTGTTTTTTGGTTTTTGTCTGCTGTGGGCGGATTTTTTCTACGTTCAACTGATGGTCATTTACTATGGCAATATTCCTGAGGAAACGCATTATGTGATTGTGCGCACCATGCTGGCGCCCTGGAACAAGTTGGCCTGGGCGGTATTTATTATCTGCTTTATCGGCCCTTTTTTCATCCTGCTAAATCAGCGGATAAAGACCAAACCGGTTCTGATGCTGACGATTTGTTCGATCGTGATTGTCGGTATCTGGCTGGAGCATCTCCTGTTGTTGGGTCCGGCGCTGAGCCATGACGTCCAGTCGATTCCCTTGAATCTGTCCGACGGCTTAATTTCGCTGGGATTCTTAGGACTGATGGTCATTGCGGTCGGATATTTTCTGAAAGTTTTTCCCGAAGCAGTGCCGGCAATGGAAAATAATTGACCTTAAAATTCAAGCCGTTTTTTGATAAGGGATACAACGTTGAGAAAAAATACGATAATCTTTTTTCTGATTTTGATCACCACAGCGTCAACTGCAGCCTTCATCTATGTTTTTTGGGAATGGCCGGGGCGCGGACTCGGACCGGAACAGCCGATCCCCTTCAGCCACAATGTGCACAGCGGTGTCAAACAGATACAATGCCAGTACTGCCACCCCTACGTCGCCTACTCAAATTTCCCGGGCATTCCCCCGGTGGAAAAGTGTCTGCACTGCCACAACTACATAATCAAAGGACACCCGCAGATCCAAAAGGAGCACAAGTATTTCAACACACAAACCTCGACGCCATGGGTAAAAGTAAATTACGTGCCGGAACACGTTCTGTTCAACCACCAGCGTCATATCAACAAAGAAGTCGCCTGCCGGGAATGCCACGGATTGGTAGAAAACCTTCAACGGCTGCCTTCCAAGGATTGGCGGATGGGAATGTGTATGGAATGCCACAAAAAGAAGAATGCCAATGTGGATTGCTGGTTGGCTTGTCACAGCTAGCGGAGGAAGTCATTCGTTATATGTTATTTGTAAAAAAAGATCAAATCGCTGTTTTACTAATAAATAATAATCATTAACAAATAACAACGTGCAGCGTTAATAGGAGTTTTCATTTTGTCTGACGAAGCGACTGAGAATGTACCTGCCGCAAACCCAACGGCCAAGGCGTTCACCCTGACATCCGCATTATGGTTTGCCGGGGCGACAACCTTCGGGATGATTGCTGCGGGGTATCTGATTGCCCCTGACTTTCTGGCAAATGTCGAATTTATCCACTTTGGACGGGTGCGGCCCATGCATGTCAACGCGGTCCTGTTCGGATTTGTCACACCGGGTTTGCTGGCCGCCGCCTTTTACTATTTCCCGAAATTGCTGCGGACCGAACTCTACAGCCACAAACTCGGCGTGTTTAGTGCGATATTCTGGAACATCACCGTAGCCGCCGGTCTCATCGGCATTGCCACGGGACACACCCAGGGCCGCGAATATGCCGAATTGGCGTGGCCGGTGGACATCATGGTTGTCATCAGCTTCAGTCTAGTGGTGATCAATATCCTGATGACCATCCGGCAGCGTCAAGAGCGGATATTATTTGTATCCGTCTGGTACACGACGGCCGCTGTGGTGCTGACATCGGTCACCTACTGTCTGGGCAACGTCATCTGGAAGCCGGATACCGGCGCTTTGGTGGGCATTCCGGACGCAATCCTCTTGTGGTTTTACGGCCACAACATCTTCGGGCTGCTTTTAACACCAATGGCCCTGGGTATCGCCTACTATGCGCTGCCGATTGCTACCCGCAGCCCGCTATACAGCCATACCCTGTCCCTGCTGGGCTTTTGGTCGCTGATTATCGTTTACACGCACATCGGCACCCACCATTTGCTGCAGGTGCCGGTACCGACCTGGTTGAAAACCATCTCCATTGTTGACAGTATCGCCATGGTCATTCCGGTTATGATCTTCCTGATCAACATCTGGTACACCGTCAAGGGCAAACTGGGTGAGATTCATGCCGACATCGGGGCCAAATTTATTTTCACCGGGACCATATTTTACTTTTTTGTTAACATCCAGGGCTCGATGATGGCCCTGCCGCATGTACAGCGCATCACCCACTTTAACAACTGGGTTGTCGGCCATGCCCATATCGGTGTGCTCGGGTTTGCCGGTGTGACGGCCTTGGGGGGATTGTATTTTATTTTGCCGCGCATCACCGGCAAACCCCTCTACAGCAGGTTCCTGGCCGACGTGCAATACTGGCTGGTGCTGATCGGCATTACCGGATTCGCCGTCGTATTGACAACGGTGGGATTAATTCAGGGAAATGCCTGGTACAACGGTGAAACCCTTTATCGAACGCTGCCTCAAATTCAGCCCTATTATATCTTGAGGGCATCGCTTGGAACGTTTATTATGATCGGCGCCTATCTTGGGTTGTACAATGTCGTCCGATCCCTGTATTTCAATCGTGGAGCCTCAACATGAGAATGACCCCAACTGTCATATTGGTCGGTATCCTGTCCCTGTTAGCCGCAATTACCCTGACAGTGGTTTACTGGCCGTATGCCAAACGCAACGTAACCCCGTCCGAGACATTTCGCCAGCGAAGTGCAGTGGAAGCGGAAGGGCGCAAGATTTATCTGGAAAACGGATGTGTATACTGCCATAGCCAATCTATTCGCAGCATTGATTGGGGCCATGGCGCCGATCGCATCGCCCAATCCGGCGACTACATTGCCGACGAACCGGTCGCCTTGGGGTCCCAGCGTACCGGCGTGGACCTATCCCAGGAAGGCGGTGAACATCCGGACGATTGGCACATTGCCCATTTTATCAATCCGCGCTACACCCGTCCCAGTTCGATCATGCCGCCGTTTGAATGGTTGGGAATGGAACGTATCAAGAAGCTGACCCGTTATATTCAGAGTTTGGGGTACAAAAATGCAGACCGACGCATGGAACGACAGAACTACTGGAAAGCGGAATCCATTAAAGCTTATGAAGCCGGGCCTGATGCCAATGCCCGCTGGCTGTCGGATATTGTGCCCGAGGGCTGGCGCATCATCCCAAATCCCTATCCAACGACGGACGCCAGTCTACAACGCGGGCAAAAGATCTATCAGAATTTTTGCATCGGCTGCCACGGCCCCATCGGTGACGGCATGGGACCGGCACAACCCTGGATCTATCCGCCGCCGCTGAATTTTACGATTTTAAAAGGCAGAGAAATATCCGGCGGCATCATCTATTATCAGTTGATGAACGGTATCACCGGCTCGGCCATGCCCTATTTCAAGCGCGATCTGGAATCCCAAAAGATCTGGGAGGTGGGCGATTACGTGGCGGTTTACTTTATCAATCAGAGTGATGCCAACACGGAACCGCGCGGCATTGACTCGGCGTGGGAACCCTGATTTAGTTGAATCGTTGATTAGTTTATTGGTTGACTGGGGAAAAAAATGGTTTATTAGTGAATTAGACAAAATCTGGTTTTCCTATTCAACCAATCAACCACTAAACTATTCAGCTACAATTTTGTAAACCAATAAACTAATCAACCAGTCAACCAATTAATGAAAAATGTATTATCCTTATTTCATCGCCTATATGTCGGCCGGTTTTGTGATCAGCATCGTGGTGTTTATATGGGCCTTGAACAACGGTCAATTTAAAGATCAACAGCGGGCGCGGTTTATTCCGCTTGAAAGTGATCTGAATACGGAGCCGGCAAAAGCATCGCGATTTGCGCGCATCCAGACAATAGCCTTGTTTTCGCTGGTCTGTATCTGTCTGTTGTGCTCCCTTGCGGTCATCACGTTTGCATTAATGAAGGCCGCACAGTAATTTCGACCAACCGGACTGGGATATATTGGCGGACAAGGCGACGACTCCCAATCGGTGTTCGCTTTAAGAAGGAAATAAACGATGAGATATTTCGAACTTCTGAGCATCCAGCATTTTTTCATGTATTTGTTCCCGGCGATCGCCACGATTGCGCTGTTTGTTATCGGCCTGGGGTTCTATCACATTTACCGCAAAGACTCCGCCGAACGTGAAGCCCGCATCATCGAGCGCTATCCGGGCGGAATCGAAGGCCGCAACGCCCCATTTCCGATCCTGGCATACCTGATCATCTTCGGCACGATTGCCTGGGTGTTAGCCTATATTCTTCTAATCGGCTTTTTAAAGGTGAAAATCTGATGGAGCAACATATACACGAATCATCCGCAGTCAAAACATGGTTTCTTGTTTTATTGATGGTGGGGTGGGTGGCATTCAAAGGCTGGCTGGCCTACACAGTTATCGGTGATCTCGGACAGCCCGATTGGGATTATCGCCCGATCATGGATGTGCCCGGTGAATCGGCTTATGCCATTGCCGATCCCTATCATCCGCTGCCCTACGCCCAACATGTGCGGGGTGAGTTGGGCAAAGAAGAAAATCCGTCGCAATTATACATAATTCCGTTTCAAGGTGTTGAGTAAATGAAAAAAATAATTGGTTTTTTCATCATAGTTGCCATCGTCCTGTATGGGGCCTACGAAGCGTTGATGTACTATGACAACAATTTCATATATGGCCGCATGCGCGAAACCCCGGCCGTCAGACCGCATGAAGAACCACTCTTTAACATGGAGGCAGGAATTATTCCGGTTAGCGCCGGCGAAGCGATTTACCGTGCCACACCCGGTGTCGACTTAAATTCCCCATTAAATGCGGCGGATCCTTTGGTCATCGCCAGGGGCAAAGCCGTTTACCTGACTTATTGTGCCCAATGCCATGGTTTCAATTACGACGGCAAGGGAGCGGTGGGTCAGAGTTTTCAACCGCTTCCCACCGACCTTCGCAGTTCCGAGGTTCAATCCAAACCCGAGGGCGAATTATTCAAAACCGTCAGTTATGGTATCCCCGGCAAGCGTCAGCCGGCCTTGCAAACCACCGTTACGATTGACGATCGCTGGCATGTCATCGCATTTATGAAGTCCCTCGGCCTTCGCTAATCGCCCATAAAAAATCTTGGCTCAGAGGACCAGGCTTTGATTTATCCCCAGATGGGTGGTGTTTGACCTTAACGAACCACTGGAATAATGGAATGGTGGAATAATGGAATATTGGGTATTAAAAACGGATCATGTCTGGATTTTTATTTCCGGTCAGGGCTATCCATACAAATTTAGATCTCATTCCGCCAACCCAGTATTCCAACATTCCATCATTCCAGCTCCCCATGGCAGTCGATTTTGGCAACAATGTTCTTAGACCATGCCGAGTGCTGAATCCCCAAATAATCATCGTGACTCAAGAAGCACTGCCGGTGCTTGCGATCTTTGCGGACTCGCTCTGCGTGCCGGAAGGCATGGGTCAACCCACGCGGATCAGACCTACCAGTTTTGCTGCCAGGGCTGCCGCCAGGTGTTTAGCATTCTGATAGAGGCTGTAGGTGCGGGAGATCCGGCAACATTTCGGCAATCCGAACTTTTCAAGCAATGCCAGGAATTGGGCATAATACCTCGATCGGAAGCGGACCTCATTTCTTCCCATGCAGATAACCGTCGATCAAACGAAACTCCATCCGGCCCAATCGACCCATCGGGGCACACCCCTCATTCGGCCTCCCCGAATGAGGGCGTTTTAGGCCTCAATCTCAAGGTCAGCAACATGTGGTGCCCGGCTTGCGCCTGGTTAATTGATGAAAGTCTTAAAAAAACAGCGGGCGTTATTGATTCAGCCTGCAATTTTTCAACCGACAGACTCCAGGTTAGCTATAACCCTATAAAAACCTCGCCGGACCGGATTATCGACGCCGTCAAGAAACTTGGCTACCGGGCCGCGGAACCCAATACGTCCCGGGATGCGCTTGAACGGCGCAAGGAATTTATTCGTTTCGCCATCTCAGCCTTTCTGACGATGAACATTATGATGCTGTCCTATGCGCTGTATTCCGGTTTTTTTACTGAATTCAGCCGGGAAACCATCTATAAACTGTCCTGGCCGGCCTTTGTCATGGCAACCATTGTGGTCGTCTACGGCGGTTTCGAATTTTTTAAAAAAGCCTGGTCCGGCCTTACCAATGCCGCCTTTAGTATGGAAACGCTGATTATTATTGGATCCATGAGTGCTTATTTCTACAGCACGGTGAACCTGTTTGCCGGCAGCATCCACATTTATTATGACACATCTGCCATGTTGATTACCCTCGTCCTTTTGGGCAAGACATTGGAACGCCGTGCCAAGGGCAGCGTGTTGGAAGGGCTGGAGAATTTTTTCTCCTTGAAACCTTCCAAAGTACGAATTTGCACGGATGACTATCCGACAGGCCGCTATGTAAGCGCCGATCATCTCTCTGAAAAAGATGTTTTTCGAATCGAAGAAAATGAAATCATCCCCGCCGACGGCAGGGTGATAGACGGCAACGGCACGGTGGATGAGTCTTCTCTGACCGGTGAAGCGTTGCCGATCAGAAAGAAACCCGGAGACACCTTGCGCAGCGGTATCCGCGTCATAAAGGGATCATTCAAGGTCAGCGCCCAAAAGGTTGGCGCCAACTCTACCTTGGGTCAGATGATCGCCATCATCGAAAAGACCCTGATGACGAAAACACCGCTGGAAGGAAAAACGGACACTATTTTACATTGGTTCGTTCCGATCATTATCGTGCTGGCGGCAGGAACGGCACTCGTTTGCCTGTTGGTGGGAATCTCAATGGAAGCGGCCATCCTGCGGGCCGTCACCGTTCTGGTCATTTCCTGCCCCTGTGCCCTTGGCATCGCCATCCCCCTGGCCCGGGTGGCTGGGATTTCCATCGCTGGTAAAAAAGGACTTCTGGTAAGGGATTTTAAGGCTTTCGAACAGGCTGACAGAGTTACGGCCTTCGTGTTCGACAAAACCGGCACCATCACCGCCGGGAAGTGGAATTTGTTGGATATCATCTGCGATGCGTCACTCACCAGAGATCAGGCCCTGGCTTGGGCAGCCGGCTTGGAAAAGAATTCGGAACATTTCATCGCAACTGAAATTATCAACCAGGCCAGGACTAAAAATACTCAGCCGTTCTCTTTGGCCAACGTCCAACACGATGACAAGGGAATCCAGGGCGAAGCTAACGGCCGAACCTTAAAAATAGGGTCGGCAGAATATCTGGACGAGGAATTAAAAGCAACGAAACCCCTGAGAGATGCAATGGTCCAGGATGGAGCAACCAATCACTCTTTCGTGTATTTGGGGATTGACGGCCGACTGGTTGCAATTTTCGTTTTTGGGGATAGTTTGCGAAAAGATGCCTCGATGACGGTTGAAAATTTGCACAACCGGGGATATCACCTCGCGATGGTGTCCGGGGACGGTGTGCAAACCACAAAGGCCGTCGGAGATAAAATCGGTATTCAGCAATCCCTTGGCGGTCAAATGCCCCGGGATAAGTCCCGCTTTATTGTCAAGTTGCAGCAGAAGGGATATCGGGTCGCCATGGTGGGTGACGGGATCAATGACGCACCGGCGCTGGTGCAGGCAGATCTTTCCATTGCCGTTCACTCAGGAGGTCAGCTGAGCAGGGAGGCCGCCGACATCACCCTCATGCGCGCAGAAAACGGTCAAATCATAGAATTTTTAGATTTTGCCAAACAGGTCAACAAAAAAATCTATCAGAATCTGGCCCTAACCTTTCTCTACAATGCCGTCAGCATTCCCATCGCCATGAGCGGCCTGCTCAGTCCCCTGGTGGCGGTTACAGCGATGTTGCTGAGTAGTCTGAGTGTGACCGGCAATACGCTGATGCTGGTACGCAGGAACAATTAAATGCATCGTAATTTTTACAATTTATTCGAATCACAGTACTTTCTGTGGCCATTCTACTGGCAAGCCGCATGGAATGTATTGGGATATTCTCGCTTTCTTCAAATGTTTGAATATTGTCGGATGGGCACGACCGGCTACGTCGCAATTTCGCGGGTGCTCCGCATTGTTTCAGAAGTATCGCGGGAAACTGGCTGAAAAGGCATTGTGGTTGCCGTTTGATTCAATAGGGGAGATTTTTGGCGATCAATTAGGCACGATGGGTCCACCGTGTTCAGGGTAATGCCATCTGCGGTGACGTGAATGTAATGGGCGGGAAGCTCGGTCCAGGCGCCGGTATTGATGTATCGGATGCCGTCGACAACCATATCTTCAGGATAGTGGGTATGGCCGCAGGTAACTGCTTCAAAACCGTTTTCGATGGCACAACTCACCGCATTCAACGCGATGTTCTTTCGCAAGACTTTGTAAAAAGACTTCCATTTTTTGGCATATTCGGCCACGTGCACCGGCTTGGCTCCCAGCTTGACTCTTAAAGCGTGCATCAATTTGAAAGCCCTTATGAACGCCCGGCTGCGGGGCATGATGTCATCAAAATCGTCCCCGTGGGTGATTAAAAGTCTTTTTCCGATGCTGTACGAACGCGTCATCTTCACCTTTCCAAACCCGGTGGGTGTATAGCCGTTGTCATGATTACCCTGTATCCAAACCACCTTCTGGCCCAAAGAAATCTGTTCAATGCGGTCGAGGATTCTCTGGTCCGATTTTGTCATTTTTAAATAGGGTTGGTCGATGATATCACCATTCATGATGAATTCATGATCTTTGGGAATCGTTTTGAGAAAGTCCTCTAAAATTCGGGATTGAAGGTATTGAGATCCGATATGCAGGTCACTGATAATGATCGCGTTCATTTTCCTCCGGGCTACAAGGATAGAATTGAAAAGGAAATTTTCAAAATGATACAATTTTAGAAAGTAATGGCTGATTTAAATTTCTCAAGCAATATATCGGTACTTTTTCAAAATTCATGATAATTTGACGGTAAATATCATTTCTTATCTGTCACTTGCGGCGTTTCGATCCGTGGGAATTGCTTTATCTTAGTGGTCGTCACGTTGGTGATAGGCTGGGTATCTTGATCTTTTTTTGCCAAGTGTAGTTTGCCTTTCTCTTGCCGGATACGCAATAGATAGCCACCCAACGCGCCACCGGCGGTTGCCAGGGTCACTAAGCCCAATGTCATGAAGTGGGTCAAGATTAGCAAACCACCCAATCCTGCCACACCTGCGAATGCCAGTCCGATCTTGATATTCGCCCGCGTTGACGCGCGTCTCACCTCCTGAAGGGTTTTACGTTGCGCCTGCTTTATCAGCTCGCTCTTGGCACGCTCGGCATTCACGCGGATGGTTTCACGCTCCTTGGCATGGTGTTCTTTCAACCGGCTGATTTTATCCTTGCGTTGACGCGCTGCTATCGAACCAAACCAAAAAGCTGTCAAAAGCCCTGCGATCAGGACCGGAATCACCAGCCGCAGCCAGCCCCAGTTTGCCAGGTCTGCAGGGGCAATCAGCACTAAGGCAATCGTGATGACTTGTAAAATTAAGATGCCGAAGATAAATTTCAGCATGATAATACTTTTGGGACAACGCCCATAAAATTATAACTTTCTTTCATTTAGCAGACTTTAACCGCTTGGTTTCGGCAATACCTTCACCACCCTTTGCCGAAATACTCACCGATGGCTGCAAGATACTAAGCTATTAAGATTGTAATGACATGATGCAAGTTACCGGGAGCCTCGATGCGTGTTTTGCAATGATGTTTCATACGAAAACATCTTTTTCCCAGCCGAGCTTAATCAACTCGATCCGATCCGGATGACTGTTTCCCAGGCCGAACGTTGTGTCCGCAGCTTCAATATGTAACGGTCGGGGACTGATGGGCCGATCTTTGCCAAAGTGTTCATTACGCTTGGCCTGGATGATTCGCGCCCCGGTTGCATCCGCAGCCACCGGATCGGTGCTCACAATCAAACCGCCATAGGGCCAGGTGTATCCCCGGCTAAAATGATGGGGCCCAACCCCATGGAATAGCGGCGTCAGCATCACCAGGATATTTAAACGCGTTTTGCCCATGATTTGAGGCTTTTGCCAAATAACACCCAGCCTCTCACAGGCATTACCGTGATAGATCCAGGGCTGCGGTACAAACATGATGTAGTTTTTAAGCAGGCTGCCCAATCCCGACCAATGGTGGGTGCGCATTGGACGGATATTTATCAGTACGGTTGATCGCTTGAAAACCGGGTTGTTTTCGATACCGCGATCATCGACAGAAATGTTTTGGGCCTTGACGCCGGCTTCAACCAGGCGCGATCTGATGGCCGTCTCCAGTTCCGGTGGTGTCGGCAGGCGATACCAGACATTGCTTTTGATGCCGACAATATCATCGGGATTCGCTATTTTACGCCAGGCGGCGGCGGGATCTTTGGTGCCCAACGCAACGCTTACGGCATCATCCAACATTTGCACGACCGTCCCACGATCCAGTGAGCCATAGCCATCCGTAGCACGTTGATTCCTGATCAACACCACCCGGCTTTTTTTGGTAGTTTGGCCGGCTGCCCTGGATACCAGGGGCAGTCCCAGCAAGCTTCCCATGACGGCACAGGAGCCGGAGCGGATAAAATCACGACGTGTGATGACATGTTTTTTCTCAGTCATGACGACATTCTCCTCTCAATCCGCAGACTGCAAAGATTCATTGAATATTTTTTAATAGAAGTTCGGCATATTCCCGGCTGTCGGCTTCCAAAACGATGGCCAACAGATGTCCTTTTTTATGTATAACCGCCCATTTACCGTTTTCCAACAATGCCGCTCCTTTTTTATCCGCATCCGGCAGATAGTGATTCAAAAAGTCAACCTGGGATTGTGCGGCGTTTTCAGACGTTGGATATTTAATAAGCAGCAGTTGGGCAGCCTGATTGCCGAGCTGATATTCTGCCAGAGCGACATCCGTATCAGCGGAAATATTGAGAATATTTTCGTCCGATATATAATAATGATAGTTGAGCATGACAGGATGATGCAAATACCGGATACGATCTGCTTGCAGGCCTAAAGGCGGCAGCTGTGAAAGAATTTCGGGTTTGGGACCGTGGCCGGCTATTTTATCAGCCACCTGTCGGCCCAATTCTTTGACTGCCTGTTCTGCCGCCGTGGATTCTTCTTCCATGTAAATGGAAACGAAAAAGCGGCTCTTCCAAAAACTTAGCCATCCCGGTCGATATCGGCCATCCTGTCCGATGTCTATCGTGGCCCCGTCAATATCGTGGGTGAAAACACCGTAAGCGTCTTCTGAGGAGCCCATGTCAAAGATATCCAGTATTATCGCAGGTCCGCCAGATAGGGTGTATCGACGTGAAAGACACTGTCTAAAGTCATAGGCCTTGTATACTTCGGCACCGCCGTCGATGTAACTAAAAATGGTTTCCTGATCGAAAATACGATCGCCTGTCTGTGCCGACCAACTGCCTGCCTGCATTGGAAGATCCGGCTGAAGGTCTTTAAGAGAATTTGTCTTTGAATGGGTGCTTTGGATCATAAACAATAAAATAATGCTGATGGTTACAAGACCTGGGATATTCCTGAGTGTCCGGATCTGAAAAGTGTTTTTCATAAAAACTGCCCGGCGCTGCAACGGATATGCAATTTAGATCATTTGAGGATGCTTCACTGGGAGAATGGCGATCAAAAGTATTTTGGCTCATTTTTTGCGACTTGCTCAGACATGCAATCAGCGCAACTGCTTGTCAAAACAGTCAGATCATATAAAAGTGGGCTTAGAATAATTTTGTCAAAAGTTGTGATGGCACATGCTATCACAGGAAAAGTAACATGAAGCCAAAATTCCTTTTATAAATCAGCGATCACCAGTATAGCGTGGCCCCGACCCCTTCCAAGGGCTTTCCTCATACTCCCAATTCTGCTGATGGTCGCTGATTTGTCCATTTGCTCTTTTTTATATCCAATAGTCGACGGATATTCAAGGCATTACTGAATTTAGTCTTTATATTCACCACGAAGGGCACGAAAACTTGAATTTTTCTTATTTCTTTGTGTTCTTCGTTCGCTTCGTGGTGAAATAATTATGATAAACAATATGAACCGGCCGAAATAATGAATAATCCCTAAGTGCTAATCAAACAATCCTTACCACAAACCCGACATCCAAAATCTAAAATAGCCCCAAAAGGTTGATCTCACGCAATAAAAATGAGATGAAAGTTAATAACCTCGATAGGAGAATTTTCACCACCCAAGGCTGGAACAATGCGCTTGTTATCAGCGATACCATCGCCGGTTCTCACCATCACAACCACAGGATTTGTCGCGACTGTTGCTCAAATTATTATTTTAAGAGAGCTTCTGGTTTTGTTTTACGGCAATGAACTGTCGGCGGGATTGATTTTTGCTTGCTGGCTCCTTTGGAGTGGACTGGGAAGCGGGCTGTCCGGAAAATGGGCCTTGAAGATTTCTGCCCATACCCCCCTGCTAAGGATGATGCTTTTATGTCTTTCAGCTATGCTGCCGCTGTCGGTGCTCTTCGTCCGCGCAACCAGAATCATCTGGACGCTTCCTGCAGGAGAATTGCCGTCCATCGGGAAGATGCTTTATATTTCTGTTGCCGTTACAGGTCTCTTCTGCCCGGTATCCGGCGCACTTTTTGGCGTCTGCTGGGCAATTCACCGAAAAAAGGGGGGGCATCAGCCCCTGGGGATCTATCTGGGAGAGGCGTTGGGTTCGGCCGCCGGTGGCCTGATCTTTTATTTTGTATTTCTTCCTTATGTTTCGGCCCTTACGACAATTTGGATCACTTGCGGAATGATCCTATTCATTACCTGGTGGCTGTTGCGGCCATGGTGGCCGCGTTCAAACCTTCGTTTTGGGCACTTGATGTGGATTGCGACATTTTTACTGGTTGTATGGGGTGTCGTTTCCGGATCTCGTTTGGAACATATGAGCCGTCGCTGGCAATGGGGACCGAACCTTTCGGCCGTGCATGACACGGCCTATCACAACATTGCTTTGTTGAAAAAGGAGGGTCAGGTATCGGTTTTTACCAATGGCCTGTGGTTATTTTCGCAACCGGATCGGCTCAGCGCCGAAACTGGGGTTCATTTGGCCCTCCTTCAACATCCGGATCCTAAAACCATCCTTCTTCTGGGAGGTGGAATTGCCGGCCTCCTGGAAGAGCTTTTTAAACAGCCGGGCATCCGGTCTATCGATTACGTGGAACCGGACCCGGATTTCATTCCGCTTCTCAAACCGCATCTGTCACCTGCAACGGAAGCATCTCTGCAAGATCCCCGTGTTCGGCTGTTTCACCAGGATCCCCGTAGCTTCATGCGTCGCTCGCATGCACGCTACGACGTAATTTTGATGAATATGGGAGATCCGATCACCGCACAGATGAACCGATTTTATACAAAGGAATTCTTCTCCCACGTGAAACAGCGGCTTTCGTCAGGCGGGATTTTTTCATT
>Ga0316187_10001322_pt1 | contig 21225 bp, 22 predicted proteins | sample CroRivburrow1_MG_FD_204927 | JGI IMG/M metagenome (GOLD analysis project Ga0316187, IMG submission 204927) | Coastal sediment microbial communities from Maine, United States - Cross River worm burrow 1 | ecosystem: Environmental > Aquatic > Marine > Coastal > Sediment | place: USA: Maine...
TTGATTACATCTTGAACCGGGTTGTCACCCAGAATGCCACGGCGGTAATGACGTGGACCACCAGTTCACCCGGCTTGGTCAGGTTTGGCAGGTTCCCGGCCACCGATCCGATCCCGATGGAGATCACCGCGAATCCCGCAGCGGTCTTTGTCAATGCGACGGTGGTGTGTGATACGATCGGGATGGAGCTGGCGACCAACGTTGCCGGGATCTCGCCCCGAATTGTTCAGGGCCAAACCAGACCGCTACACTGGATCTCCCGCGATGCCCGGATGACCCATTTGGCGTTGATGGATACGGACCGGGACGGCACCGAGATCTACATTTGGGGGCAGTCGTATAATTCTTTCGGTGGATGGTCGAACCGCGACAACGCCATCGACGGAAGTTTGTCAACGTATACAAGCTGCACCCAAGAGGGAACGTTTGACGATGCCGGTATGCAGATCCGGCGCAACTCGTTGGCGTATAACTGGAATACGGAGGTCCAGCCCAAGGCCTATAATTCAAAGACTGTCTCCTCCATCCTCTACGCCGAAGGCCGGATGTATGGGTCATTGGAGAACGGAACCGGTGCCGCTGTCGCGGTCATCGGTGGCGCCGGGTCAAGCGGAGGGTTCCGCCGATCCGGGCGCGAGGTCAGAAGGACCACATCAGGCGCGGCTTGGACATCATGGATTGAAGTCCCCGGACCCGGTGGCGGTCATACGAAGAATTGGGCGGACAAAGGGTTCAACGATGGAGACATGTTCTACAACGTCTCCATGGACGCATTCTTTTATACATCTGAGCTTTCGAACCCCGGCACAACGGAAGCTCGCATATACAAGATTGAGCAGCGCTTCTGGACCATAGCGGGACTCGATTTCACCAAGCGCTACCGGTTTGACGGTCATGTGGCGGTCACCGATACCAATGGCGTGTGGACAGATGAATTCCTGATTGGACTGCAGGGACGGTGGCCGCAGCCTAATATAAATCAAACGCCTGCGCTCGCGTCCGGGTCCGCAGGCTCGAAGGGCACCAACGATCTCGTCATCAAGGGTGTCGAGACCTTTGGCGAGATCAACGTCATCGACCGGGTGTATGCTCGATTCGGCGCTCAGATCTTCAACGACGGTTATGACAACATCTTCTGTGAAATTTGGTCCGAGAACAGCACCGATCTGCTGGCCACACTTGACTACCTCGAAGGCAACGGCCCGAACAGCGGCAGGCCGGGTGGAGATGGGCTGCAGCAAGAAGAAGCTGTCAAATATCCGGGCCAATGGCACTTGCTCGATCCTCCCGCTGGCGGTTGGACATGGGCCAAGCTGAAGGTGCTGGAATGCTTCATCTACGCCGAGGGTGCTGGGACTTCCGTGGCCGAGGTCTGGGAAGGTCCGGAACTTCTGGTTGGTGTCACGAATCAAACTGAAAAGCGGGTACTGATCCCCAACCGGGCGAAGGCGAGCCGCAAGCGCAGAGTCCGGTGCGATACGATCCCGATGTTGCTCACCGAGAACGATGCCACGGTGGACACCGGCGGCAACAATCTGGCCGCTGAGACCGGCGCGTTTGTGCTCTCCGGTCAAGACGCCGAGTTCAACATCACGCTGGAATTGAGCGCCGGGGTGTTCAACCTCTCCGGGATCTCGGCGGAACTCATCAAGACCTTCACCCTGCCCGCCGAAGCCGGGGTGTTCAACCTCTCCGGCCAAGACGCGCTGTACAATTACGAGCGCCACCTGCATCCTGATGTCGGCAGCTTTGTTCTCTCGGGTCAGGCCGCAGATCTGGACGTCACCGTCCGTCTTCCGGCTGAAGCTGGCGCCTTCGCCCTCTCGGGTGTGGCTACGGACCTTCTGCGCGGTTATTCGCTGGCCCTCGATGCCGGGTCATTCGCTCTCGCTGGGCAGGCCGCAGACTTCACGGTGCTTCTCGAAGTGCAGGCCGGCAGCTTCGCGTTGACCGGGGCGGATGCCACATTCAGCTTCACCCGGAACCTCCCGGCAGAGACAGGCGCGTTCAATCTCGCAGGCGCAGCAGCGGATCTCGATCTCACACAGGTTGTCGAGCTTGATGCCGGCAGCTTCGTTCTGACCGGAACGGACGCCGAGCTTACCCGGTCCCTGCTGGTTGAATTTGACGCTGGCGCCTTCGCGCTCGGCGGCCAGACAGCGGATCTCGAATTCAACCGCGACATGCCTGCAGAGACTGGCGTGTTCAACCTCTCCGGCGTTGCTGCGGATCTTGAGCGCCAGCTGCTGGTTGAATTCGATGCCGGCGCGTTCAACCTCTCCGGGATCGCCAATGCACTCACCCGGTCCGTACTTCTGGACGCGAGCGCGGGCGCGTTCAATCTTTCTGGTCAGGATGCTGACTTTGAGATCTCCGTCGTATTTGACGCGGAGACTGGCACGTTCAACCTCTCCGGGACGGATGCCAATCTCACCCGGCAGCTGGCCTTTGACGCCGAGACCGGCGTGTTCAATCTCGCCGGGATCTCGGCGGATCTCGATAAGACATTGGTATTTTCTGCCGAGGTCGGGTCATTCGCTCTGAGCGGCGTTGCGGCGGATCTCGATTATGGAATTGAGGTCAACTTCGACGCCGGTAGCTTCGCCCTCGCAGGCCAAGAGGCTTCCTTCCTACTCGGCTACCACCTGGACGGTGATACACAGTCCTACGCCCTCTCCGGCCAAGCAGGGCTGTTTTACGGTGCGCTGCTCTCCGCCGAGGCAGGCAGCTTCGCGCTCTCCGGGGTAGACGCGGATCTCAGCGCCGGTCTCACCTTCTCCGCCGAGGCAGGCAGCTTCGCGCTCTCGGGCGTCGATGCGGACCTGGACACAACGGTCAAGCTCGAAGCCGAGACTGGCGCCTTCAACCTCTCCGGGATCTCGAACGCGCTACAGCGGTCCCTGATTCTTGAAGCGGACGCCGGCAGCTTCGATCTCGCCGGCAGTGTGGTCGATTTCGACCAAGCCGGAGTGTTCTTGGCCAACACTGGCACATTCGCTCTCGCTGGGCAAGATGCCGAGTTCATCAGATCCCTGCTCACAGAATTTGACGCGGGCGCTTTCGCCCTCGCCGGTATCGACGCCGATTTGCTGGCCAGCCGCACACTGGCCGCAGCCGAGGGATCATTCACACTGGCCGGGGTGGATGCGAACTTCACCACGGAGCGTGTGGCGGCGATTGATCCTCAATCGTATGCGTTGACCGGAATTGGTGCCGATCTGCTTGGCTCTTTTGTCCTCCAAGCGGAAGCCGGTTCATTCAACCTCACAGGACAACCAGCAGACTTAGATTTCACGGATTCCTTCACGGCTGAAACTGGCTCGTTCATCCTTGCTGGCGCCGCCAGCTCACTCCTTAGGGATTTGCGGCTTGAAGCGGAGGCGACATCGTTTGCGCTCTCCGGTCAGACAATCGCGTTGGAAGTAACGTATGAGATAGACGCAGAGACAGGCTCCTTCCTGCTCTCAGGCCAGCCTGCTGTTTTAGAGCGTGGTGTCCGCATGGACGCGGAGGCGGCATCGTTCGCATTTGATGGAGCAAGCGCCACGCTCGCTTTACAATATCGCATGGACGCCGAGACCGGGGCATTCAACCTCTCGGGCGTCGATGCGGAACTTGACGCCACAGCATCCTTCTTGGCCGAGACCGGCGCGTTTGTGCTGAGTGGTCAGGATGCTGAGCTCACCCGCGCATTGGTCCTTGAAGCTGACCCTCAATCCTTCGGTTTGAATGGCGTCGATGCGGGGTTGCACCTCACCTACCAGCTCGATGCCGAGACGGGTTCATTTGGGCTGGTGGGTGAGGATGCATCTTTGGTCGTTGAGAGCGGATTCCCAGCGGAGTCTGGCACATTCGCCTTCTCGGGTCAAGACGCCGAGTTGGCTGTTCAACGGAAGATGGATTGTGTTGCCGGTGACTTCGCGATGTCCGGTGATGATGCGGATCTCCGGCGCAACTTCGCGCTGGAGGCTTTCGCCGGCAACTTCGCGTTTGCTGGACAGGACGCGGACCTCACGAGAGTATTGGAACTCAGCGCCAGCCCCGGCGCGTTTGCGATGATTGGAGACGATGCGACGTTGCAGTGGTCGGAGGCGGAAGGCAGCGGGATTCGCCCGGTCTTGGTCCGTTTGAACTTGCAGCCCTCCACCGTCCGGGTGGACACACAACCGAACAAGGTGAAGATCTGATGACAACGATTATACGAAGACGCGGCGACACCCGCCCCTATGTGATCCAGTGCGTGGACAAATGCAGCGGAGATCCCGTTGACATCACGGGCTACGGATTCTTGATGGCGGTGGACCCGAGCAAGGAGCCGGCATCATCCTCGAACAACATCGCACAGATGACCGGCATCATCACCGATGCCGCGAACGGGGTTGTGGAATTCACACCCAGCGATGTCGAAGCCGACAACGTGGGCAACTTCTTCTACGACATCCAATGGACGGATCTCAACAGCAAGGATTGGACCATTGACCACGGCAAGTACATCTTGAAGCAGGACATCGCCAAATGACCAACTTCCCGTCCATCGCGATGTCCGGAATAGCCAACCACGCTCGGGTCCGAGTGTTGTGGAAGGATGGGCTGTTGCGGGCGTTCACCGTGGACGGGTTGGTGTTCGAGATCAAGACCAAGAAGCCAACCCGGCTCAAGGGAACTTTGATGAGCTGGGAGGCGGACAACGATATTGGACCGTTGACTTTGAAGTCCCGCTGCATGACGTGTGGCGGTCCTCGGTGGTGGCGGATGCTGCGAGTACCGAGTGAAGAATTATGGAGGACACCGATGTGAGTAAGTTGAAAGCGGTCCGGGACAATTTCAAGAATCTTGTTTCAGGACTGGGAACGGAACGCGACAAACAGGCGGCAGGCGATTACACGATTGTCCAGTATTCGGATGACCACTGGTCGGCCATCTACCGGACCTCTTGGATGGGGCGCAAGGTTGTGGACATCCCGGCCAAGGACGCCACCCGGAAGTGGCGCGAATGGCAGGCGGACGCGGATCAGATTGAGAAGATCGAGGCGGAAGAGGCGCGGCTGTTCCTTCCGCAGAAAGTCAAGTTGGCGCTTCAGATGAGCCGGTTGTTTGGTGGCGCGGGCATCTACTTCTCGATCGCGAACGATGACCCGGAGCTGCCGTTGGAGCCGAACTCGGTGAAGCAGGGCGGGCTGTCTTTCGCCACGGTGCTCTCGAAGGACATCCTGGTGCCGGGCGACATCGACATGGACCCGTTGTCAGAGAACTACGGAAAGCCTCAATACTACGAGGTCAGCAGCGAGAATGAAGGCACGGTGCAAATTCACCCGTCCCGGCTCGCCATCTTCGTGGGCCACGAGATCCTGTCACCGATCGAGTCAGCAGCCGTCAAGCAAGGCTGGGGCGATAGCGTCCTCCAGTCCGCGTATGAAGCGGTCCGCAACGCGGACTCCACGGCATCCAACATCGCATCTCTGGTCTATGAGGCCAAGGTGGATGTGCTCTCGATCCCGGACCTGATGGAGATCATGGCCAACCCGAGATCCCGAGAACTCCTCACCGAGCGGGTTCAGCTGAGTGCCCAGCTCAAGGGCAACAACGGCATGCTCATCATCGACGGAGATGAGGAGTACAACCAAAAGGTGTTCACATTCTCCGGTCTCCCCGACATCAGCTATCAGGCACTTCAAGCGGTGTCCGGTGCCGCCGATATTCCAATCACTCGCTTTCTCGGCCAGTCTCCGGCAGGCTTGTCCAGCACAGGCGAGTCTGACTTGAAGAACTACTATGACGCGGTCAACTCGATGCAGACTTTGATGATGACTCCGGTCCTCCGCGAGCTGGATGAATCCTTGATCCGCTCGGCGCTGGGAGACCGGCCCGAAGAGGTGGCCTATGAATGGTCATCGCTCTGGCAGATGTCGGATGAGCAAAAGTCTCAGATCAGCAAGGAGACTGCCGAGATGATCAAGGCGTTGGTTGAGTCCGGGCTGTTCCCGGAAGAGGAGCTGGCGATGGCTGCGGCCAACGTGCTGGTTGAACATTCGATTCTGCCCTCATTCGAGATCACTGAAGCGGATCTCAGAGAAGCAGCCGAAGAAGAAGAAGCCAAAGAAGCTGCGCGGCTGGAGAATGAGAGATTGAGACTGGAAGCGGGACCAACAGAACCCGGAAAGGAGGAAGAAGATGAGTAAGATGCTATTTGACACCGTGGATGCTTCGGGCGCTCGCCTGACCCGCGATGGCTTCCTGGTGGCCGAGGCTGCTGTAGCTCGCACAGGGATCCAGCTTTACAGCGCCGGGGAGTTGGGTATGGACGGAGCGCCCGACAAGGTGGTGCGCGTGTTCAGGCCAGCGGAGGAGGTCTTTGCGACTGACGCCATGGCGAGTTACGCCCATCGCCCGGTGACCGTCGATCATCCGCGTGAAATGGTGGACGCCAAGAATTGGAAAGACCACGCCAAAGGTCAGACCGGGGATGAGGTGCTGCGAGACGGTGAATTTGTCCGCGTTCCCCTCATGCTGATGGACAAAGACGCCATCGAGGACTGGCGCGAAGGCAAGCGCGAATTGTCTATGGGTTACACCATGGATTTGAAGATCGCTGACGGGGTGACTCCTGACGGCGAGCAATACGACGCAATTCAAACGAATTTGCGAATGAACCATCTGGCTCTTGTTTCCCGCGCCAGAGGAGGTTCCAAACTAAGATTGGGAGACATTCAACCGGAGGACTCAAGTATGAGTGACCAAAAGCTAACCACCATCACGGTGGACGGGCTTTCTGTCGAAACAACTGATGCCGGTGCGCAGGCCATTTCCAAGCTCTCCACGGAACTGGCCGACGCACGGAAGGCAGGAGTTGATGCAGCAGAAGCCCATCAGACTGAGCTGGCCGCCAAGGATACCGAACTCGCGCAGAAAGACGCCGAGATTGATACCCTGAAGGGCGAGCAACTGTCTGACGCGGATCTTGACAAGCGCGTCAATGATCGGGCGGACCTTATCGCCACAGCCAAGCAGGTGGCCGACAAGGACTACACCGGCATGTCAGATTCTGACATCCGGAAAGCGGCAGTGACCGCGAAGCTCGGGCAGAAGGCAGTTGACGGCAAGTCCGATGACTACATCCAGGCCCGGTTCGACATCTTGTCCGAGGACGCTGACAGCGACCCCGTGCGCAAGGTTCTCAAGGACGGCGCCAAGCCCAAACTGGAATCTGTCGATACGGCTCACGCCAGGATGGTTTCCCACATGGAAGACGCATGGAAGGGAGGTAACCAGTAATGGCACTTCAGACAACCTACCTCGACAACATCCCTACTGCATACGCGGGCGCTCTGGTCAACACCGAACACAAGGTGCTGATCTCCAGAACGGTCGAAGACGCAGCTGGCCTGGCATTCGGACTCGCAGCAATGCAGGGTTCCGGAGACAAAGGCTGTGTGGTCAGTGACGGCTCAGAGTTCTTGGGCGTCACGGTCCGTCAATACAGCAGCAACGCGAAGACCCCTGATTTGTTCGCCCAGTACGAGAGTGCGCGGCTGGCAACGAAGGGTGTGATCTGGGTTGCGAACTCCGGTGGCGTTGCCGCTGGTGATGCTGTTCACACACTCGCGGCTGGCGCTCTTGCCAACTCGGGTGGCGTTGCGATTCCTGGCGCTCGGTGGGAGACCACTGCGGCTGACGGCGAACTCGCTCAACTGCGCTTGGCGTAAGGAGGAATAAAGATGAAAATGTTTGACGCACAAGCAGCAATGGGCTGGGTCGTTTCACAGACAGCCCACATCGAAGCCGGTGTTTATCAGACGCGGTATGCGGACATTCAATACCCGCAGCTGGTCCCGGTAGACACCTCCGCTCATCCGTTCGCGAGGACGGTGACGTACTACTCCGCCAACAAGGCGGGATTGGCTGACTGGCTGAATCTCAACGCTGACGATATCCCCATGGCGGATGTCGAGCACAGTGAGTATGAGACTCCGGTCTTCAGCGCCGGCATCGGCTACGGCTACAGCTGGGAAGAGATCAATCAGGCGCAACAGCTTGGCTACAATCTCTCCGGTGACAAAGCCAACGCCGCAAGGCGAGCTGCGGAAGAGATGACGGACCGTGTTGTCATGGAAGGCGATACTTCCAAGAACATGTCCGGTCTGATCGACCACCCGGCAGTCACGGCCACCCCGGCCACGACAGGCGACTGGGACACCGCGACCGAAGATGAAATCATCGCGGACGTCAACCAAGGTCTGGAGCTCATCCAGGTCGGCACGAATAACATCATTCAGGCCGACACTCTTCTGCTTCCGTATACGAAGTGGAACAAGCTGGCGAGCACCCGTCTGGGCGACAACATGGGAACCGTTCTGGAGTTCATCCGGAAGTACAACGTGTACACCGCCAACACCGGCGCTCCGTTGACCATTCGTGGCATCCGCAAGCTGGATGACGCGGGAGTCAGCGCCACGGCCCGGATGGTTGCGTACCGTCGCAGTCCGGAAGTCCTCAAGTTCCACATGCCGATGCCTCACCGCTTCTTGCCCGTCTGGCAGGAAGGACCGCTGCGCTGGCAGATTCCGGGCGTGATGCGTCTGGGTGGTCTGGATGTCCGTCTGCCGAACGAAGTGACGTACATCGACGGGATCTGATCCCGAGGAGCGAATGAAATGAAACTGACAAATAAAGGCGCGAGACGGCTGGGAGTTCCTGGCCGTCCCGCTATCATATTGGATCCGGGCAAAAGTGTCACGCTCGATGAAAAGCAGCTGGCCCACGTTCGCAAAAATCGGACAATTGGGCGGTGGCTGGACATGGGCGTGCTTGAGCTTTCTGACGGAGCGGAACCTGCAAAGGTAGAAGTGACCAAGCCGGTTCCTTCGAAGAAGCAGCCTGTTCAGCAGCCCAAGCCCATCGTGGCGGATGATCGCGAAGTGATCAACCTCCCCGGTGACGTCACTGGCGAAGGCACAGAAACGCATCACGCCGGTGGCGGCTGGTACGAAGTCTATGTCAACGGGTTCAAAGTCACTGACCGGAAAGTCCGAAAGGATGAAGCCGCGTCAATTGCTGCGGAGTATGACTGATGGCATTATCTGTTGAAGATGGCTCTTGTGTACCGGATGCTGATGCGCTCGTGTCGCGAGCCAATTTGATCGCTTACGCCGGGGATTATTACCCAGACATCACTGTTCCGGATGATGAGTCAACTGACGCAGCTATTCGCCGGGGCAGCTCCTGGGTTTCAACCTTCCCGATTTGGGATGGGAATATGACTTGCGGGCGTGGCTTGCAAGGACAGGCTTGGCCGCGCACCGGCGTGGTCGATTGCAACGGTGACAGTATCCCGGATGATGAAGTACCGATCGAGGTACAACAGGCCACATACCTGGCCGCCCTCGCGGAGCACGCTAATCCGGGCATATTGTCGCCCACCGTCACACCGGGTGAGCAGGTGAAACGGGTCAAGGTCGATGTCATTGAGCAGGAGTTTATGACCCCGGCTCAGCAGGGCATGGTCGGCAAGACAGATCCCGTCTCCTCCATGCGCCCGGTTCTGACGGCTGTCAACGATTTGTTGAAGTGCATGGCGACGGTGCCGGACGGCAAGACCGTTCCGTGGCCGTGGGTGGCCTGAGATGGCTTTTGATTACACATCGCTCCAGATCGGGACGGTAGAGAAGCTGATCAAAGAATTCGGTGACTCGGGCCATCTCCTGATGCCGGGCGAGTCGATTGGCGAAGATTGGGAGTCAAATCTTGATAACGATACCGAGTGTCCAATTCAGACACTTCGAACCGCTTTCAAGACGGACAACAATCAAGGGACGTTGGTGGAGAAGACTGACGTGATGTTCTTGGTGAGCACCGAGGGCGTGAGTCAAGATCCGAAGCTGGCTGAGCAGATTGTTGTTGACTGTGAGAAGTTTCAGGTGGTCAGGGTGGATCCGCTCAAGCCGGGTCCGGTGATCATGCTGTGGAAAGTTCATGCGAGAAAATGAAATGAAAACGAACTCGGAAGATGCTTTGAAGCCCGTTGAAATCGAGAAGGTTGAGCGGGTTGAATTGATCGTGCGCAACATCGGTGGTGAAGGAGTCCTCTTCACCGAGGACGGCAAAATGATCGGTCACCAGATCGCGCACATGGGCCATTACTACTACATGGGTCACGGTGATGAACGGGTCAAGATGTATCGGGCCACGTTCCGGGTTGACTCGATGAAATCGGATGTACCGAATGGCGACTAGCCGAGCACAAATGAATGCTCTTTTGAGACGGCTTGAGAAGCCCGTCCGGGATGCCTTCTTGAAGGCGATCGCGGAGGCACGCACATTCGCGAAGATCAAGGCGCTGGCGGACGCGGTTGTGACCGGAGATCCGGCCAAGATCCTTCAAGCTGCCGGCATCCGGGAAGGGATGTACTCAGCCACAAGTGAAAGCCTGCGAGCCGCGTACATGGAAGGTGGAACGATGACGATGGCCACCGAGCTTTCAAAGAACATCGCCATGTCGTTTGACATCACCAACCCGAGAGCGGAAGCGTGGTTGAGGAACACCGCGCTGGAGCGGGTCCAGAGTTTGAAGGCCACCCAAGAGCGGGCCATCCAAGTGATCCTCCGGGACGGCATGGCCAGAGGTTCGAACCCAACCACCACCGCTCTGGACATCGCGGGCCGGATCTCGAAGACCGGGCGGCGCTCGGGCGGCGTGTTGGGATTGACCGATCATCAAGCCGACATCGTCACGAACATGCGCAAGGATCTCCGGAACCTGGACTGGCAGAGTTACAAAAGTCGCAGACTTCGTGACCGGCGTTTTGACAGCGTGGTGAAGAAGGCGATCAAAGATGGGAAGCCGTTGCCGGCGAAGATCGAGAACAAAATTGTTGACCGGTATTCCGATCGCTGGTTGAAGCATCGGGCCGACACCCTCTCCCGGACGGAGACGTTGAAGGCCATCAATGCCTCCGCCGATGAAGCTATGAACCAAGTCGTGGAGCAAGGGCTTGCTCCGCGCCACGCGGTCCACCGGATCTGGCGTCACAGCTACAGCCGGAATGAGCGCGAGGGCCACGTGATGATGAATGGCCAGGTGCGCGGGTTGGATGAACCGTTTGTGAATCCGTTGACCCAGGCCAGCCTGATGTATCCGGGAGATCCCACTGCCGGCGCAGCCGAGGTTGTCAACTGCCGATGCTTCGTTGAGCACACAATTGATTTTGTCGCCGTGGAGAATGTTGCCTGATGGGTAAATTTGCCAACGATGTGAAGAAGTTTGAGACGAAGTTTGAAAAACGATTTCGGGCGACAGCTCGCGGCGCGGTCCAGACGGTTGTCATGACGGCAGAACGCACTCGTGGTCAAGGCGGGCGGATGCGGATCAAAACGGGATTCTTGCGAGCCAGCATCCAAGGTTCTCTGTCCGGGATGCCGAGCGGTCCTGCGGATAATCCGTCAGGGACCACTTACGACTTGAACGCGCAGGCCGCAGGCGCTCCTCTCGCCGCGATTCTTTTGCAGTGGGATCCAGCTAAAGGGATGCCGCTGTTCATCGGCTGGACGGCGAACTACGCCAGACACCGGGAGTATCACGACGGCTTCTTGCGCGGTGCGGTGGAGCGATGGGATCAACACGTGAAAGTGGCGGCAAAGATCGCGGAGAAGGGCATTGTCTGACTGGTGGCTAATCGTGGCAACTGGGCCATCGTTCCGAAGGGCGGACGCGGATCTGTTCCGGGACAAGGTGACCTTGCTGACGGTCAATTGCGGGATCTTCTTTGCACCGTGGGCGCATTATCAGTTTGCTGCGGACTCGGTTTGGTGGCGGCATTACGGACCGAAGATTGGCTGGTTCAAAGGACATCGAGTCAGCCGCACACATCGGGCGCCAGGAATGGAGACGTGGCGCGGGAAGGACTGGAAGCGGACCGGAGGAAATAGCGGACACATGGCCATTCAGTATGCCGTCGATCAAGGAGCCAAGAACATCCTTTTGCTCGGGTTCGATCAACAGAAGACGGGCGGGCGGGCTCACTGTCACGTTGACCATCCGAAGATGGATGAAGGTGGCAAAAGAACCAACATGGCAAACGCGGGCGGGATCAGGTCTTGGCCGCGTATGATGGCGCGGACCGCTATGGAGCTGGATGACCTCGGCGTGAATGTGATTAACTTGTCTCGGGAAACGGCGTTGACTTGCTTCTCGCGGATGACCCCTGAGAAATTTTTGGAGGATGTATGCCTTTAGAATTAGGAGCAATTGATGTCGGATCGGCACCGGGCGACAAGACTGGTGACCCCGGACGGACGGCATTCCAAACAACGAACACCAACATGGCGCTCATCTCCGGGTTCGCGGCGGATGCGGAGATCAAGGCATTCACAGCTTCGGTCACCGATGAGCAGCAGACTGTGGATGAGCGCATTGCGGTTCTTGGAACGTCTGACGACATACTGCGGACGTTCCGCATGCCATTCTCCTTTGTGCTCCTCGAAGTGAGGGCATCATTCAACGTGGAGGACTCCGGTGGAGATCTTGATTTGGACATCCTTGAGGACGGGGTGTCTATCTTCGCGAGCGGAAGCGCGTTGACGCTCGGATCTGGGATGAGGACCAGCGTGGGTTATTCGCCGGCACCGGAGTTCGCGGCAACAAACATCATCCTCAACGATGACAGCGAGATCAAAGTTCAGTTGCTCTCCCAGCCCTCCGGAGGGAGTGTCGGGAAGGGGTTGAACGTCACGCTGATCGGTTACGTGATATGGACAAGTTTCTAAAGGCAACGATAATTATGACTGAACTACTCATCGGCCTTTTCGCCCCACCACCAGCCTCGGGCTTCGACTTCGAGTTGTTTGACATCTTGCCGGAGTCGGGTGCCTCATGGGCGTACGCCGAATTGAATTACTACCCAAGCGCACCCGGCAACGGCGGCTTCGATCGGGGAATTGCTCAGGGCACCATGCCGGTTTATGCTTGGTGGTTCTACGATCAGTTCACAGTCACAGAGCACACGGGCATCGAGCAATGGTGGGCCAAGTTCGACATCGTGTCAAGGGCGTCCGGAGTCGAGACGTTTGCATGGGACAACGGTGGAGCCGAAGGCGAGTGGGTTGACTTGTGGGATGACTGGCAACTGATCTTCAACGACAAGATCTGGAACGGCATCCCCGAAGATCTCATCATTGATTTATCCATTGCCCCGGATAACGGTGGTGGCGCTCCGGACACCGCGCAAGCCACGACGGAGCGCATACATGTGCTCGCCTACCGGGGACAGCTTGACTATCTGGTTTCTGACGAGTTCGCCCGTAGTGGTGACCTTGACGGTGACACGCCGAACACTGACCGTCGTAACGCCTTTGAGGGCGGAAATACCGGGCAGGAATGGCACGACATGTACTACCTTGAGAGTGATTACGATCACGGTGGTTTCAGCATGGCCATCTCGGGCCGCATCGAATCGTATCAGGGATCGGTCTTCAATGATGCCTTGTACACGATCGACGCGACTACCACCGATGTCCAGATAGCGGCTGACTTCAAATTCTTCTACAGCGTCTCTGAGTCCTGCGGAGGCGGTATTGTTGGTCGGCTGCAAGACTCCGCCAACTTCTGGCTCCTCGCGGTTAAGAACCCGGACGCCACGGACCCTGTGCTGGGGCTGTACAAAGTCGTGAGCGGCACTCATACCCTCGTGGCCAGTTATACGTTGACGGGGTTGGGACCGTTCGGCACGGGTGATTACTTCAGCATGCGCTTGACGTTCGAAGGGAACGACATCATGGGCGAGATGGAGACCGTTGAGGCGGGCATACGCGCTCCGTGGCCCATCAAGCTGACGCACACGGACTCCGCATTCAACACCGAGACCGACATGGGCGTGTGGGCGGAAGACCGGGGTATTGAGGTTCGCCGCTGGAGGACGTATGAATGGCCGGTCGGCTTTGATCCCATCGTGATGGATTCGAGTCCGATTACGTCATCCATCACAGACAACGGGACCGTCTACACCAACGTCTATTTCTACGAGGGCTCAAACGATCCGAATTCATACAACGTCAACGCGGGCTACTGGGTCAACGCCAGCACTCTCGGATTCTTCGATACGATAGATCGGCGCTTGGTTTCGATCAGCACCAACACTTTTCTGATCAAGGTGACGGCTGTGAGCGGCGACACCGGGCAAGTCACTCTCCGGGAATACGGAACAACGCCCGTCTCGTTTGGGACATGGAATGACCTGTTCCGTATGGACATCTCACTGCCGGCGGCTGTCCTCGAAAGTTTCAGCGCGGTCGTGGATGTGACGATTGCCGTTGACGACGGGACCGGAAGCCCCATGGTGGGCACAAACCAAGTGACGAAACGAATCACGTTGGTGGCTGTGAGCACCGGGACATGAAGATACTCCTCGCAGCCAAACACGCACCTCACGGTCCTCGCCCGATTGGCGGAGTCCAGAGCTGGTGCCGCACGGTCGAGGCTGAGTTGGTTCGGCGCGGCCATGACGTCCGGACTTGGGGACCGGGCCAGCCGCCTCCGCTCGGCGGGCACGATCTCGGGATCATCGCCAACGCGGGTGACACAGCTCGGGCTTACGATTGGTGCAGAAAGTCAATCACGATTTGCCATGGGATCATCCCCGCTGAAACTCCTCCAGGTAACAACGTTGCCTTTACATCCGAAGAGGTGCGGGCGCGTTGGGCCGGGGATGGTCCCATCATCCGTCAACCGATTGATTTGGAGTTCTGGACCCCGGTGAGAATCCGGCGCAAATTCTTGACACGGTTCAGCTATCGCGGCGGGCTGAACTTCTTGCCGGTTTTGGCAAAATCGCTGGGCATGATCCCTCAACACGTGAGGAACTCCAGCGCCGAAGATGCCCGCAAAATTGTCCGTGAATCGGCCTGCGTGATTGCCACCGGGAGGGCAGCATTGGAAGCGATGGCGTGTGGCGTCCCGGTCGTAATTTGCGATCACCGAAGCTCGTATCAACAGCCACTTTTGGACCTCGATACGACTGGCGCCATGGAGCGAAATTACAGCGGGCGCGGAGGCATCAAACCGTCGATGGATCGCGTCAAAGATGCCGTCAAAACGGCGATGAAAATGGGAAGTTTGCGAGCGCATATTGAGCAATTTCACGACGTGAAAAACGTCACCGATCAACTTTTGGAGGCGATATGAGTGAATCCCTCTATATTGGCCTCATTTGGCCCCTACGCCAATGTTGTCGCGAGGGCTTACGATCGTATGTCTTTTCAGAGATCACAAGAATGGTTTGCAATCAGACACTTACGAGGCAATTGATTCCAAAATGAGCAACAATTATTTCGCCATAACACCCACCGGATGCCGTCCTGAAGGACTGTCTCTGCTTGGAGAATATCTCGATGCTCAGACAATCTCTGATCCGGTCATTTGGGTGATCGTTGACGACTGCGATCCACCCACGCGAGTGCCCCGGACGCGAGCCGGAATCACGGTGGAATTGGTGCGCCCGGAATGGCGTTGGGAGCCGGGTCAAAACACTCAAGCGGAGTGCATGGCCGAGGGCTTGAAGTTGGCAGAATCTGGTGACCGGGTCATGGTCTTGGAGGATGATGATGTGTACCTCCCCGGCCACGTTTTAAACGTCCTGAGCGCCCTCGAAGGAGCGGACCTAGTAGGAGAGCGCGACTCACGATATTTTAACGTCGCCACGAGGCGCTGGCGTGTCCTGCCGGGGAGGTATCACACCTCCATGTGCTCGGTCGGGATCAAGGGCGCGGCGATCGACCATCTGGCGGAATTGTGCCGGCGCGGAGGGAAGATGCTGGACACAAGGCTGTGGAGATCCTTCCCCGGATCCAAGGTGCTGCTCGACACGCACAATGTGGTCGGCATCAAGGGACTTCCCGGAAGGCCGGGCATTGGAGTTGGTCACCGGGACAACTTCGGAACTCCCGACACGACCGACAAATTGAACGACTGGATTGGAGATTATGCAGACAACTACGAAATCTTTAGGAGGGCAGCATGAGCACGACCGCGATTGTTGAAGCTGCTTTTGCAAGGCTGGCGGCTTTCGAGTATGACCCGCAACCGGAGATCCTGTGGCCGGGGAAGCAGGAGAAGCCGCCCGAGTCCGGCATGTGGCTGGAGCCCAGAGTGTTTCCGAATGAACCCGGAGACATTGCGTGGGATGATGACGCGTGCGTGGACACTCGCGGCTTCTTCCAGATCTTGGTTTACTTCCGTCCCGGACAAGGGCAGATTGAACCATCGGAATTGGCGGACGCCTTGATTGCCCACTTCCCTAAAGGGCAGACGCTGGCAGCTGTGAGAGTGAGGAAACGGCCATGGCAGTCTCCGATGATCACGCCGGATTCCAGCAAGCTGTACATTCCCGTCACGATACCGTGGAAGGGATTAACATGAAACGAATGACGCCCCTGAAATGGGTTTCCGGAAACCATTTATCAACATTTAGTTGGAGGAAACAATTATGAGCACATGTGGTGCAACAAACTTCGGCGGGAAGTTCTATATCTCGGACTCTGCCGTCAACCTCGACCAGACCCTGTCTGAATTTACGGGTCTCACTTGGGTCGAGATCCCGAACTTGGTGACCAGCGATCCGACTGGCGTGACGCAGAATGTCGTGTCCGACAGCACCTGGGACCGTCCCGTTGTCTGCAAAGGCAAGGGCGAGGCCAATGCCGGTGATCCCAATGTCGAGTTCCAGGATGTCGCCTCACCGGGTATGGATCTCCTGCTGGCGGCTGCGGCTTACGACAACACGGACAACTATGCTTTCAAGTTCGTGTGGGCCGACACATCCGAGGAGTACAACCGTGGGCTGGTCACCGGTCCGCAAAGAACCAAGGGAGGCAACGAAGATTTCAAACACGTGATCTTCACGCTGGGTCTCCAGCAGCCACCTGAGATCGTGGAAGCCCCGTCTGTCTAAGATTGGGCGCAACAATGTTCCCGGCCTTCGGGTCGGGAACCTTTAACTGAGAGGAAATGAAAATGAACTTGAATGAAATCAAATCGGCAGTGGAAACGGTTGACCGCGAAGTGGAGTTCAGACCTGTGGGCGATCCCACCGGATGGTTCTTCACTTTGAGGCACGAGTCATCGCAAGAGGTGCAGGAATGTATGCGCCGGTTCCAGGCCAAGGTCCGGGATCTGACGCTCAAGCGGAAGACCACAGCCTACCAAAATGCTGTGACCCAACACGAAGACCAGCTCCATGTCGCTCACGTTGCCGGCTGGAGATGGGAGAAGGGTGATGATGACAAGAAGGGACGCCCGCCGTTCAGCAAGCAGGAACTCCGGACGGTCCTCAATGATGACCAGCTCGGCTGGCACGTCAAAAAGTTTTTGGATGAGGAGGTTGGCAGCTTCGAAGATTTTTTGTCGAGATCGGAGAACAGCTAGGCGATTGCCTAGCTTGGCATGCTCGTTATGAGATACACTGGGGACATGAAGTCAGAGTCAGCCGAACCGAATGGCGTGAAGTCACTCGGGCGGAGTACAATGAGTCTGCCGGCGCGGAGACGCCCGAGCAGCCCATGGTCCCTCCTTGCGGCGAGCATGTTTGGAAGTGGTGGTGGGAGTTAAACTCCCGCCGTCCTCCGGGCTTCGAGTCTCTGGCGCCGCTCTCCTTCACCGAGATCCGCTCATGGGTGGAGTTGTTTGGAAAGCTGGTGACGCCCGAGGAGATTGGGTGGCTTGTGCAAATGGACAATGCGTGGCTGCGAGCAATTTCAGAAGAGCGGAAGGCAAAGCGAGAACGTGACAAGGAAGAGGCGGAACGGAACAAGCCCAACGGGAGATAGGAATGGCAGTTGATATTGCTGAACTGGGATTAGAAGTCAGAAGTGACGGTGTGGTCGTAGCCATCAGCCGCTTGGACAAACTTGGCGATGCTGCCAACCAAGCGGAGACGGCAACACAGCGCCTCGAACGGCAAGCCATGAAAGCCAGCAAGGTGATGAAGAGCATGGGCAAGAACATGACCATGTACGTCACCGCTCCAATGCTGGCCTTCGGCGTGGCTTCCCTGAAGGCGTTTGGCGATTTTGAAGACGCCATGACTACTTCCCTCGCGATCATGGGCGATGTCACCGATGCCATGCGGAACGAAATGACCCAAGCCGCTCGGGACATGGGACGGACAACCGCGTTCACCGCCAAGCAAGCAGCCGAGTCGTATTACTTTCTGGCTTCGGCTGGCCTTGACGCCAAGGAGTCCGTGCTGGCACTCGGCAGTGTGGCGGCGTTCGCTCAAGCCGGGATGTTTGACATGGCGCGGGCCACGGACATCCTCACCGATGCCCAGTCAGCTCTCGGGATGACGATCAAAGGTGACGCTGTCGCCAACATGGAGAACATGACCGCTGTGTCCGACGTTCTGGTGAAGGCTGCGACCAAAGCCAACGCCTCAGTTGAACAATTCGGCATCGCTCTGACCAACAAAGCCGGCATCGCAATCAAGGATCTGAACATTGAACTTGAGACGGGTGTGGCGGTCCTCGCGGCTTGGGCCGATCAAGGCATCAAAGCTGAAGAGGCGGGCGAGAAGTTCAACATTGTGACCCGAGATCTGCAGACCGCTGTGCGGAAGAATGCTGATGAGTTCGATAACTACGGCATCAAAGTGTTCAACGCTCAAGGAGATCTCCGGAACATGGCGGACATCATTGCCGATCTGGAGAAGGCGCTAGGCCCGATGTCCGTTCAACAGCGCGGTGCGACTCTGGCGCTGCTCGGCTTCCAGGATCGGTCAGTGATCGCCATCCGGTCATTGATCGGGCTGTCCGGCAAGATCAAGGAATACGAGAAGGCGCTGAAGGATGCGGGCGGCATCACCGAGGAGGTTGCCGAGAAGCAAATGCAGTCGATGACCAAGCAGCTGGAGCTGGCCAAGAAGGAGATTGCTGATGTGGCGATCGACATTGGCGGAAGTCTCGCCCCGGCGATGATCGCTTTGGCTCAGCAGGTACGGGATCTCGCGGAGGGCTGGCGAGCTTTGAACCCGTCAACGCAACAGTTCCTGCTGAAGACCGGGATGTTGGTCGCGGCGATGGGCCCGCTGCTGCTGGTCTTCGGGAACTTGGCGCGGCTCTTGGCTTTGATGATTCCGCTCCTCGCCCGTCTCGCGGTTGTCGTCTACACTCGGGTCATTCCTTCGATGATCGCGTGGGCCGCAGCAATGGGCGGGACATTCGGAGTTGGTCTGGCCATCACCGGCATCACCGTAGCGCTCGGAGCATTGATGATTGCGATGCGCGACACGAGCCGAGAAGTGACCGAGCTGGACATGGAAATCCAGTCATTGATCGAGTCCGCCGAGAAGTTTGGGATGACCTCCTTTGAGGTGGCGATGGGCAAATTGAACATCGCGATCGCGGAGCAGGACGCTGCCGTCAAACAGGCGCAAGACAACTTGAAGGTTCTGATGGATCTGCAGCAGATGCCCGGTGGCGCGGAAGCCGGAGACCGGCTGGCCCGCCAGATTGTTGAGCAGGCCGAAGTTGCCCGAGCAGCGGAAGCCGAAGCTGCCCGGCTACGGGAACAACTGGTGGCACTGGGCAACGCTCAAGATGAGCTGGCATACAAGACGGCTTTGGCGAACGGATCTCTGGATGAGATCACCGTCACTGCCGAGCGGATGGAGCTTGTGGTGGCGAAGGTCACCAAACTGACCGAGGATGAAGTTGCCGCGTTGCAGGATCTCAAAGATGAATTGGACCCGGCTGCTGCCGAGGCGCGAGAGTTGGCCAAGGCGCAGAAGCTGCTGGAGAAGGCGCTGAAGGCCGGGGTGAAGAATGGTGGCATCAGCCAGAAGACATACGCGAATTTATCCCGCGAGTTGCACAAAGGCACAAAGGCGTTCGAGGACGCGGCTGCGGCTGCGATGAGATTGAAAGAAGTTGACTTCATGACGCAGGTTGAGCTCGAAGATGCCATGGCCTATGTCGAAAGTCTTGAGCAGATGGCCGAACAGGTTGACTTGCTCGCGGACTCCTTGGACCCGGCTGCTGCTGAACTGGAGAGGCTGGCCGAGGCTCAAGAGTTGTTGAACAAGGCGTGGGACGCCGGGGTGTTCGAAGGCCGGGAGCAGGACTACTATGACTTGTCCGATGCGGTCCAAGATGCCACCCACTCGGTAGAGATGGCCAACGATGCATTTTTGCAGATCGGCACCAGCGCGATGGCGTCATTGAAGGAGGTCCAAGGGATGCTCCACGAGGACTCTGCTGCGGCTGAGTCGGTTCGAAGTGCGATGCTGGCGCTCAACATCGCCATGGGCATCTACGCGGTCATCAAGCAGCTGTCTGGCGGTGACGTCTACTCCGCAATCCCGCGTGCGCTCGGAGTGGCCGCGATGATCGCATCCATGGGCGTTCAAACTGGCGCCTCCGGGAGCGCCAACCGCACGGCTCAAGAGGCTCAAGGTACAGGCAGCGTTCTGGGCGATGCTGAGGCCAAGTCCGAGTCCTTGCTGAAAGCCAGCGAGATCACAGCTGACGCCACCTCCGAGCTGGTGGGAATCAACCGAGGGATGCTCCAAGCCCTCCAGAATCTCCAGAGCGGTCTGGGCGGCGCTTCAGTCCAGTTGGCTCGCGGCGCGGAGGATCGGCAATTTGGTGAGTTGAAGCCGCCCAAGAACTTCCTCATAGATCTCTTGACCGGGGCGGGCATCTTCAATCTCTTCGGCCTGAACTTTGTTGGCGAGTTCCTTGCCAAGATCTTCGGTGGGAAAGTGAAGTTGCTCGATGAGGGCATCCGGATTGTCGGAGACACGTTGGCCAATCTGACCAATGAGGTTCTGGTTCAAGCCTTCCAGCGATACAAAAAGAAGAAGCACATCTTTGACGACTACGATGAGTACACCCGGTTCCAGGATCTCGATGAGCAGGTTGGCGTCCAATTCGCGCTGGTCTTCGGCTCCATCTATGACACGGTTCTCGAAGCGGCGTTGGCTCTCGGGATGGACATGAGCGATATTGAGGACCGGCTGGGCACGTTCGAGCTGGCCACAATCGACATCAGCCTTCAGGATCTGGAAGGGGATGAACTGGAAGAAGAGTTGCTGGCTGTGTTCAGCGAGATCTTTGATGACGTGGCCGCTCATGTGGTCCCGTTCATCGATCAATTCCAGCAAGTGGGCGAGGGATTGGGCGAGACGTTGGTGCGGGTGGCCACCTCCGTCCAAGTATTCCGGGAAGCCATCTTGGCCTTCGGCT
>Ga0316187_10001323_pt1 | contig 21223 bp, 19 predicted proteins | sample CroRivburrow1_MG_FD_204927 | JGI IMG/M metagenome (GOLD analysis project Ga0316187, IMG submission 204927) | Coastal sediment microbial communities from Maine, United States - Cross River worm burrow 1 | ecosystem: Environmental > Aquatic > Marine > Coastal > Sediment | place: USA: Maine...
TCGCCTACTGGGACCCGGCCCGTCCCGGCTGGCCCGAGCTGCGTGATCGGCAACGCTCAACGCTGCCCAAGCACCTCCTGGTCCAGGAGCACCGGACCGAACCGGGCTGGACCATCGACCCGGGCCGTTACGACATCGTGATCGGCAACAGCGCGGCCGACGACGCGGCGTTGATCGTGACGGTTCAGATCGAGTCGTAGGTCTGACGGTTCCGGGGTCTTGGTGCTAAACGGGGCCTTGGGTTCAACCGGTCGACTACTGCAGGAGATCGACCGATGTTGGCTTGGTCTAGCGCCATCTGTCGTCACGACGGAGGAGCCCCGCCTTCACTTCGATGTCCCGCACGAACTCGGTTTTTGCGCCTGTGTACTGCTCCGGTTGACGGGCGTAGCGCTGGATCAGCGAGCGCTTTGACGACGCATGGGCTGCAGCATCATCGCTGTTGGAACGCAGGTGATCACGGAAGGCAATGATCCTCTTCCGGTAGGAGCTCCCAACTGTGGTGACGTGCACGTGGTGAGTGCGAAGCCGCGTCTGGTCTGCGTAGCTCGCTGATGTGACGCCCATCGCGGCGAGCCTCGCTCCACGGTTGAGCGCTCGACACACGAAACCTCGCGATTTCGTCCCGGCTTCTACGCCCACCCCAGCAGCCCGATCTTGGCCGTCTGCTGCGCCCATGCCGTTTCCCCTGGCGTGCCCCAGGGTGGGGTCTTGGCTCAGCCGTGCCGGCAGGCCAGGGCCTCCAGGGAATCGGCCAGCAGTTCGGCGAGGGCTTCGAGGTCACCCCCGCCCTCGGCCTGGGCGGCCACAAAGATGCCGTCGGAGGTGGCCATCGTGAATCGGGCCAGCCGACCCGGGAGCTCCGGATTCTGACGCTGGCTGGGCGGAGGTAAAGCAGCACGCCAGAAGTCGGCGAGGCGCTCGAGCACGACGCGGCGGATCTCCAGAAACCGTCGGCGGGCGGTTGGCTCGACCGCCTGACACTCCAGAGCCAGCATCAGGCCGAGGCGCCAGAACTCTGGACTGGAGGAGATGCTGGCGACGAGGTGGCGGCAGTTCTGGCGGAGGATGTCCGGCTGCTCCCGTTGGTCGGCCGGGGGGACCGGGTCGGCGAAGCTGGCGTTCCACTCGTCGAAGCTGTGCTGGATGACCTCGGCGAACAACTCGTCCTTGTTGGCGAAGTGCCAGTACACCGAACTGGCCGGGAGGCCGGAGCGCTCCGACACCTTGCCGATCGAGGTGCCGGCGTAACCGAGTTCGGCCGCGATCTCGAACGTGGCCTCGATGATGCGCAGGCGCGACTCGAGCCCCTGGCGGCTTCTGCGTCCGGTCTTTGGGCTCATCGGTCCAACTTTCCCATCCGCAGGTGTTTGACGCTTGCCGTAGCGATCACTATAGTCAGCCATCACTGTAGTGGTCACTACGGTAATGGCATCGGTACAGCAATATCGGGACGGCAATATCGGCACGGCAGTATCGGCACAGCAATATCGGCACGGCAACCGAGGAGGCGCCATGGGCGCTCGCACTGGTGAAGAGTTTCTTAAGGGACTGCGGGCCACCGGTCGGGCCATCTGGGTCGACGGCGAGAAGATCGAGGATGTGACCAACCACCCCAAGCTGACCGGGGCGGCGCACACCCTCGCCTCGGTGTTCGACCAGCAGCACACCTACGCCGACGAATGCCTGATTCCCGACCCCGGGACGGGCGAGCCAATCAATATCAGCCACATGTTGCCCCGGTCGCTCGATGACCTTCGTCGGCGCCAGGCGGGCCTGACCCGGCTCTCGGAGGTCTCGGTGGGCATCATGGGTCGCACCCCGGACTACATGAACATGAAGTTCTCAGGTTTCGCCTCGGCCCCCTGGGTCTGGGCAGGCAAGGACGGCTCGAACGAGCAGGGGGCCGCCAACCTGGTGGCGTTCCAGAAGTACCTTGCCCGCCAGGACAAGGCGCTGACCCACACGATCATCCAGCCCACCGTCGACAAGCGCACCGACGCCAAGATCCTCGAAAACAAAGTGACCATTCGCAAGGTGGGGGAGACCGCCGAAGGGATCGTGGTCCGGGGAGCCCGGGTGTTGGCCACCCTGGCCCCGTTCGCCGACGAACAGACCGTCTACCCCGCCCTGCCGATCCCGCCCGGCGCCACCGACTACGCCCTCTCCTTCGCCGTGCCGCTCGATACCCCGGGCCTCAAGTTCCTGTGCCGCGACTCGGAGTCCGCCCCTGGCGCCGACCCGTTCGACAAACCCCTCTCCACCCGCTTCGACGAGCAGGACGCCTTCTGCATCTTCGATGATGTCGTCGTGCCCTGGGACCGAATCTTCATCGACGGCGATGTTGGAATCTACAACTCGATGCACGAGACCGGCTACGCCATCAACATGACGAGCCAGTCAACCACCAGGGCGCTCACCAAGCTTGAGTTCGCCTACGGCCTCGCCACCCGGATGGCGGAGATGATTGGTGATTGCAGTCCAGCCACGATTGACATGCTCGGCGAGATCGCCACCTACGTGCAGGCGACCCGCAACGCCGTTGAACTCTCGATTGAGCACGGCTGGGAGCGCGAGCGCGACGGCCATTGGTTCCCCGACGGTCGGCCCCTGGAGCCCATGAAGGCGCTACTGGCGGGCTGGATGCCCCGAGTGGCCGAGATCATGACCCTGATCGGTAGCCACAACCTCTTGACCACCCCAACCCGCAGCCAACTCGACGACCCCGAGCTCCGGCCACTCATCGACGAGATGCTCTACGGGGCCGACGAAACCCCGGCCGATGAGCGGGCCGCCGTGTTTCGCCTGGCCTGGGACTTCATCGGCACCGGACTGGCAGGCCGGGGCTTCCTCTACGAGCGCTTCTACCTGACCTCGGCCACCCGCAACCGCCAAGGGCTGCACCAGCGCGGGTTCGACCGCACCCGGGCCAACCAGCTGGTTGACAGCATGCTGGACTTCGGTCGCCGCTGACAGGTCGGTGGCCCGTGGCGCCAGTGACGTGGGCCCGGATGGAGGTGGTCGGCACCGGGGTGGATGTCGGCTACGGCTCAGCGGGGGGTCAGCGGGAACGTGGCTTGACGGTTTCGCTGATCACGCGGCTTTGCGCTGACCGGTTCAGCTGCCGTTGAACTGGGGGTCGCGCTTTTCGAGGAAGGCGGCGCGGGCCTCCTGGCCGTCGTTGCTGGCAAAGGCCCGGCGGATGTGGGTGAGCTCGTAGCGAAGCTGGCCCTCGAGGTCACGATGGGCGGTGGCCTCGCGCACGACCCGCTTGGTCGAGCGGCCGGTGATGGGGGAGAGGGCCGTCAAGCTCTGGCAGTACTGGGTGAAGCGCTGGTCGAAGGCCTCGTCGTCGACCACCTCGCCGACCAGGCCGAGCTCGCGGGCTTCGTCGCCCAATACGGTGCGGTTTTCCAGCAGGAAACGCATGGCCTGCTCGTAGCCGACCAGTTGGGACAGGGTGTAGGACATGCCACCGTCGGGCGATCCACCGATACGGGGGTACCCGGCCATGAGGCGGGCGCTGCGGGCCATGAGGCGGATGTCGGCGGCGAGGGCCAGCGATAGCCCGGCCCCGACGGCCACCCCGTTGATCCCGGCCACGATGGGCTTGTCGCAGCCGTATCGCAGTTCGGAGCAGAAGCGGCTGACCCAGCCGAGGTCGTCGAGCAGGGCGTTCTGTTCGGTCATGCCCGAATGGTCGACGCTACGGTCGCCGGTGAGGTCGAGGCCGGCGCAGAAGGCCTTGCCTGTGCCGGTGAGCCCGATGATCCAGGTGTTGTCGTCGGCTGCAGCATCCTCGATGGCCCCGAGTACGGCCCAGGCCAGCTCCTCGGAAATGGCGTTCATCTTCGCCGGCCGATTCAACCGGATGGTGCGAACATGGCCGTCCTGGGTGACCTCAACCACGTTGGACTCTGATTCCTGCTCGCTCATGACGTGACTCCTTGGTGGTTCGGTGCTTCGGGCGCCGGGGGGCGGTGGTTCTCGAATCGGCCAACCTACACGTCACCCCCGTCTTCGTCCCAAGCCATCTGTTCGTGGGGGACCGGGTTGGGGCCCGGGGCTGGGTGGGTGGAGAGCCGGTTGGGTGCGCGGGCGGCTGGGCCCAAGCGGGGCCGGTCGCTCCAACCTGCGCAGCGCCCCGCCGTCGGCCAGAATCACCCCATGGTGTCACCACCCGCCGCCGAGTCCAATCCCGACGCCGTGCTCGGAGCCACCGGGGTCAGCACGGTTGACGGTGTGGACTTTGCCCGTCGGGTGGAGGCGGGCCGGGTGGTCTGGTCGCTGACGGCCACCGATGATCTGAGCGGAATCGGCCGTGGTCCGTTTGCCGAGCCCACCAACTACGTCTCGTTCTCACCGGCGACGTTTCTCGATCCGGCCGCAACCCTGCAGGGATTCTCCTTCACCCAGTTCGCCCACCCGGTGCTGGGGGCGGCCGATCGGCCCTTCACCTTCGACCCTGCCCCGAACCTGCAGTCGCCGGCGGCCGTGGTCCCCCTGCTGATCGATTCGACCCACCATGGGGTCACCCTGTTGGCCCCCCTCGGAGCTTGGCACGAGCAGGCCGGGGTGGTGGGCATCGGCGACGGCATCGGCCGCACCGATACCGGCCTGGTGGCGCGTTTGTGCCGCCCCGATGGGGTATTGATCAAACTCGACCATCGTGGCTGGGCACTACACGTCTGCTGCCCTATCACCAACGGCGGAGGCGACGGCCAGCGGAGGGCCCTGATCGGGGATCCCAGGGTCTACGTCACGATGGGTCGCACCCGGGTCGGGTCCAACGGCAGCGCCATCCTGGCTGACGGTGAGGCGCCGGTGGCGTTGCGCCACTGGTTGAGGGCACCGGGATCGTCGACCACCCCTGACTGCCTCGGCCGAACCGTACCCAGTAGGTCGAGCTATTGCCGGTCAAGACGGCAATACCGTAGGTTGTGACCCATGCCCAGCCCTGGAACGCCTACTGGAACCTACATCCTCTATGGCGCTCCGGCGTCGCTGTACGCAGGCAAGGCCCGTTCGTACCTGCGCAAGCAGGGCATCGAGTTCGTGGAACTGTCGCCGAGCAGTGACCGCTACCTGAACCACATCGTGCCGACGGTGGGCCGCTGGATCATCCCCTGCCTGGAGGCGCCGGACGGCACCATCATCCAGGACGGTGCCGACATCATCGACCATTTCGATCAAGGCCCCGGCCGGCCGCTGCGCCGGTTCTCCGTGTACCCGGAATCGCCGGTGCTGCTGGCCATCAGCCACCTGTTCGAGCTGTTCGGCGGCGAGGGACTGCTGCGACCGGCCATGCACTACCGTTGGAACTTCGACGAGGAGAACCTGGCCTTTTTGACCTCCGAGTTCGCCCTGATGACGCCCGGATCATCTACCTCCGACGAGTCTGAGCAGACCTTTCTCCGCAACAGCGGACGGATGCGCAAGGCCGCTGTCAACTTCGGGGTGACACCGGAGACGGGGCCGATGATCGAGGCGTCGTTCCAGCAGTGGCTCGAGCTCTTTGACGCCCACCTGGTCGACCATCCCCATCTGCTGGGGGAGCGGCCAACCATTGGCGACTTCGGCCTGATGGCGGCGATGTGGGCCCACCTGTTCCGCGACCCGGCACCCCAGGCACTGATCAAACGACGGGCTCCAAGGGTCGGGCGCTGGGTTGAACGCCTGGCCACGAGCGAGCCGTACCTCCACGAATACCATGACCTCGCCGGCGGGTTGGACCTCGACCCTTCCAGGACCGCGCTGCTGGCCGATGATGCCGTGCCGGAGACCCTGTTGGCCATGATGCGATTTGTGGCCGAGGAGTACCTGGCCGAGATTGTGGCCCACGTCGAAGCCGCCAACCAGTGGTTGGCCGAGCGTCCCGATCTGGAGGCAGGCACCAACGGGCTTGACAACCCGGCGGCCCGGGGGTTGACCGGAGGTGGGGGGCTCACTGGGGGTGGCGCGGCAACGTTTGAGTGGCGGGGACAACAGATCACCACCACCGTCCTGCCCTACCGGTTCTGGCTGCTGCAACACCTGCACGATGATCTGGCCGCCGCCGACCCCAACGCCCAGACCCGGGTGCGGGACGTGTTCCGAGATGGTGGCGTCGAAGCGATCCTCGATCTGCGAACCCTGCGCCGGGTCGAACGGGTGAACAACCTTGAGGTCTGGGGTCCGGTCGTCTGAGCGGCCTGGCTACGGTTCGTACGATGTCTGACATCAACGACGTGTCCGTTGATGGCCGAGTGGCCCGGCGGGAACGCAACATCGACAACGTGCTTGACGTTGTACTCGAACTTTTCGCCGAGGAGTCGTTGTTTCCCACCATCGAGCAGGCGGCGACGCGCTCGGGGCTGTCGTTGCGGTCGCTCTACCGCTACTTCGCCGATCCGGGTGAGCTGCTGGAAGCCACCGTCAGACGGAGCCGCGAGCGGGGCGTCGAGGTGGCACATCTGCGTGGCATCGGGCAGGGCCCGTTGGGCTCACGCATCGATGACTTTGTGGCCATGCGCCTGCGCCTGCATGATGTCATGGGCTCGGTGTTTCGGGCCACGGTGGCCAACGCGGCCCGTCGGCCCCGATTGGGTGACGAACTCGCCGCTACCCGCAACGAGCTTCGTCGTCAGTTCGAGCTCCAGTTCGCTCCCGAACTCGGCGCCGGTGAACCAGGGCGTGAAGCCAGGCTTGTGGCGGGCGACCTTCTCACCCAGATCGACTCGATCGACCTGCTGCGCCGCCACCATCAACTGTCGATGGTCGAGGCTGAGGCAGTGCTCGGTGACGCGTTGTTGGCCCTGCTGGAGAACTGACCGTTGATCAGTGCTGGGCGTAGCCTCGACACCATGAATCGCAAGGTGGAGCCATGGTGACATCGATGGGCCGGGCGGCGGTGGTCACCGGCGCCGGCGGCGGCCTGGGCCGGGCCATCGCGTTGCGGTTGGCCGGCGACGGACACTCGGTGGCCGTGGTTGATATTGACACCGCCGACGCTGAACGGACCTGCTCCCTCATCGCTGATGCCGATGGCATCGCTCAGTCCTATCTCGTCGATCTTCGCCATCAGGAGGTGGTGGAGATGATGATGGCCAATGTCGAGGCCGACCTCGGCCCGGTACAGGTACTGGTGAACAATGCCGCCATCTTCCCCGCAGGCTCGTTCTTCGACGTCTCGGCCGAGGCCTACGACGATGTCATCGCCGTCAATCAGCGGGCCTACTTCTTCACCGCCCAGGCGGCGGCACGACTGATGCAGCGGGCCGGGCGGGGTGGGGCCATTGTCAATATCGGGTCGATCACCCAGCACGGTGGTTGGTCGGAAATGGTTCCCTACGCCACCACGAAGGGGGCGGCCGCCACCATGACCCGCGCCCTGGCCACCGAGCTTGGGCCCCTGGGGATCCGGGTCAACTGTGTTGCCCCTGGTGCGTTTCCGACCCGGGCCGAGGAGATGCACGCCGATCCCGAGGCCTATTCGCAGCGCATCATCGATTCTCAGGCCCTGAAACGTCGGGGTGAGGTGTCCGAGGTCGCCGCCGCGGTGTCGTTCCTGGTCGGCTCCGACGCCTCGTTCATCACCGGCCAGACGCTCAACGTCGACGGCGGCTGGATCATGGCCTGAGCATCAAGGGCCCAGGATTAGCGATATCGTTCAAATGAATGACAAGGGGGGGAGCCTTCATGGGCTCAAAAGTTCGTTGGGGAGTGCCAGTTCTGGGGGCAATGCTGCTCCTGGTATCGGGATGCGGGGACGACCCTCAGGACAGCGGCGAAAATGGGCTGACCGTGAATGGCGAATCAGCGGAATCGTCTGACGGCGAGCAGTCGGTGGCGGAGTCTGGAGCTACGACCGCAACCTCGTCTGACAACGCATCGACGGCACCAGCAACCTCAACTGATGACGACAGGACCGGTACGACCGCATCCAGCGATGAATCCGAGCCAGGAGTCTCGCTCACCACCGTCGTAACGACACCAAAACCCGATGGACCCCAGGACACCGTGAGCCTGCCGGAATCGAACGTGAACAGCACCGCCAAGAGCGACGAAGGGGCAGAAGGCGGTAGTGACGGTAGCCAGGTGGTCGCGGGCTCGGGGCCCATTGACGCCGGGCTCACTACCTTGGTCGACACCGCGGCCGGTCGACTGGCCGACAGCCTCGGTGTTTCGAAGGGGCAGATCACGGTGCAGTCGGCCCGACTGGCCACCTGGAGCGATGCCTCCGCCGGGTGCCCGCAGTCTGGCATGCGCTACGCCCAGGTCATAACCGACGGCGCCGCCATCGAGTTGATCGCCGGCGGCAAGACCTACTGGTTCCACAGCGGTGGTTCCAGAGGGCCCTTCCTCTGCACCAGTCCTCAGCGTCAGAGGGCTTGAGACGGGCTCAGATCGGAGCGAGGCCGTCCTCGTGGATGTCGGCCGTGGTGAGCAGGCCAGCCCGATTGTCGAAGTCGGGGGCCAGGGTTCGGCCCTCATGGAGTACGAGCCACAGCCTGAGTAGGTGGCGACGGCGGTCCTGTTCGTCGTGGTCCTCGAACGCTGTCCGCGAATGGGCGACGGCGTAGTTGTTGACGAGAATGATGTCGCCCGGTTCCAGCCGCAGCCGGAGATGGATGTCAGGATCACCGGCGAGTTGGTCAACGAGGGTGAGCAGCTCGTCCTGTTTGGCGGTGAGCGGTGCGCAGTCGTCGAATCGGCGGGCGGCCGAGCGGGCGTAGCCGGAGTTGTGCCGTAGCGACAGGTTCCCGTCAACCATCGAAGCCAGGACCCGGGTGTAGAAGGGTCCGCCGTCGGGGTGCTCCTCGTCGCGGCAGTCGAAGTTGAACGGTTCGTAGTAGGTGTCGATCAGATCGGGTCGGCGGGTCAGAACTTCGTTGTAGATGGCCTGAAGCGAGGCCAGGCCGCTGTCGCCTCCTTCTTTCGCCGTCCGCAGACAGAACAGGCCGAGCAGGTCGGTCGAGGTGTCAGTGTGGAACGGGAGCGCGATCTTGACCTGGTAGCCGCGGGCGCTGGGGTCGGTGCGGATGTTCTTGCCGGTATCGCGCACGTGGCCCAGCAGGTGCCCACGATCGTTCTGCTTCACCGGCGTGCCCATCTGACGGCCGAGGGCGTAGTAGACGAGACCGGCTTCGCGCTCGGACCAGCCGGTGATGTCGAGGCCCCGGATCACCACGAACCCGATACCGTTCTCGATCCGGCTCCGCCAGTTGGCGATGGTGTCGGCCATGGCGGGGATCGGAGCCGAGTCGGGATCGATCGCACCCAAGCCCACCCTCCGGTCCACCAGTTCGCTCCGCAGTTGATCGAGGGCGGCCAACTCGGATTCGTCGAGCGGGTACAGGTAGTCGACCGGGTTGAGGTCGGGCCCCTTCCACGCCGCGGGGCCGGTCAGGGGCTGGCGGACGATCACACGGTTCTCATTCATCGGGTCTCCTTTGGGGGCTGGGTCGGGGGCACGAGGGTGGCCAGGTGGTCGCGGGGGACCAGGGCCCTGGTGGCGAAGGCCCGCACCATGGGGTTGGGATCGTGTTGGAGGCGGCCGTCGGGCCCGATCCGTCGAGTTCGGGTGGCTGATAGTCGGCCATGACCTCGACGTCGTTTCCGTCATTGTCGGGAAAGGCCAGTACCGGGATTATGGGTACCGGAGGGGTCGGAAGGTCGCCCCATTCCGAGTTGCGCAACACCCACTGGAACGGGATTCGGCGGTAGCACAGCACGGCCCGCATCTTGAGGCTGTAGGGCGAATGGGGTTGGTGTTGGTTTGGCGCCATGGTAGATATGGGGTGAATCAAGAGTTGTTTAAAGAATGTTGAAGTCGTTAAACTATCGCTCCGGTCTAGATCCCGGTGTCTCTTCCGGCGGTGTGGTGTTGTCATCGTCGGGTTTTCGGACGGGTAGTTGTTGGAGGTATACCCTTGTGCTCATGTCTACGTTGCCGATCGATGACGAGTCCATGGCCAGTCAGGACACGCTGAAAGTGCCACAGTCAGCTCCCCATCATTGGGCCATGGACCTGATCGCCCAGGCCGCGAGGGGTTTGCTCGGTTCTGAATTTCACGTCTTCGCCGATATGAATTGGTATCACCCGGATTACCCCCATCCGGTCGCTCCCGATGTGATGGTGATTCCCGCTGGCGGGGTGGAACCTCGGCTGCGTTCCTATCAACAAGGCGGTGGGGTGTCGCCGACGGTGGTGGTAGAGATTCCGTCGGAGAACAACACCGCATTCGAGGTGCAGAAGAAGAACCTGCGCTACAAGAACCTGGGGGTCGTGACTATCGCGGTGTACATCGAACCCGGCACCGAGGAGGTGCTGCGGCGAGGCCCCGACGATCAGGATCTGCGGAACTGGACCGGCAGACCCATCCCCGAGCTTGGTGGTCTGGCCCTCGATTTCGACAAGCAGGGGATATTGCGGGCGACGACACCCGATGGCTACTCGGGAACCAGTCACGCCGAGATCCTCCACGCCATCCACGCCGACCAACAGGCCGCCGCCGAGGCCAACGCTGCCGCCGCCGAAGCCAACGCCGCCGAGGCTGAAGCCAAGATGGCGGCCATGGCCGAGCAGTTGCGGGCCGCCGGGATCGAGCCTGCCACGGAGGCCTGACCGCTGAGGGTCGAGTCCCTGGCAAGGCGGTGAGTCCGGGAAAGCAAAGTATTGACAGTTTAGCCCGCACTTCTTTTTGAAGCGTCCGGCCGACCTTGTTAGGGTCGTGCGACGAAGGGGTGCCCATGTCGCAACCAACGTCCCATAACGAACGCTTCGACGGCAGGATCGGCCGAACCCTGGCCGATTCCGAACCGTGGTGGGAGGAGTCGGCCCATCCCGCTGACAACGCACCGAACGTGGTGCTGATCCTGCTCGACGACACCGGCTTTGCCCAGTTCGGCTGCTACGGGTCCGACATCGACACCCCCAACGTCGACGCCCTGGCGGCCAACGGGTTGCAGTTCACCAACTTCCACGTCACCCCCCTGTGTTCACCGACCAGGGCCTCGCTGCTGACGGGCCGCTCCCAGCACGCCGTCGGCATGCGATCGGTTTCGAACTTCCAGACCGGGTTCCCCCACCAACTTGGCCATATCTCAAACCATGCGGCCACCGTCGCCGAGGTGTTGGGATCGGCCGGGTACGCCACGTTCTGTACAGGCAAGTGGCACCTGGCCCCGACCGAACAGACCTCGGCCGCCGGTCCGTTCGAACAGTGGCCGCTTGGTCGGGGCTTTGATCGGTTCTACGGCTTCCTGGAGGGTGAGACCGACCAGTTCCATCCCGAACTGGTGAGCGACAACCATCCGATCGAGCCTCCGGGGCGGCCCGAGGATGGCTACCACGTCAGCGAAGACCTGATCGATCAGGCACTTCGCATGATCAGCGATAGCAAGGGGGTGCGCCCCGACCGGCCCTTCTTCGCCTACGTGCCCTTCGGCGCCACCCACGCCCCCCATCAGGCCCCTCCCGCCTACCTGGAGAAGTACCTGGGTCGCTACGACGAAGGCTGGGACGTTGTCCGCCAGCGCTGGTATCAGCGTCAGCTCGAACTTGGGGTCATCGCCGAGGGCACCGAGCTGGCCCCAAGAAACCCCGGTGTCGAGGCCTGGGAGACGTTGCCGGAGAACCAGCAACGCCTCGCCGCCCGGTTGCAGGAAGCGTTCGCCGCCTTCCTTGATCACACCGACAAACAGATCGGGCGCCTGGTCGACGGGCTGACGGCGATGGGGGAACTCGACAACACGGTCCTGGTCGTGCTGGCCGATAACGGAGCATCCCAGGAGGGCGGCCCGTTCGGCGTCATGCACGAGATGAAGTACTTCAACGGGATCATCGAGTCACCCGACGAAGCGGTGGAACGCATCGACGACATCGGCGGCCCCAACAGCCACACCAACTATCCGTGGGGCTGGGCCCAGTGCGGGAACTCGCCGTTCAAGTGGTACAAGCAGAACACCCACGAGGGCGGGGTGCACGTGCCCATGATCCTGCACTGGCCATCGGGCACCGTATCCGATCAGCAGGGCACAAAACGCAACCAGTTCGTCAACGTGTCCGACATCATCCCCACGATCTACGAACTGGCGGGCGTGACCCCACCCGAGGTCCACCGGGGTTATTGGCAGATGCCGGTGACCGGGCGTTCCTTCGCCTCGATACTGTCCGATCCCACCGCTCCCGCAACCAACACCCTGCAGTACTTCGAAAACTCGGGGAGCCGGGCCCTGGTGGCGGAACACGATGGCGACTGGTGGAAGGCGGTGTGTCGTCACACCAAGGGTGATGATTTCGACACCGAGCAGTGGGAGCTCTACCGCCTCGACCTCGACGCCTCCGAGACCAACGATCTGGCCGCGTCCCAGCCCGACAAGCTGGCGGAACTGATTGGGCTGTGGTGGAGCGAGGCCGAGCGCCACGGGGTGCTCCCGCTCGACGATCGTGGCACCGAACTTTTTGGGGCCCGGGTCCGGGACCATTCACCCCACCCGACCAACAGGCGCTACCGCTACCGGCCGCCGATGTCGCCCATCCCGGCCCAGGCTTCGCCGTCGGCCGGTGGTCGCAGCTTTGATCTTGACGCTCGGGTCACGAGGGCCAAGGGCGACGACGGGGTGATCTGGGCCACCGGCACCCAGAACTCGGGCATCTCGTTGTTCGTGCAGAACAACCGGCTGGTCGTCGACTACAACGCCTTCAACGACCACACCATCGTCGAATCCGACATCGAGGTGCCCGAAGGCGACAGCACCCTTTCGTTCCACTTCGAGCGCACCGACCGTAAAGGTGGGGCTGTCATCGCCCTTGCCATCGACGGGACCGACGTCGGTCGGGCCAAGCTTGGTCTGGCCATGCGCATGATCTCCTCGGTCGGAGCCAGCATCGGTTTCGACCATGGTTCACCGGTCTCGACCCGTTACGAGGGGATGTTTCCCTTCGCCGGAATCCTGCACGAGGTGGATATCCAACTGGGTGGAAAGGTGTCGGCCGAGGCCACGGCCCGAGCCGAGATGTCACGTCAGTGAGGACGGTTACCGTCGTTGGCGACGTTGTTGATGTCGCCGATGCCGGGTCCTGCTCCGATCTCGGCCACCCTGTCGGGTGCCAGTACCTTCACCGAATCGATGGCAAAGCAAGGGATCCAGATCATGAAGTCACTCCGCACCCCCGACCGGCGCTTCACCGACCTTCCCGACTACCCGTTTGCCCCGAACTACGTCGACGTTTCCGACCAGGACGGCGGCCAGTTGCGGGTGCACTACCTCGACGAGGGCCCGGCCGACAGCGCCCCGATCCTGTGCATGCACGGCGAACCCTCGTGGAGTTACCTGTACCGCAAGATGATCCCCCTGCTCGTGGCCGCCGGACACCGGGTGATCGCCCCTGATCTGGTTGGTTTCGGCCGTAGCGACAAGCCGTCGGAGACGAGCGACTACACCTACGATCGTCACGTGGCCTGGATGCACGAGGCGCTCATCGATCAGCTCGATCTGCGCGGCGTCACCTTCTTCGGTCAGGACTGGGGTGGCCTCATCGGGCTTCGCCTGGTGGCCGCCAATCCTGATCGCTTCGATCGGGTGATCATTGGCAACACCGGCCTCCCCACGGGCAACGGGAAACCGAGCAAGGCGTTCCTCGAGTGGCAGAAATTCAGCCAGACCACGCTGGTGTTCGACGTCGGGTTCCTGGTCAACCGGGCCACCAATACCGAGCTCAGCGTGGCCGAGATCGCCGCCTACGACGCGCCCTTCCCCGACGACACCTATAAGGCAGGGGCCCGCATCTTCCCGGCGCTGGTACCGACCGCGCCCGATGATCCGGCCGTTGCGGCCAATCAGGAGGCGTGGAAGGTGTTCGAGCAGTGGACCAAGCCGTTCATCACCGCCTTCAGCGACGGCGATCCCGTCAGCGCCGGAGGCGACGCCCCGTTCATCAAGCGGGTGCCGGGGGCTGCGGGCCAACCCCACGTCACCGTGAACAACGCCAACCACTTCTTCCAGGAAGACGCGGCATCACAATTGTCCCAGATCATCATCGACGCCATCGCCGCCGCCTGAAGAAAGTCACGATCCTGATGACCACCGTTGAACGCACCGCCTTGATCGAGTCATCAACGTCGCAGGTGTGGGCCCTGCTCGCCGACTTCGAGGCCATCAGTGCCTGGGCGCCCAACGTCGACCATTCGGCTCTGATGACCGATCAGACCGAGGGCGTTGGCATGGTGCGGCGTGTGCAGGTGGGCCGCATGGCGCTGGTGGAGACGGTCACGGAATGGGAAGCCGGGGTAGTGTTGTCCTACACCATCAGCGGCATGCCTGCGGTGGTCGGGTCGGTCAGCAACTCCTGGCGCCTTGGTACATCGGGCAGCCTGACGATGGTGTGGCTCACCACCACGATCGACGCCGGGCCCCGCCCACCCCGGGTCGTTGCCGGTGTGGTCGGCCGCAAGCTGGGTCAGGCGTCGGAGGAGATGCTGGCCGGGTTCCAGGCCCATCTTGGCTCGAAGGTGAGCGGATCATGAGCGACTCCACCGTGCGGCCCGACGTGATCATCATCATGACCGATGAGGAACGGGCGGCGCCGCCCTATGAGTCCGACGAGGTGACCGCCTGGCGACGCCGCACCCTGACCGGACGGGCCTGGTTCGATGACCACGCCGTCAACTTCGAGCGGCACTACACCGGATCGTTGGCCTGCGTGCCCAGCCGACCGACCATCTTCACCGGCCACTATCCCGATGTGCATGGCGTGACCCAGACCGATGGTCTTGGCAAGATGGCCGATGACTCCCGGTTGCGCTGGCTTGCGTCGGGCGAGGTGCCGACCCTCGGCCACTGGTTCCGGGCCGCAGGTTACGACACCCACTACGACGGCAAGTGGCACATTTCCCACGCCGACCTGCACGACGAGGCGGGGGACCGGATCACCACCAACGACGACGACGGCAACGTTGACCACGCCGCCGTCGAACAGTACCGGGCCGCCGATCGGCTCGACGGCTACGGGTTCTCCGGTTGGGTCGGCCCCGAGCCCCACGGTGGGGCGTTGGCCGACGCCGGGGTGCGCCGCGACCCCCTCATCGCCAACCGGGTCGTTGCCTGGCTGGAGGATCGTTACCGACGGCGCCGTGACGGCGATGAGGCAGCCAAGCGCCCCTTCCTGCTGGTGGCAAGCTTCGTCAATCCCCACGACATCGTGCTGTTCCCGGCCTGGGCCCGGCGCCGCAACCCGCTGGTGCCATCCCCTCTGGATCCGCCGCCCATCGCCGCTCCACCGACCGCCGAGGAGGATCTGGCGTCGAAGCCCGCGGCCCAGATCGCCTTCCGCGAGGCCTATCCGTCGGGCTATGGCCCGGTTCGGCTGGTGGCAGGCACCTACCGGAACAAGGCCCAGCAGTACCGCGACCTCTACTACCGACTGCACGCCGAGGTCGATGGTCCCCTCGATCGGGTGCGCAGGGCCGTGACCGACGGTGGCTCCGACCACGCCGTGATCGTCCGCACCTCCGACCATGGCGATCTGCTTGGAGCCCACGGCGGACTGCACCAGAAGTGGTTCAACCTCTACGACGAGGCAACCCGGGTGCCGTTCTCGATCGCCCGCATCGGTGATGAACCCACCAGCGGCACCCTCATCGAGGGGGCACCGACGTCGCACGTTGACATTGTGCCCACCCTGTTGGCCGCCGCCGGTATCGACGAGTCCGTCATTGCGGGGGAGCTTCGAGCCTCGTTCACGGAGGTCCACCCCTTGCCCGGATCGAATTTGATGCCGATCGTCGACGATCCGGCCAGCGCCGATCGGGGCCGGGCCGTGTACCTGATGACGCGGGACAACATGTTGGAGGGCGACTCCGGTGCTTCGGGCTTGGCCCGGCGGCTGGGTCGCTCCGGCGCACCTCCGGCTCCCCTCCGCATCCAGGTGCCTGCCCATGTGGCGTCGAACTTCGAAGGCCTTGTCACCCGGGTGGAGGGCCACGGGGGAGGAGGGCGGTTGTGGAAGCTGGTCCGCACCTTCGACGATCCCGCCACCTGGACCGAACCCGGGGTGCGCCAACTGGCGGCCAACGGTCCCGGCGGGGAGCAGTGGCGGACCTCGGCGCTACCCGACCAGTGGGAGCTGTACGACCTCGACAACGACCCGATCGAAGCCGTGAACCGCTGGCGTGACGAGACGGTGGCGGAAGTGTTTCGTCATCTCCGGGCCGTGCTGGCGGCCGAACGAGCCCGGGCCGTGCCCAGACGCCATCACCCCTGGCCCTACGCCCGGCGCCAACCAACCGCAGGTCCGGCGGTCAAGACCCCGCCCCCTCCGGCTCGACTACTGCGGGCGTTGGTGCAAAAGCTCGGGCTGCACCCCGACGATCTCGACGCCGTCGAGTTCGATCTCCCCGGTCGGCGGGCCCTGGTGATTGCCAGCAACACGGCGTTGATGGACGTCGATAAACCGACCGGCGTGTTCGCTAGCGAGATGACCGTTCCCTACTACGCCTTCGTCGATGGCGGGATGGACGTCGACGTGGCCAGCCCGCTCGGTGGCGTGATTCCGGTCGATCCGCAATCGCTGAAACCGGTGATCCGCTGCGCCGCCGATGACCGGTTCCTGGCCGACAACAGCTTCCAGGCGGCGGTCGCCGACTCGCTTGCCGTCGGCGACCTCGACATGGCCGACTACGACCTGGTGTACCTGGCCGGTGGCTGGGGTGCCGCCTTCGATTTTGGCTTCTCGGAGTCGCTGGGAGCGAAGGTCAGCGAGGCCAATGCCGAGGGCAACGTCATCGGCGGTGTTTGCCATGGCCTGCTGGGTCTGGTCAACGCCACCAATGACGACGGCACGGCCCTGGTAGCCGGGCGGCGGATTTCCGCCGTGACCGACAAGCAGGTGAGCGAGCTCGGGATCGAGTCCACGCCCCATCATCCCGAGCGGGAGTTGCGGGCCGTCGGCGCCGAGTTCGAGAGCGAGACCAGGTTCCGTGACGTCCTGGCCAACCACTGGGTGGTCGACGGGAATCTCGTCACCGGCCAGAACCAGAACGCGGCGCCTATGGTGGCCCGGGAAATGATGCAGCTGCTGCTGGCCTCAGCCCCGAGTCGCTAAAAACCAGCTCGGTGGCGACGCCAACAGGAAGGACCTCGTATGAAGATCGTCATGGCCGGAGAGGGCGCCATCGCCCGCAAGCATCTGGCCGGAATCGCCCGGATCGACGGGATCGAGGTGGTCTCGTTGACCGGTGGCAACCCGGCAGACACCGAGGCGCTGGCCGGCGAACTGGGCATCGGCCACTGGTCGCTCGACCTGAACGAGAGTCTGGCCCAGCCCGGTGTCGACGCTGCCATCCTCACCACTCCCACCGGTATGCACGCCACCCAGGCCATCCAGGTGCTGGAGGCGGGCAAACACGTGCTGGTCGAGATCCCCATGGCCGACAATCTGGCCGACAGCGAACGGCTGGTTCAGGTGGCCGAGCAGTCGGGGCTGACGGCCATGGTGTGCCACACCCGTCGTTTCAACCCCAGCCACCAGTGGATCCACAACAAGATCGCGGCGGGCGAGCTGACCCTGCAGCACCTGGTGGTCGAGACCTACTTCTTCCGTCGGCAGAACACCAACGCCCTCGGTGTGCCCCGGACCTGGACCGATCATCTGCTGTGGCATCACGCCTGCCACACCGTCGACCTGTTCCAGTATCAACTTGGCGAGATCGCCGACCGGGCGCTGGCGCTCCAGGGGCCCAAGCACCCCGAGCTCGGCATCGCCATGGACATGTCGATCGCGCTGACGGCTCCGTCGGGGGCGCTGTGCTCACTGTCGCTCAGTTTCAACAACGACGGTCCGCTCGGCACCTTCTTCCGCTACATCTGCGACAACGGCACCTACATCGCCCGCTACGACGACCTCGTCGACGGCTACGAGAACCCGATCGACGTGTCCAAGGTTGACGTGTCGATGGACGGCATCGAACTCCAGGACCGCGAGTTCTTCGCCGCCATCGACGAGGGTCGTGAACCCAACGCCTCGGTGGCCCAGTGCCTCGACGCCATGAAGACCCTCGACCGCCTCGAACAGACCCTCAACTGATCAGGTCAAGCGAGGTCTGGGCGGTAAATGGCTGAAATGTTGGGGTCCGGCACTGTCGGACCCCAACACCCTCCCGTCAGGACCCGCAGGGTTGGTGTAAAATAGCTGGGCATGGGATCACCCGCTGGTAGGCCACAGCTCACCAACGCTCAGAAGGAAGATCTGCAGCGACGCATCGCTGAGGCGAGCGCTGTCTTGGACGCTGCCGCAGCTGTGAGGTCTCCAGGCCGCGAGGTCCTCCCCCCGGATCTGACTTGGGAGCAGTACGCCAGCATGGTGCGTTGAGTACCGATCGGCCGGTAGCGCCAGCTCGCTTCTTCGCCCGGAAGGCACGGGCTCAGTTCCCTGATGGATTCGCCCAGCGGTACAGCGACATTGCTGACCAAGCACGTCGAGCATTCCCCTGGGACACCGAGCTGCACTGCGCTCTGGGTTGAATCGAACCAAGATCATGCATGTGTGGCCCAGACGAGCGCTGATCCTGGTGGTCGATGCCGAGCTGACAGACGGTGGGACAGTTGAGCTGGTCGACTACCAGGTTGTGTCGTTGCCAGACGACCCTACGTCACTCTAAGGCTCAGGGGTCTGGGGGGGGGGAGTGGCCTGCTCCTTCCCCAAACACCAACTGAGCGACTGATCTCGCTGGAGCACGAGCGGTGTTGTGAGTCCGGCCCAGGGCGGAATCAGGTCTGGTTCTCCAGGATGAGGTGGCCGACGGCGGTGTTGCTGGCCGGCACGTGGTAGAAGCGGTGCACCGGTTGGGGGGCCGGGCCGCCCGCCAGGTCGGCCATGGCGCCGCGGGCCACGAGCCACATCACCAGCTCAATGCCTTCCGATCCGGCTTCGCGTACGTAGTCGATGTGGGCCATGGTCGACAGGTCCTCGGGGTCGTCGATCAGGCGGTCGAGGAACGCGGTGTCGAAGACGGGATTGATGAGTCCGGCCCGCAGCCCTTGGAGTTGGTGGCTCATGCCGCCGGTGCCCCAGATCTGGATGTTGAGATTGTCGTCGTAGCTCTCGACGGCCCGTCGTATCGCCTGGCCCAACGCCAGGCAGCGACGACCGGAGGGCGCGGGGTACTGCACCACGTTGACGGCTACGGGGATGACCGGGCAGGGCCAGGCGTCGGGTTGGCCGAACATCAGCGACAAAGGCACGGTGAGGCCGTGATCCACCGTGAGTTCGTTGGCCAGGGTCAGGTCAAAATCCTGTTGGATGACCGATTGGGCCAGGTGGGCGGCCAGTTGGGGATGGCCGAGTACTTCGGGCACCGGTCGCGGGCCCCAGCCCTCATCGGCGACGGGAAATTTGGCAGCCAAGCCGAGGGTGAACGTCGGGATCAGTTCGAGGCTGAAGGCGGAGGCGTGGTCGTTGTAGACCAGGATCACGGCGTCGGGGGTATTTTCCCGGGCCCAGGCCCGGGACGGCTCGTAGCCGGCAAACAGGGGTTGCCAGTACGGCTCCTCGGTCTTGCCGTGGTCCATGGCGGCGCCGATGGCGGGAACATGGGAGGTGTAGACGCTGGCCGAGATGCGGGCGCTCATGACCGGGCCTCCCACTCGGACTGGTAGCGGTTGCCCTCCACCGAACGGCCACCGGCCACCATCATCGCCCGGTAGTCATCCTCTGACAGCCCTGTCATCGACCCCGCCATTTGCTGGAAGCTCTTACCATCGGTGGCCCCGATCTTGGCCAGGAAGTAGATGTTGCCCCCAAGGCTGATGAGGCGGTTCAGGTCGCGGTCGAGCACCCCTTGCTTCTGGTCTTCGGTCATGTCCCACTCGTTGAGGTAGGCCCGCTCATCGGCCCGAAAACGGTCACGATTGTCGGCCCTCATCAGCGACATGCAGAACTGGTTGAGCCAATAACCGGCTCGCGCCTGGTCGGTGTCGAAGATGGTGGTGCCCGGAATGTCCAGGTAGGGCTTGTCAAGGCCCATGGGGCGCCCCTTTCGTTGGTGTTCGGTGTCGGGGTGAGGATCGTTGGGTCGTGTGCGTCAGTCGAAGTCGTACAGCTGTCGGGGGTTGTCGACCAGAATCTGATTGCGCACGGTCTCGTCCGGCACATAGGCGGCCAGCAGATCGAGCAGCTTGCCCTCGTCGGGCATGACGGCCATGTTGGGGTGGGGCCAGTCGGTGCCCCACAGAAGCCGGTCGGGGGCGGTGGCCACCAGGGCTTGGGCGAAGGGGATCACGTCGTCGAAGGGACCTACCTTGCCCGCGGTGAGTCGCTCGGCGCAGGAGATCTTGACCCAGCACCGCTCGTCGCGTTCCAGCAGACTGAGCAACTGTTGGAACGGCTCCTGCTCCAGGCCGTCGGTCGCTGCCACCCGGGCCATGTGATCGATGACGTAGGGCACGGGCATGGCATCGAGCAGTCCCTGGTACTGGGGGAGATCCTTGGCGTCGAAGTGCAGCACCACGTGCCACCCCAGGGGTTCGACCCGGTTGACCAGCCGCCAGAATACGTTGAGATCAGGGGCGCCACCGAGATGGGCCACGAAGTTGAACCGAATACCGCGCACCCGATTCTGGTGGAGGTGGTGCAGATCGGTGTCGCTGCAGGCCTCGTCGATCATGGCCACGCCTGCGTAGCGCCCGGCCCCCCGTTGGATGGCGTCGACCATGGCCGAGTTGTCGGTGCCGTGGCAACTGGCTTGTACGAACACCGCCCGTGACAACCCGAGGCGTTCCTGCAGGGCCTCGAAGTCGTCGATACCGGAGTCGGGTGGGGTGTAGGCGCGGTTGGGGGAGAACGGGAAGCGGGCCGCAGGACCAAAGACGTGGCAGTGGGCGTCACACGCCAGCGGCGGTGGGGTGAACGCCGTTGGTCGCGATGCCTCGGGGATGGGGCCGGGCACGGTTGGCTCGGGGGGTGCGGGGTGTGGCGGGTTGGTGGTGGCCATTGGTGCTGCCTGACTGGTCAGTAGTCCCGGGGGTAGACGATGCCGTCCATGAGTTTTCGTGCCGTACGTAGGATGCCTGCCCGCTGCACCGTCGGGCGACCCTCGACCTGGCCCAGCGAGACCACGGCCTCGAACGTGCCGGTGGGGTGTTCCAGGGTCACGGCGTCGGTGGCGGCGCCAACCAGGACCTCAGTGGCCGGCGAGCCCGGCAGCAGCGCGGCCGTCACCACCGATACCGCCCCCAGCACCCC
>Ga0316187_10001324_pt1 | contig 21221 bp, 18 predicted proteins | sample CroRivburrow1_MG_FD_204927 | JGI IMG/M metagenome (GOLD analysis project Ga0316187, IMG submission 204927) | Coastal sediment microbial communities from Maine, United States - Cross River worm burrow 1 | ecosystem: Environmental > Aquatic > Marine > Coastal > Sediment | place: USA: Maine...
AAGGCATGATTGAAGCGATTCCGGCTTACACCTCCGGCGATCTACCGGAAGTCGCAAAGATCGCGAAGAACATGCAGGACAGCTTTATTCTCAAGCAGGCGATTACGCGCGAGCAAATGCACGAGCTTCACATGTCGCTGCCGGCGTCATTTCTGAAAATGGACAAAGAGTTTCACTACTACGCGGGCATGCTCGCGCACGTAGCGAAGGCACGCAAGATGGAGCTGGTCAATTTTTACTTCTCCAAGCTGACCGAATCATGCGCTGGCTGTCACAGCGAGCATGCGACACACCGATTCCCGGGGTTTTCCACTGATGGTGATGATCACCATGGTGGCCACGATCACTGAATGCGGTCTGAACCAACGTAACAACGCAATACTATAAATTCGGCGCGCGGTGGCAGACAGCTCACCGCGCTGCCCGGCACCGAATACGGCTACGCGGCCTTCCCGGCAACTGAGGCAACGGCTGCGCTGCCCGTCAAATCCGAACCATACCGCCAAGCCGCTCACGGATGATGTTTTCGGCCTGCGTCATGATGCGATCGATCAGCTCTTTGCATGTTGGCGCGTCATGAATCAGGCCGGCCACCATCCCGCAAGACCATACGCCGGCGTCCATTTCACCATCCAGCATTATCCTGGGATACACGCCAGCGACTTCTTCAATAATATCTTCGAACTTGATGTCGCCACCCAGCCGCTTTTCCTTTTCCAGCAATCGCTCGGTGGCGGCACCGTTAAGCACACGCTCGGTGTTGCGCAACGGCCGCATGACCAAACGGGTATCGAGTTCAGTGGCCGAGATCAGCGCCTGCTTGACGTTCTCGTGAATCGGCGCCTCCCTGGTGGCCATGAAACGGGTACCCATATTCATCCCCTCGGCACCCAGGGACAGAGCGGCAACCAGTGAGCGGCCATCGGCCATCCCGCCAGAGGCAACGAAAGGGATCTCCAGTTCGTCGGCAGCACGCGGCAGAAGAATGAAGTTGGGAATGTCGTCTTCCCCCGGATGCCCGCCACATTCGAAACCGTCGACCGAAACGGCGTCGCAGCCAATTGACTGTGCCTTGAGTGAGTGACGAACCGAAGTGCATTTGTGAATGACTTTGATGCCAGCCTCTTTCAACGCCGGCAACACCTGTTGCGGATTGCGGCCGGCTGTCTCGACGACCTTCACGCCGCCTTCGACGATGGCCTTGACGTAACCGGGATAGTCAGGGGTTGAAACCGATGGCAGGAATGTGAGATTAACGCCGAAGGGTTTATCGGTCATGTCTCGGCAGCGCGCGATCTCGTTCGCCAGATCCTTGGCGGATTTCTGAGTAAGACCGGTAATGATTCCGAGACCGCCAGCATTCGAAACGGCCGCAGCCAATTCGGCGAAGCCAACGAAGTGCATACCGCCCTGGATAATGGGATGCTCGATTCCGAGCATTTCCGTGATGCGCGTTTTCATGTGCTTGTGTTCCCTGTTTGGCGTTTATCGGTTTGATTGTATACGCTAGCCAGCCCGTTGGCGCTGGCTGCACGATGCTTTCCGGGGGTGTCGGCGCGCCGATCAGCGCAATCCTCGCCAAGCTTCGGCAACCACTAATACCTGTCTTGACGGACTCGGCTGTACCAGGCGGGATCAACCACCGATCGGCATTCTCGTTCAATCAGTGTTTCAGCACCGTCTTGCGATACAGGTCGCCCAGCACCCCTTTCGGATCATAACGTGCCTTCAGACGCCGCCAGGCTTCACCATTGTAGGCGCGCCAGAACTCGGGCTCGGTAAAGTAACTTTCCGAGTACAACGATTTAATACCACCCAACGCCTGCACCTTCTTCTCAATCAGGCGATTGTGAAAACCCCTGTCAAAGCCATTCGATCTCCGTACCACGTCCCAGAAACCGAAATTGACGAGTAACTGGTTCTCTCTGACCGGGTAAAGATCGAAATTGCCAAGGGGTTCACGAGCGCGAATCGGGCACAACCAGATCGGCAGAATGCCGATTTCCTTAAGGAAGAACTCGAGAAATTCGCTCGCGTGCTCAACAGGAATATCAACGTCCTGAATGACCGACTCCCGGTGCCTGCCCGACAATCGGTCGATCAAGCGGGTCAGGCCAATGCGGGTGTTCCAGCGCATGAGCTTGGTGTAAAAACGCGAATTCAGTCGCGACGGGCCAAGCAGGCGCCGGAAGAAAGGCGTCTGCGCGCCGAGATTCTTCGAGCACCAGAACCAGTCGGTATCCCAACGCCAGATAAAGTCAGACACGCTCAGAAAATCGACGTCCTGTTGAAGCAGTGAGCGATAGAAAATCTTCTCGTATGTGTAGTCGCTTACCCATGGCGCCTGATCTGTGAAGCGGCCAACGGTAATCACCATCTGACCACGGTCAAACACAACACCATCAACGAAATCCGCATCAGATTCACTGATTTCGCGCAACGCGGCAAAGCATTTGTAAGCACTGGCGTATTGCCGGTGGTGCAGTTCGACGAACGGCTTTACCGGCACAGTGCGCGCCCTGACGCGCAGCGCATAGCCGAGCGTGCCGTAGGAATTGGGAAAACCGAAAAAGAGATCACGATGCGCGTTATCCGGTCGCGCGACCACAATTTCGCCAGTGCCGGTTAATACTTCAATTTCGATAAGGGTGTCGTGCACCAGGCCGTACTTGAACGAAGACGCCTCGATACCGACGCCCGCCACGGCACCGCCGATGGTAATGGACTTGAGTTGCGGAACCACCGCTGGCATCACACCGTGTTTCAATGTATGTTCAACCAGCGCGTCGTAAGGCGTCATGCCTTCGACATCAACCCAGCCTTGTTCGGCATTCACCTCGAGCACTTGATTGAACGCGCGAACATCGAGATGGCGCTTGCCCTTCACGCTGCGGTCTCGAAACAGGTTGGAGGTATCTTTGCCTAACCCGACCGGCGAATCGTTCGCCTTGAGCTCGGCAACAAGCTTCGCCCTGCGTACAGCAAAGGTCTCTATCGGATCGCTCATGATCTGCATGATGGGGCTCGACCTGATTGGCAGCGTATCAGTTGCCGCATCATCCGGAAATCCGGCATCAGGCGCGAGCCGGTGGTGGTTGAGTCAATGCCGACACCTCGCTCTTTGGTGATGGACCGGGCCCGGATGAACCGGATTGCGCGGTGCTTTCTTCATAAAGGTGTGCCCGGCTCATGGGGTAGCTGTTTTTGGTGATGTTTCCCTTGCTGAATACGATCTGAAACAGGTGGGTTCGGGCGAATGGCGAACGGAACATCTCGGCGCAAGAAACCAGATATGTGCGCCAGACACGGCGGAAACGTTCGTTGTACTTTACGGGGTCAATTGCCTGAATGTCGGGCCAGTGCCGATCGAACCGCTCCGTCCACGCGTCCAGCGTCAGCGCGTAATGACGGCGCAAATTTTCGATGTCAACAACCTCCAGCCCGCAGTCTTCCATAGCGGTAATGGTCTCGGAAAGGCTCGGAATCCAGCCGCCGGGAAAGACATGCTCACGTATATAGTATTCGGTATTACGGACACCGACATGCCCGATAAAATGCAACATCCCAAGCCCGCCCGGTTTGAGGAAATCGGCGTGCGCCTTGACGACCTCTTTCAGTTGATCCCGCCCGGCATGTTCAAGAACACCGATCGAAACGACCTTGTCGAATTGCGCGTGAACCTGCCGAAAATCCGCCTCGCGCGACTCAAGGCGGTCACTCATACCGCGGCGAACAATTTCTTCCCTGAGCCAGTCCACCTGCTCGGTCGTGGTATTGATGCCGCAGGCGTTAACGCCATGGTGCTGTGCGGCGTGAAACATGAAACCTCCGAACCCGGTGCCGATGTCGATGACGCTTTCGCCCGCTTCAAGGCGTAGCTTCCGGCAGACATGCTCTACCTTGTTACGCTGGGCTTGCTCAATCGTTTGCGTGCCTTCCTTCCAGTAGGAGCATGTGTACATCATCAGATCACGATCAAGCCAGTAGCCATAGAAATCGGCGCCGTGTGCATAATGAAACCGGGCGTTGGCCTTGGCCTGGGCAATGGTCCGGTTGGAAAATCGCCACTCGTGCAATCGATTACGAAGCCATATCAGCGGCGAAGGCTGACGGTCGAAACGGCTCTGAAGTCCGATGCGAAAAATCAGGCCGAGATCGCCATCAACATCTATCTGCTTGTCGAAATACCCTTCCAGAAAGCCGACATGACCGTAGGCCGCGACCCGCCATTGGGCACCCCTAGTCCTGAAACGCAGGTGCACCAGCGGTTCCCCGTCATGATTCTGCCAACTGGTCCCATCAGAAAAGGTAACGCGAAAGCAAACATCGGTTCGCCCGCCAAGGCGACGCATCAGGGACTTGAACATGCGGCCCTCCTCAAAATTGCACTTCGGTCAGTCTGAAAACCGGTCAGTCTGAAAACCGCTGTAACCGGTCAATGATAACCAAATACCCTCGCCAAAAACCAAATACCTGCGCTTCATGCAAGCAGCAACCGCACGCGACCATCCTGACGTAGCATGATTTTCGCTGTGGCTTCTGAATAGTGCTTTCGCTACACGTGCAAACCAAGCGATAATTGATAGCAGCATGCGCCCGGCGTGAAGCCACTGACACGCACCTGACAACGACGCGACAGAACCCGCTTTAGCACAACCGTCACACCGCGAGCGGAATGCGATACGGAGAAACGATGCCCGCCTATCTGATCACAGCAATTGAAGTTATCGACCCGAAAGGCTACGAAGCGTACCGCGCGCGGGTAGGCCAATCCCTGGAAGAATATGAAGCCCAATTCCTCGTGCGTGGCGGTGAAATAGATGTTCTCGAAGGCGACTGGCAACCACGTCGCATCATCATGCGCATATTCGACAGCATGAACAAAGCGCGCAAATGGTATCGCTCCGACGGCTATCAGGAATTGAACCGGCTTCGCAAGGACACCGCCGCAATGAATTTGGTTGCAGTAGAAGGTGTGTGAATTTTCCGCGTCCCGGGGCTGCGTTGCAGATAGGTCTTCTGCGCTCGATGGAGGATACCTTGCAACTGGAATGGCTCGCGCCCTCGCCTGTCATCTGCGGCAAGTGCCTTAGCTATGTTCGTTCAGACTGAGTGGGCCGGCACCGGGTCCCGAAATATCCAGGAATCAGGATGACGACGGCAAATGAGCGCGAGACAGACGCAACAGGCAACGAGGACAAGCCGAACCTGCAGATCGTGACCCGCCTGCTTGAACTCGCCCGCAACGGTGCTTCTGCGGGCGAACTGAGTGAGCTTCACCGGACCGATCCGGTTCTGTGTTACGCCTTGCTGGCAGAACTTGGCAGTGGCGCCGGGGTGCCCACCAAGTATGTGACGACTTGCAGACAGGCGCTGGAACTCATTGGCGTGCCGGCGGTGATCGAGTGGCTTGAAGCCGCGCTTGAGCACGCAGTCACCTTTCCCCGGTTCTCCGAACAGATGCGCAATACCCTGATCCGGGCCCGCTTTATGGAATTGATGGGGCGTTCGACAGTGATGCGCGACGACACCGAAGACATGTTTCTGGTGGGATTATTTTCCCGCCTGAACCGGTTGCTCAATATGCCTCTCGCGGAACTGATACTGCCGCTGCCATTTCCCGAGGAGATGCAAGCCGCCATACTGGAGCAGCGTGGCCGCATCGGCAGGTTGCTGAAGTTTGCGCAAGCCATCGAGAGCGGTGACGAGTCAGGCATGGGTTTCATGCAAACCAACATGCGTCTGCCAGCAGTGCAGGTCTATGACGCGTACAACGAAGCCTATGACTGGATGGTAGAGGTAGAGGCAGAATACACGACCACCGCGTAGCGCCGCCCGACGCTGAAACGCGATAATCGCCTGCAGTTGTCGATACGCCCCCACCGGCGCGCAACCGTTACGGCCCACCGGATGACCGTGATGACCGGCTCCCAAAGGAAACAGCCAAGCCGGTCATACATTTGGGTCAATCGCGAATCATAGCGCGACCTCGATCGAAAGCGGCATTTTGAGCTTCTTCGACAAGACCCGACCCATCCGCGCGCGCTTGAGCGCATGATGCGCGAGTTTGTCGCGCGACAGCGTGACCTTGTCCTGCTTTCCAGAGCGTGGCGCCAACCCGGTCACAGTGATTGTTTGCTTGTCCGAGACGGCGACTGCAGCCAGGCGATCCGCTTCATCCAGCCCCATGACGATCATGCCGCGACCGCGCGGTTGGTATTTGAGTTCGGCGATCGAGAACAACAACAGTTTGCCCTTTTCACTGACTGACGCAACGTAGTTTCCGGGTGACTCAACATACTCGAACGGTTTTATCGGTGTTTCATCTGCATTCAATGTCATGAATTCCCGCCCTGCTTTCCGGTTGGAAACCATGTCCGCAATTTTCGCAAGAAATCCATAGCCACCGCTGGACGCAACCATCACCGGCGTATCGACTTTGCCGGCAAGACAGAACATGATGTGCGCTCCCTCCTGCAATTCGACCAGTGAAGACGACGGCACACCGTCACCGCGCCCGGACGGCAACTGTGAAGGCTCGACGCTGTAGGCACGGCCCTTCGAGTCAAGAAAAATCACTGGATCCACCGTTCGGCACCTGATCAATGAAAGCAGGCCATCGCCTTCCTTGAAGGAAAGCGCGGCTGGATCGACCTCCCAACCCTGGCGCGCCCGTACCCAACCCTTGCGCGAGAAGATAATACTGACCGGCTCATCGCTGACGCGGGTATCGATGATCGCTTTTTCCGATTCCTCGATGACGGTGCGGCGCTTGTCTCCGAATGCTTTTACATCAGCACTGATTTCCTCACTAACAAGTTGCTCTAGCGATGACCGGTTCTTGAGGATTTTGTCCAGCCCCCGGCGTTCCTTTTGCAACTTCTTCAGCTCTTGCTCGATCTTGATGTGTTCAAGCTTGGCCAGCTGGCGCAGGCGCATATCAAGAATGTCGTCGGCCTGGCGCTCGGTAAGTTTGAAAGCGGCAATCAATTCAGCCTTGGGTTCGTCCGCATTGCGGATGATCCTGATGACCTCGTCAACATTGAGAAGAACGATCATTCGCCCTTCGAGAACATGCGTGCGATCGAGAACCTTGTCGAGACGAAAGCGCGTGCGGCGCGTGACCGTTTCGAACCGGAACGCCAGCCATTCACTGATGACGTCACGCAGATTTCTTCCCGCGGGCCGTCCGTCCAGACCCACTGTCACCATGTTTATGGAAGCATTGGTTTCGAGACTGGTCTTGGCCAGCAGCCGGTTGATGAACTCGGTCTGTTCGATTCGCGACGTTTTCGGCTCGAACACCAGGCGCACCGGGTGTGTGCGGTCAGATTCGTCGCGCATGCGGTCAAGAATCGCCAGCATTGCCTGTTTCTCTCGCTGCTGGTCGGCGTTAACGGATTTCTTTCCTGACTTTGGTTGGGGATTGGTCAGGCTGTCGATTTCCTCCTGCACCTTTTTCGACGACACACCCGGCGGCAATTCGTGAACCACCAACTGCCATTGACCGCGTGCCAACCGCTCGATCTCCCAGCGCGCGCGCACTCGCACCGACCCGCGCCCTGATGTATACGCCTGAACCATATCGTCACGTGAGGTGATAATCTGGGCACCCCCGGGGAAATCCGGGCCCTTGATGTAACGCATGATCTGGCGCACCGAAAGTGTCGGATCCTTGATCATGGCGATAGCGGCGTTACCGACTTCGGTCAGGTTATGACTTGGAATCTCGGTTGCCATGCCAACAGCGATTCCGGACGCACCATTGAGCAGCAATACCGGCAACCGTGCTGGCAACACCCTGGGTTCCTGAACGCTGCCATCGTAATTCGGAATGAAGTCGACGGTTCCCTGATCCAGTTCGGAAAGCAGAACCTCCGAAAACCGCGTGAGGCGCGCTTCGGTATATCGCATCGCCGCTGCGTCGTCACCATCTCGCGAGCCGAAATTCCCTTCGCCATCGACCAATGGATAGCGCAAAGTGAAATCCTGCGCGATGCGCACCAGGGCGTCATAAACGGAGGCGTCGCCATGAGGGTGGAACTTGCCGAGTACGTCACCAACCACGCGCGCCGATTTCTTGCGCGGTGTACCAGCGATCGCATTCATCTCCCACATCGCGTAAAGAATTCTTGATTGCACCGGCTTCTGCCCGTCACCGATACGCGGCAGGGCACGGTCCTTTACAGTGGCAATTGCGTACTGAAGATACTGAGTGGACGCGTACCGTCCCAATGGCAACGTGTCGTCGAACCCACCTGTAAGAGGTGCGAAATACGGCGGCAACCCACCGCCCTTGCCACCTCCTTCGGCGCCTCCGTCAGCTTTCCTGCCGCTGCGCTTGCCGGTTGCTTGCGGTTCGCTCTGCGATTCAGTCGTGGTCTTCGTCGCGACTTCCGCGTCGCCGAACAGATCATCTTGCTCACTCATCGTTACATTCCGTTTCGTTCAATTGTCTGGATCCTCATTCGCCAGCGAAGTGCGCCGGGGGCTTTCCGGTTTCGTCCGCGTCGCCGGTTCCATTAGACGTTCGCGGGATCACACTTGTCAGACGATCTCGAAATCATGCAACTCACTGATCCTTTCGATCTCGCCATTGGCGCCAGAAAAACGCCCCAACCTGTTACTTGATTTCGAATTCCTGCACCACGAGCTCGTCGGGGCCATCGCTTATAACGAAACGCCAAACGCCGGGGCGCAGGTCAGCCGCGTCGCGGGCACGATAGCCGGAACAACCGTAAGCGGTGCCGTCGCGAATCTTGAACATCCGCGGCACGCTGTACCCGCTGTTCTCAATGCCCTGACCTCCCCCGAGCGGCGGATGCGAGAGCGACTCGACCAGCATGTAGCTGTCATCATCGAAAAAATCAACGAACGCCTCGAAACAGAATCCGAAGCGCACCGCTTCGCCATTCGGTATCGTGGCCGTTTTTTTCAGCAGCTTGTGATTCTTCGAGTAGACGCCGTATTCAACGACTTTACCGGGCATTTCAGCCAGCGCGGATACTGTTGGAAACAGCACGACAAGCAGCAGCCCGGCGAGCAAACTCGCAGACAACGCGCGAGCAGCACTTCTTATCCTCATCGCCATGTGTATATCACCGTCATGAAATATCCGCTTCCACCAGATTGCCGTAGGTCTCCATCCACTCGCGCCGCTGCGACGCATTCTCTCGCGCCATCATCATGTTAAAAATTTCCTGGGATTGATCGGCGTTGTCAGCAACGGAGACCTGCAACACCCGCCGCGTATCCGGATTGAGGGTCGTTTCCCAAAGTTGCTCCGGACTCATCTCACCAAGCCCTTTGAAGCGGCTGACGGTCCATGCGTCTTCGCGCACACCTTCGTCGACCAGTTTCGCCTCCAGCATGCTCAACTCCTGCTCATCCAGAGCGTAGAGCTTGCGGGCCGGCTTGTTCTTGCCATGCGCCGGCACGTCGATACGGAACAACGGCGGTTGTGCAACGAACACGTGGCCGTCGGAAATCAATCTCGGGAAATGACGGAAAAACAGAGCTAGTAACAAAACCTGGATGTGGGCCCCATCGACATCGGCGTCCGCGAGAATGTTGATCCGCCTGTAACGCAGGCCTGACAGATCGACAACGGCGTCACGCGCATGATGGTCGACGCCTATGGCGAGTGCTATCGCCTCGATTTCCTTGTTCGAATACAACGAGTCAGCCGAATCCTGCCAGGTGTTCTTGGGTTTGCCCTTAAGCGGGAGAATGGCCTGAAATTCCTTGTCGCGCGCCGCTTTGGCGGAACCGCCGGCCGAATCTCCCTCGACAATAAACAGTTCATTGCGCTCCGGGTCATCGGAAGCGCAGTCGGTGAGTTTGCCCGGAAGCAGTGCCACACCCGATGTTTTGCGCCGTTCGACTTTCTGCGCGGCGCGAGTGCGGTTCATTGCCTGGCGAATAACGAGCTCGGCAATCCGCTTACCCTCGTCAGCGTGCTGGTTTAGCCACAACTCGATCGGGTCACGAACCATTTGCGACACCAGCTTCACCGCATCGCGCGAAATGAGTTCGTTCTTGACCTGGCCCTTGAACTGCGGGTCGAGCATCTTGCAGGCAAGCACGTAATTGGCACGGGACCAGACGTCTTCCGGCACCACCTTCAGTCCGCGCTGCCCCATGGCGTGATGGTCAATGAAGCTCTTGATGGCCTGATATACACCTTCGCGAAGACCCGACACATGCGTACCACCCTGGCGCGTCGGAATCATGTTGACATAGGATTCATTCACGACGTCGCCGTCAGGGGTCCAGCTAATCGCCCACATGGCACCCTCGCCCTCGGCAAAGCTGTCCGATTCGGACTGCGCATTGATGTAGCGCTCACCCAGAAACGTATCCGAGACCGGTTCGTTTCCTGCGATCGCAGTAGCGAAGTATCCTTTGATGCCATCGGGAAAATGCCAGGTCTGCTGTTCGATCTTTTTGTTTTTTTCAATTCCGAGCGTGAACTTCACACCGGGCAGCAACATCGCCTTGGCCCGCAGCAGCAGCGCAAGATCCGTTGCAGAAAATTTGGCGGAATCAAAATACTTCGGATCGGGCCAGAAACGCACCCTTGTGCCCGACTCCCGGGGACCAGCCTTGCCAGCCTTCTTTAGCGGCTGCTTGACCTTGCCATTGGGGCCAAACACCAGCGAGTAGAGGGTGGCGTTGCGCTTGACATCGACTTCCAGGCGCGTGGACAACGCATTACTGACGCACACGCCAACACCATGCAGACCGCCGGCAATACGGTAAGCAGCATCCTGGTCGGTTTTGCGAAACTTGCCACCCGAGTGCAGAGTCGTAAAGATGACCTGAACGGCGGGAACCTTCTTGCGCGGGTGCATATCGACCGGAATACCGCGGCCATCGTCAATGACCTCCGCTGATCCGTCTTCATACATGGTCACCGCTACATTCTTCGCAAATCCGGCGAGGCCCTCGTCAGATGCATTGTCGATGATCTCCACCAGTGCGTGGTTTGGGTTGACCGGGTCGGTATACATGCCGGGACGATGCAGAATCGGCGACAGGTCTTCCAGTATTTCAATGTCTTCAGCAGTGTAGGAGTCGTTTTTCTTGGTCATGGATAGTTGGCACGAAAGCCGCAAATCCAATCGGCACGCAATGCGTCTCGCCGAATGGTCAGGCAAATAGGGAAATAACTACGAGCGGAGGAAGCCCGCTCGATGGCGACAAAAGTCGGAGACAGCGCGGCCGAAACTGACTCGACGGCGCGCAATCTGGTTGGGTTCAACTTCACGGCGCGTATTTTAGGCAAGCTCTTCGTCGGCTGCACGCGTAAATTGGAGATCGCGTCAAAAACGCCGCTTCCACCATAATCTGGCATCTTGAGCTCATGTGTCCGCACATGCCTATTCTTTTGCCGGAACGGCCACGCCAGGCTTGGAGCGTATTCGCGGCACCGGGCGCGACGGGCTGCGCGGATGCAACAACGGAATCTTCAGAAATTCGCCCTGCATGAATTCAACAAACAGCTTTACCTTGCGCGACAGAAGCCGCGCCGAAGGATAGACCGCGCTGATGCGAATCGGTGCCGGTGAAAACTGGGTCAGAACCTGCACCAGCCGGCCGGTTTCGATGTCCTCGCGAACGAGAAAGGCCGGAATACTGGCAATACCTATCCCCTCAAGGGCTGCCGCGCATATGGTCATACCGCTGTTTGCGCGAAAGTCCCCTCCCACCTTGATCGACTGCAATCCGTCATGGCTTTCAAATGGCCAATCATTGGAAAAAAGGTAGGTATAGGTGATGCAGTTGTGATGTTTCAGGTCAACCGGTTCTTTCGGTATGCCACGAGATGCGAGGTACGCTGGCGAGGCAACACATACGCGCGCACTGCTGCCGACGTGTCGCGCAACCAGTTGTGAGTCACCCAGTTCTCCGAAACGAATTGCCACGTCGATACCCTCCTGCACCAGGTCCACGTAACGATCGTCCAGCGAAAGTTCAATAGCAAGTCCGGGGTACTTGCGCTGGAAGGCAAGCAGTAGCGGCATCATATGTAAGTGTCCGAAGGCGACCGGGGCATTGACTCGCAACGTTCCGGTGGGCCGGTTCTGCAGGCCGGATACTTCGGTTTCCATCTCCTGGACTTCATCCAGAATGCGCTGGCAACGCTCGTAATATTCGCGCCCGGCTTCAGTGAGGGACAACCTCCGCGTGGTGCGGTTCAGCAACCGCACCCCGAGTTGTTCTTCGAGAACGGTCATCTGTTTACTGACCGTTGGCTGGATCATGCCGAGCTCACGCGCAACTGCGGAAAAGCTGCCAGACTCGACTATCCTTACGAAAAGCTTCATCAGATGAAATCGGTCCAAAACACGTCCTATTTATGCGCTTCCAAGCATGAATAATATTCCATTTAACCGAATTATCAATATGGCCGCATAGGTTTACAGTTGATCCCGTTGATGACGCAGCGCATCATTTTTCCCCGGGTCGTGTTTCGATTCATTATGAAGCGGGGCAAACCGGTGTATCGCGTTAATTGATCTTCTCTTTTTCTCCTCCCCCTAAAGAGAAAGCTTGAAGGGGCCGCATGGCCCCTTCTTTTTTGCCCTCCCAGAGCACTTTGCCGAACTGACCCCCTCTCCAGAAGATTGGCGGACAAGCAGCCCAACCCCGACGCCATCATCCCGGCGTCTGACAACCTCGCCAGGTTTGCGACCGGCGAGCATGAGCGGAAGGCGACAGAAGATGGCTCTCATTGGAAACTTGCCTCACTGTCACATATTGCGGACAGCGCCATACCGAAGCCCCGTGGTACAAGCAATCACGTCTTTCCGGCAAAACGGAACTCGCCGATCGCTGTCAACATCGCCACGACCAGGCAACAACTTCTCGGCAAAACAACCAACTACAGGAGTTCGCAATGACCCGGCAAACCATCGACGATGAACTTGCGATAAACGACAGCCCGAACTGGGCCGGCCACGTCGATGCCCTCAGCCGCCAGGGCAGCCAAAGAAAAGCTCTAATCTCGGAAAGAATCCCGGGACGCAGAATGCGTGACAAGTATCTGGACCAGGCAACTGTTTTCAAGCCGGCGCATTCGCGCTCCGGGGAAGACTGATCAGCCCCAGGCAAGTTGCCCGCGGCGGTTACTGATCCCCGCCTTCAATGCCGACAAACCGACCCAATGCGTCTGCGTAACGGCAGGCGCAATCGTTGCCGAAACTGGTCGGCAACATGCCGGGTGAGCGATCGAACACACGCTCGATCCCAAGGCGGCGGGCGGCCATACGCTTGCCATAGCAGATCAGGTGGTCGATAGACTGCATTGCAAAAACAATGGCGGGCAAAGCGACCGCGTAGAGCGCATCGGCACCGACTTCGTCACCGTTCCGCATTGAGTCGAAACAGCGTGCCTGCAGGTCAAACGAGTCCATTCCGGGAATCATGCCTGAGCAGCCGGCGCGCAGATTGTCGGTCAACTCCAGCCCTGCCCGGCCATTAAAAACCGCTAGTTGGTCGCCGTTGCGTTCGATGATGCGGCGAATTTGCAAAACCGGGCCTTCGCCCTTGAGCACCGAGAAATTGCGGTGGCGCCGCGCCAGCTCAGAAATGGCGTCTTCGCCAAGGCCGATACCGATGTATTCGGGCGCATTCTGAATGGCCACCGGCATGTCGAGCCGATCCATTACCTGGCCGAAAAAAGCCACCAGTTCCGGGTCTGTCGCACCGGGCAGTCGCGGCGGCTGGAGAATCACCCAGGCTGTTCCGCATCGCTGGGCATAGCGGGCGAATTCCACCTGTTTATCAGCGCTGTCACCGAAAACGGTTACCACCAGCGGCAAGGCTCCGGCGAGATCTTCAGCGGCCCATTCGACGAGTTGATAGCGTTCGCGCTCCGAGAGTTTTGCAACTTCAGTGGCAAGGCCCAGGACCGCGACGCCGTGAGCGCCATTGGCAACACAGGCATGCACCTGACGGCGCATGGCGTCGCGGTCAAGCGAGCCATCGCCCGAGAAAAACGCATAAAGCATGGGGTAGATCCCCGCGGGGCGGTCAGACAGGTACATGCAGGCCTCCTCTCAGCCGTGGTTCAAGCTGTAAAGCGCCCTGCGCAGCGCCGGCGCCCGGTCGGCCCAAACCACTGGCCAGACCTTCTGTTAGTGGTGCTGTTTGGCACGGGCCCGGGATCGCTTCGACGCGATTGAATTCGGTGTACCATTTTCCTGTACTGGATAGAGATACCGATCAAGGGATATTGACATGTTGTTTCGCATTATCGCCGCCATTTTGCTCGCATTCAGCGCCCAGCTCGCGTTTGCCGAGATGACGCCCACCCAGATCGTGGATGCTTTACGCAAACCCGAGAACAGCACTGGAAATATAGCCGATGCGGTAGAAGCCGTTACAGGCGCGCGAGGCTGGATGAATTCGGACATGAAGCCGCTGTATGACGCGAAAATCGTCGGCGAGGCAGCGACAGCACTCATGCGCCCGGCACTGACTAATGACACGCGGAAGTATCCACCTCATCATCTACAGATACTGGATGAGGCTTTACCAGGCAGCGTGCTGGTTTACGTAATGCAGGACGGACTGGATATCGCGGCGATGGGTAACCTGATGGCCACCACGGCACAGGTTCGCGGTCTCGAAGGTGCGGTGATCGATGGCGCGATCAGGGACATCACGGCAATTCGCGCAATGCAGTTCCCGATTTTCGCACGACGCATTAGCCCCGCTACCTCGGTAGGGCGCATGGTGGCGGCAGGAAAGCAAATTCCGGTCATGTGTGGCGGAGTGCTGGTCAACCCGGGGGACTACATCGTAGGTGATCCCGACGGCGTGGTGGTCGTGCCGCGGGCAGCGGCGGAACAGGTGGTTGCCCTGCTCGCCGACTACGATTTTAAAGAAAGCAAGATGATGCCAATCATCCAGCGAGAGAAGTCAATTCTCAAAGCGATCGAGATTTACAACCGCTACTGAAGCATGCGCCTTTTCCAATGCGGCATGATGTCTGGACTTGATTCCCTAACGGAACTGCTTATGCGCGTACTGACGGCGAGCAACGGTCGATCGCATCTGCGACGAGGGAAAGGATGATGAGCGCGGAACTGGACGAAGAAGAGATTGCCCTGATCGAGGAGAAGCTGGAAGGGCTTCGGATCGAGCATCGGGACCTTGACGACGTGATCGCCCGGCTGGTTGGAGACCAATTCACCGACGAACTGCAGATTCGCCGCCTCAAGCGCCGCAAGCTGATGCTAAAAGACCAGATCGCCATGCTGGAGCAACAACTGGTGCCGGACATCCGCGCATGATGCACTTCCACAAGCCGCGAAATCGTTACAAAGTAATACGGTTATCGATAGACGGACAACCTTAGCATTCCCGGCTGCAGCTGAAACCGTAATAACGCTCGGCGAGCCATGTCGTCACAGTATTAAGGTCCGCATCACTCCAGTTAAGTGACACATTGGACTGCCAGCGGTTAACCTCGGCGCGCAGGCTTTCATAGTCGGTGGCGGTACGATTTTCCCGAGTGTAGACCGTAGTGTCATGGCACACCATGCAGTAGGTGTCGTGCATGGTCTGCGCGGGCGTCTGGGCCGTGGCAACACCTGCCCCTGCCAATACAAAAATCAATGTAACAACAATATGCTTCATTTGAGGTCCTCCGGGTCGTTAGATTTCGGCGACGCCGTACAATGCGACGCAACATCCACTGGAAAAGATGGCTCGATCAAGTATGCCGGAGTGGCGGCACGGTTTTTTGATTCGCATCAAATGTGGCAACGGCTCTGCAGATTCGGCGAACTCGTTCGAAACGAGGCTGTCTCTAACAAGGCGAGGTCGAATCACATGAGCGCGAGTGAAACCCCAGGAGCGGATGAAGAAGGCAGCATGCCACTATCGTCAAGTTGGCAGCGTCGCGTTTGCGGCGCCGTCCTGTTATGCCTACTCGGATCGACCGGGTGCGCCACCACGAGCAGGCCTGCCGCGCCATCGCTGGCCGATGTGGTTCAAATGAGCGAGGATGGCCTGGCCAACGACCAGATCATCATTCTGTTGCGCGAATCGAACGCGGTTTATCCGCTAAGCGCGTCACAGATACTCGATCTGAACGGCAAGGGCGTGTCTACCGAAGTGCTCGACTACATGCAGCAAGCTTATGTCATCAGTGAACGGCGGCGGGAGCGCCTGATTTACGGCGATCCCTATTGGCGCGGGCATTACTGGGGTTATCCGTGTTTCGGCTGCCCTTATCCGTATTATGGAATTGCGCCGTTCTATACTTATTCCTATTAGGGCGCGCTGCCTCGCGCATCCCGGTACCGTGCTCAAACGACCGCAGGTTCGTTTGGCGCCAGCGCGATCCGCAGCAACCCGAGAACGTGCCGTTTGCAAGCACCCCGGCGTCCGCCGGCGCAGGGCGGCGCACGGCGGCGCACGGCGGCGCACGGCACCGAAATCACCACGGAACGAAGGAGAAAACATGCACTTGATCAACACGGATAGCGGACACAGACTGGGCCTTACGTTCGCTTCGATAGCCATTGGCAGTATCATCCTGGCCGGTTGCGCGAGTTTGACACCACGCCCTGTCACACCCATTTCAACCATTACCGAAGCCGCTGCGAGCGGCGCCAGCAGCGAATCGATCATTACCGGCATCCGTACGGCAAAGACAACGTATGCCTTACGCGGCTCCGACTTTGCGAAACTGGCCGAGCGGGGGGTGCCGGGACCGGTACTCGATGAATTACAGCAACGGTTCTTCGGCGATGTCCAGCTTTTCACTGAACGTTGGTACATGGGGCGCTCAGCGGGAGGTCCTACGACCATTTATCCGCAGCCCGTTGATCTTGACAACCTCGACACCGGCGGCAACGGCATGGCGCCCACCACCGATGTAGGGCGCATGACACACGGCACGCGCCCGCCTGGCGTGCCCACGTGGGTGCCGCCCTTCCCGGCGGTATCCGGTCAGCCGATAGCTCCCGAAGATGTGCTGGCAATGAGCAACAGCGGGCAATCGACAACGGAAGTCGCCGAGAAGATTCTGAAGTCGCGTGTCGCCGTGCTCTACGCTGAAAGCCCGAACGCAATATCACTGCGCCGTACCGCTGCGATAACCGGAACGGTTTACGCGAACCTCGCGCAGCAGGGTGTGGCCTATGAAGCTCTCGACGCGCTTCAGGCAACTTATCTCGCCAGCCACGTCGAGTTTACGAGAAAGACGACTTCGGCCGGGACCGGCGGCGGGATGCCGCGTTAGAGTTCCGGCGCCCGTCCTCGCGGCAAGCAAGCAACGCCGGCACCACGCACCGGAATGCGAGCATACGGCGCCGGGTTGAACAGTAGCGACTTTTCGCTTTGGTGCAGTCTGGCTGTTTACGGGGCAGGTTGGCAGCGCAAGCGCATTGCCCGTCATTGGCCGGGTGTTATCGGCCCCGCAAAGCCGGTCGTGAATGTTGCAAGATGCAAGTGAAGGTGCAATGAATGGAGTACAAACACAAAAGGCTTTACGAACGGGTTGCCGCTGCGGTTGCATTGATAACAATCGGCGTGGCTGGCTGCAGCAGCTTTGCCCTGAAGCCGGTAACCCCGATTTCGACCATCACCAGCGCCGCATCGCACGGCATGAGCACCGACTCGATTGTTTCCAGAATGCGTGCCGCAAAAACGACTTACGCGTTGCGCGGCTCGGACTTTGCAGAACTCGCGGCGCGCGGCGTGCCCGAGCCGGTGCTGGACGAGCTTCAGCAAGGTTTCTTTGCAAAAGTGGAAAAGCTGACCAGGCGTTGGTACATGGGTTCGGACTTCGGTGGCCCGGCTTCGATTTATCCGCAACCGCTTGACCTCGACAGCCTCGACACTGGCGGTAACGGCATGGCGCCGTTCACCGATGCCAATCGCATCGCGCGCGGCACGCGCCCGCCAGGAGTTCCGGAATGGGTTCCGGCATACCCTTCCCTGACTGGCGGCGTTATTTCACCCGACGACGTGCTTCAAATGGCAAAGAGCGGGCAGGCGACACAGGAGATGGTCCAAACGGTTGCGAATTCCCGGGTCTGGCCCATGTACATTGACACGCTCAGTGCGTTTTCACTGACACGTACCGCGGCGCTCAAGGGTTCAACCTATGCCAGCCTCGCGAGCCAGGGCGTGGCACCGGAAGTTCTGGACGCGCTTCAGGCAACCTATATCGCCTCCCACATCGAGTTGACCCGGCGCTCCACGCCCGTTCCCTGAAAAAGATTTTCACCAGCCTGGCTGCGTTTTCACGCAACACGCCAGCGATAGCAAGAGCACAACAGGGCTTGCGCGGTGCGCGTGCGAATCTGTCAGCATGAGGACGATGCGAAAAAAACCCCGGGCGCCTCACATAAGCCCGGGTATTTGACAGGCTACCTTGTATGGATGCCGGAACCGGCCCCCGTCGCCGTAACCTAGCTTTCGAAGCCGTCGGTAATCGCGCCTTTCGACGACGTCGACACCAGATGCGCGTACTTGGCGAGCAGTCCGCGCTTGAACCGCGGCGCTGGCTGCTTCCACTTCGCGCGGCGCTTTGCAAGTTCATCGTCCGAAACATGCACTTCGATCAACTGCTTGTGTGCATCGATGGTGATGGTATCGCCCTCTTCCACCAGCGCAATATTGCCGCCGACAAAAGCCTCGGGGGCAACGTGACCTACAACCATTCCCCAGGTGCCGCCAGAAAAACGCCCGTCGGTGAGCAGCCCCACCGAGTCACCCAGCCCGGCACCAATCAGTGCCGAAGTCGGCGACAGCATTTCCTGCATACCCGGACCACCCTTGGGTCCCTCGTAGCGAATCACCAGCACGTCACCGGCCTTGATCTTGCCGGCCATGATCGCGTCCATGGTTTCTTTCTCAGAGTTGTATACGCGCGCAGGACCGGTGATCGTCGGGTTCTTCAAACCGGTGATCTTCGCGACGCAACCTTCAGTCGCCAGATTGCCTTTGAGAATCGCCAGGTGGCCTTCCTTGTACATCGGTTTATCAAACGGGCGGATGACGTCCTGATCCGCACGCGGTTGGTCGGGAACATGTTCCAGCTCCTCGGTAATCGTACGTCCCGTGATGGTCATGCAGTCGCCGTGCAGCAATCCGTTGACAAGCAACATCTTTAGCACCTGCGGAACGCCACCGGCCCTGTGGAAATCCACCGCGACATAACGCCCCGATGGTTTCAGATCGCATAACACCGGCACCTTGCGGCGAATGCGCTCGAAGTCATCAATGGTCCAGTCGACTTCCGCGGCCGACGCAATCGCCAGATAGTGCAGTACCGCATTGGTCGAACCGCCAGTCGCCATCACCAGACTCACCACATTCTCGATCGATTTCTTGGTGATGATGTCGCGCGGACGAATGTTGTTCTTGATGGCGTTTACCAGAACACGTCCGGATTCAGCCGCAGAATCTGCTTTTTCCGGATCGACGGCCGCCATTTGCGAGGAGCCCATCAGGCTCAACCCCAATGCTTCGAACGACGAGGACATGGTATTGGCCGTATACATGCCACCGCATGCGCCCGCCGTCGGACAGGCATTCCTTTCAATACCGTCAAAATCTTCCTTGGAGAGTTTGCCTGCGTTGTAAGCGCCAACGGCTTCAAACGCGCTGACGATAGTCAGATCCTCACCCTTCCACTTGCCCGGCTTGATGGTTCCACCATAAACATAAATCGCCGGCACATTCATCCGCGCGATCGCCATCATGCCGGCCGGCATGTTCTTGTCGCAGGCCCCAATCACCAGCGCGCCATCCATCATCTGGCCGTTCACCGAGGTCTCAATCGCATCGGCGATGACTTCGCGAGACACCAGCGAGTACTTCATCCCATCGGTTCCCATGCCAATGCCGTCTGTTACGGTTGGCACGCCGAATACCTGCGGCATTGCCCCCGCCTCACGCAACGCTTCCATGGCGCGATCCACCAGAGGTTGAATGCCGGCATTACACGGGTTCATATTCGAATGACCGTTCGCGACGCCGACGATCGGTTTCTCGAAATCGTCGTCACCGAAATCGACCGCACGCAGCATTGCCCGGTTCGGAGAGCGTGCGACACCCCCTGTGATCAGTTTGCTCCGCCAGTTGTCAGCCATTGCGTTTCTCCTCTTGTTTACGGCGCCACCGCAATAAGTGCTGCGCCGCGTCTGTAAATTATGTTTTTAGGTCAATTCAGTATCACTCAATTCAAACCAATCGCGGGCACGCCAACCCATTTCCCGGAAACCCCTGTCCGGCTGTCAGCATTGTTGCCCGCGCGCAACATCTCGCGGGCATCAAAAAGGGCGAACCAGTGCAGGCTGCGCAGTTTCGCGTGACACCGAAACCGCGTCAAATATATTATTGCGAGTTCTTTGATACGTTATACGAATCAATGGTTCACGAACCGATCGGACAGTGACATGGAACTACGCCATTTGCGATATTTCATGGCAGTGGCGACCGAATTGCACTTCGGGCGGGCTGCCAGGAAGCTGCACATATCCCAGCCGCCGCTGTCGATGCAGATTCGAGCCCTGGAAACCGAGCTCGGCGTCACGCTGCTGAATCGTACCCGCCGACATGTGTCGTTGACGCGCGCCGGCGTGGCCTTTTTGCAGGATGCGCGGGAGATACTTGAACGCTCCGAACAGGCAGTGCTGACTGCTCGTCGCGCGGAACGCGGCGAAATCGGCGAGCTTGCGGTCGGATTTATCAGCGTCGCCGATTACAATTTGCTTCCGCTGGTATTGCGCGAATTCCGCAGACGGTACCCACTGGTGGCGTTGTCACTCAAGGAGTCGACCACGGACACACAGATCACTGATCTGATCAACAGCCGCATTGACGTCGGATTCCTGCTGCCACCGGTGAATGAACCCGCCATTGAGTCGGCGCCGATTCTGAACGAACCGCTCATCGTTGCGCTGCCCGAAGGCTATCCACAGGCGCGCAGCCGTGGCGCGATACCGCTCGCCGCGCTGGCAAATGCGCCATTTATCATCACCCCAAGACACATGGCACCGGGACTCTACGATGATATCGTCAGTTTTTGCCACGCTGCCGGCTTCAGCCCGCGGATCGCCCAGGAGGCAATTCAGATGCAAACGGTCGTCAGCCTGGTTTCAGCTGAAATGGGCGTCGCGCTGATTCCCCGCTCCCTGCAAAATCTTCGGCGCACCGGCGTCGTCTATAAGCCACTGAAAGAAAAGAGCCCG
>Ga0316187_10001325_pt1 | contig 21213 bp, 20 predicted proteins | sample CroRivburrow1_MG_FD_204927 | JGI IMG/M metagenome (GOLD analysis project Ga0316187, IMG submission 204927) | Coastal sediment microbial communities from Maine, United States - Cross River worm burrow 1 | ecosystem: Environmental > Aquatic > Marine > Coastal > Sediment | place: USA: Maine...
AAGATAGTCGCTGGGTGGTCCGATTTGCTGGGAAAACCGAATTAGGATGATATTTGATTGGATTATTTCACGATTTCGAACCAGGATGGTTCTTCAGCCTGATCATCGGCTTCTAAAATTTCGGTTTTCCGAAAACTTTCCAGGAACTCTTTGATTGGCTGCTCATTTTCATACCAGATTGTTTCATCTGCTGATTTTGTAAGTAACTCTTCCATAACCAAACGCCTTTCCTCCAAAGACCCGATTGAATTTTTTTTAAATCAGGGTCGGGTAAATATCAGCTATCGTCAACTTTGTAAAGCCTAATTTTAACCTGTTCGAAAAGACGCCGATTTTCCCGGTTTCTGGATTTTGCTCAATTTGATCGGGTTCTTTTCTTCTCAACTAATTGAAATTAAATCATTTTTTATTAACATCATTTTTTGGATTTTTTTATTGACATTTAACATGTGAGCTATGTATAGAATTGACTCAAGAAAAAAACAATAAAATCAAGTCCAGGAAGGTATTTCAGATGCAGTCTCTGCTAATATTGGCGCAGGACATTCCCTGGGTAATGGCCCCGGCAACATTGATTGCTGCAATGGCCATAATTTCAATCGCCGCCGCTGTGATTCGGCTCACCCAAAAGGCATCCAAGGTAATGATGCTGGGTGTCATGATCGCATTGACAGTGGGTGTCATGTTAATGCAGGTGGTGCAATAACCCGACCCGTTTTCAAATTCCTCCGTGGCGAATCTCGTCCACTATCTTAACTCAATTCATGTTTTTTGTCCCATCTTTTCTGATTAGGTCGTTGATAACCGATTTTTCTTGATAGATTGCAATAGATTAATATACAAATACATAACTCGAAATCGGTTTTTAATCGGCAATTAAGGAGAGGAATCCATGAATCGAGAAAAAATAATCACGTTGTTAAAGTCCGAAACGCCCATGGATGAGGTATTGATAAAAGGCTGGATCAGAACTGTGCGGGCCTCGAAGACGTTTTCATTTCTTGAAATTAACGACGGTTCCTGTCTGAAAAACTTACAGGTAATTGCCGATGAATCGTTGTCGAATTACGACGACATAAAAAAATTAACCACCGGTTCCGCGATAGTGGCCAGCGGAAAACTGATCAAATCCAAAGGCTCCGGTCAAAAATGGGAGATTTCGGCAGATCATGTTGAAATTGTCAGTTTGGCACCGGAAACTTATGCGTTGCAGAAAAAGCGCCATAGTGATGAGTTTTTAAGAACCATCGCCCATTTAAGGCCCAGAACGAACAAATACGGGGCCGCCTTTCGCATACGGTCTGAAATGTCCTATGCCGTCCATAAATTTTTCAAGAACAAAAACTTTCGCTACATCCATACACCTATTCTTACCGGGTCTGATTGTGAAGGTGCCGGTGAATTATTCAAAGTAACGGCTATGGATCTGGAAAACCTGCCCACAAAAGATGGAAAGACGGACTATATGAAGGATTTTTTCGGCAAAGTGGCCAATCTGACCGTTTCCGGGCAGCTTTCAGCAGAGATGTTTTGCCTGGCCCTGGGAGATGTCTACACCTTTGGTCCGACCTTTAGGGCTGAAAATTCAAACACCCGCCGGCATGCGGCCGAATTCTGGATGATCGAGCCTGAAATGGCCTTCTGCGATTTGGAAGGTAACATGGATCTCGGAGAAGAGCTTATCAAATTCCTGACATCCTACGTCATGGACGAGTGTGCCGAGGACCTCGAGCTTTTCGCAAAATGGGTGGATAAAAATTTAATGTCGACCCTGGAAAATACCGCCAAATCTGATTATGTTCGGCTGCCATACCGGGACGCGGTGGAAATTTTGCAAAAATCAGGTCACAAATTTGATTATGATATCGAATTCGGCAAAGACCTACAGACGGAGCACGAGCGTTATCTGACTGAACAAAATTTCAAAAAGCCGGTTATCGTATATGATTATCCCACAACCATAAAACCGTTTTACATGCGTTTAAATGACGATAATGAAACCGTCGCCGCCATGGATATTTTGGTGCCCAACATCGGAGAAATTATCGGTGGAAGTCAACGTGAAGAACGTCTGGATGTGCTGCAAGCACGGATAGATGAAAGCGGTATGGAGAAATCGCCCTATTGGTGGTACCTGGAATCCCGCATGTATGGCAGTGTGCCTCACAGCGGCTTTGGACTGGGTTTTGAGCGTCTGCTGATGCTGGTTACCGGCATCAGCAATATTCGGGATGTAATTCCTTTTCCAAGGACACCGAACAACCTGGAATTTTAAGATAGGCTTTCAGCTAACAGAAGGAGAAAACCCGTCATGATAAAAATGAAGAACATCAGTTTCTTAAATCAAGAGACAGCTGACGGGTCGAATCCAAATTTGCCTTGGGACCCAATTATACCAAAATATTTTAAGCGAATCTCAAAAGGTGGTAGTCTTAATTGAGAAAATAAGCTAAAATTAAACTATTCTGTCCATCTTCATAAAAAGAGGCAGAGTGCAGCGATTCCACAAATCCACAATCCCTCCGAGGCGTAAGCTGCTAAAGCCCCTACGGCTTCCGGCTCGGAGAGGCCGGAGACCGCAATCTATAATCCCAAATTAACAGCTTGATACATCCCCAGAGGAAGTTGATTATGGACAAGTTAAGAGAGCGATTGAAGATTTCCGAAGATCGTTTGAATGAAGTGAATGCATTACTAACCGATCCCGCCAATGATACGGTGGGTCAAATTGTGTCAATCGTTGAAAAGTACGGCGGCCCGGAGGAAATTAACCGTAAGGCCGCCGAGGCCGGCAAATTCGAAAATCTGATGGCTCGGCTAAAGGAGATCAAATCACCCTATCTCGCAGGGGTTGAGTGGCTGGCGGAACAGCGCGACAAAGAGGCATTTGTCTCCATGGCCGATTATTATGATCGAATTTTAGGAGATCGTGGCGCTGCCACCGCCCTCAATCAGGACAATGCGGTGACCCTGGAAATCAGCGCCTTGCAGTATTTCCCATGGCTGATCACCGAGGCAAAGCAGGCCATAAAAAATAAGGAACTGATGCCCGTCCGCTACATCAGGGTGCGCAACATGAAGGAACAGACCGAGGACAATGGCGATATTATGGCCACCGCGGCGGCGGTACAGATTGTTGGTGCCACCCATGTGGAGACCCTTGACACCAAGGGAACCGATGGTTCCAACATTCATCTCGGGGGACCGGAAACCATCACCGGTTATTTCGGCGGTATCGGCCAGCCTAACGATTACCCTTACAAATGGATTGACGAATATCTTCATTATTATACGACTTATGGCGTCCGTCAGGTGTTAAATATCAACGCCGGTACGATTCTGGCAGCTTACCTGCTGCACAAACTGGGAGTAGACAATGAGTTCAAAATTTCAGTTTTCATGGGCAACGACAATCCCCTGGCTACCCTCTGGACCCTGATGGCCGCCCGTTTGTTTGCCCGTGAGGATGGCAGCACGTCTTTGATCGGATTTAATCTGTCCAACTCGGCCGACAACCGGACCATCAGTGAGGCCGCTAAATTAAGAAAAGCCCTGGGTCTGGAGCAGGCGGTGCGTTTTGAACACCATATCACCGAGACCCAAAAATCGATCGTCATTCAGCCATATAACCGGCGCGAGGAACTGGTCGAACTAGCCCGGGAGGTGTCCAATATTGCCGCCAAACACGAAGGAGGCGATCCCGAAGTGGACGCCGCCCGGCAGCACCCCAGCGATATACTGGACTACTTCCTGCCGAAAGAAGAAATTTTGTCCCAGGGACTGATGGATGCCCTGGAACAGAACTACCTGGATAAGCACGATGCGGTCAACCGCACCGCCGATGCGCTGGTAAAGGCCGGCATTGGCGTGGTATGCGCCTGGAATTTACATAAGTAAAGTGACCTAAAGTGCCTAAAGATCCTCTGACGCATCTATACAGTTACGAAACCCTGAATGCGCAACCGTCAGCCATTCGCGATATATGTGCCCTGGTTGCCCGACCGCAAGTGCGTTCTCTGGCCGGCGGTTGGCCGGATCCGGCAAAGTTTCCGATCAAGGCGATCCGTCGAATCTTCGATGATCTGATGGCCAAACAGGGAGATCAGCTGCTCCAATATGGCTCAACCGAGGGTCTGGAAGATCTAAGACAGGTGCTGGCCGATCGAATGAAAACCGAGGGGCTGATTGACGCCGCACCTGACAATTTGATCATCACCCATGGATCTGCCCAGGGTATGCATCTGGCTGCTCAGGTTTTTATCAACCGGGGAGATGTGGTTATCGTCGGACTTCCTACGTATTTTGGCGGACCCGGGGCGATACATTCCCGGGGTGGAAACGTTGTGGGGGTTCCGGTTGACCGCGATGGGTTGAACCCAAATCGTCTTCGTCAGGAAATCAAACTCCTGAAAGCGGCCGGCAAACGTGTCAAGGGCGTTTACGTAATCCCCAATTTCCAGAATCCAACCGGTGTTACCCTCAGCCTTGAAAGACGCCGGCAGATTATGGACCTGGCTGAAACTCACGATCTGGTCATCTTTGAGGATGACCCTTATGTCGATTTGCGTTTCGAAGGCAAGCACCTGCCCTCGCTCAAATCTATGGATCGCAAAGGACGGGTGATACATCTGCGCTCATTGTCCAAAACCTTTGTTCCTGGTGTTCGATTGGGCTGGGCCTTTGGTGAATCAGGAGCGATCCGCCAAATGGTAGTGGCCAAGCAATTTGCCGATGCAGCCACCAACACGCCAGCCCAGTATATTCTGCTGGAGTTCATCCGGCAGGGACTTTTTGATAAGCAAATTCAGGAGAACATCAAATTTTATCACGCCAAGCGAAATTTTATGCTCGCGCAGATGGAGCGACATTTCCCCCGGGAGGCGACCTGGAATAGACCCCAGGGAGGCTTTTTCATTTTCGTAAAACTTCCAAAAAACATGGATGCCGATGAACTTTTCCAGCGTGCAGTAGACAAGGATGTGGCCTTTGTCACCGGCCAACCTTTTTTCGTGGACGGCAGCGGCCAAAACACATTTCGTTTGTCCTACTCCCAGGCCGGCGAAGCGGATATGGAAGCAGCCATACGGATAATTGGCGAATTAATCAAAGACAGCCTTCCAGGCCGTTGACCGGATAGCGTCGAATCGATCCTTATGCATTGTTCAAAGAAACCTGCAGCCTTTCCTCCGAAAACAAGAAGAAAAAATTATACCTTTTCCATTCCAGATTGATAAAGCCCTAACGCCTCCCCGACACGACTTCATTAAGGCTAATCTCCGAAGACTATTTAATTTCTATAAATTATAGCGTTATTGAATGCCAGATAACAGACAATCCGGCCCTGGCGGAAAACCCGTCATAATTTTGTCGCCAAGTTTGGTTTGATAGACTCCAAAATCTTGTAAGCTGCTAAATTCATGCAGAATTTTGCACAAACCCTTAATTCGGCATAATCTTTGCTTCTGTCATAAACGAAGCCATGAACATACCCAGCAAGGGGATAACAAGGAGATAGGAGACATAAAAATGACGCAAAGCAAAACCAAGGGTGAAAAAAATCGCGAGGCCGAGATCGAAGCCGCATCCAATCAAACACCGAAACAGCCTGAAACTTCAAACGGAAGAGTGGTGGGTGTCGACATCGGAACCTCTAAAATCGTTTTCTCAGAGAAAAAGAATGGGAGCATTGAATTCGACTCTCAACGCAATGCCTTTATCTCAGTGGATTATTCCAAATTCACGGAGAAAATATTAAATCAGAATAAGATAAAATATCATAAAATCGACAATTCTTTGATTGTATTTGGCGATGGGGCTGAAATCTTCGCCAACATGCTCAATACGGAAACCCGACGCCCCATGCGCCAGGGTTTGTTAAATCCAAAAGAATCATATTCTGTTGAAATTATTAAAGAAATTTTAAACGAATTGGTAGAATCCTCTGGGGGTTCTGATTCTAAAATAAATTTTTCCATACCCGATCCGCCCAAAGGTTCTGAGACTGATATCATCTATCATGAAACCGTTCTAGCGCGTCATCTAACTGAAAAAGGCTATACCAGCAGAAGCATTAACGAGGGATTGGCGGTTATTTTTTCCGAACTGGAAGATGAAAGTTTCACCGGTCTGGGCATCAGCGCCGGTGGAGGCATGTGCAATGTTTGTCTAGCTTACCTATCCGTCCCGCTTGTCTCTTTTAGCATCAATAAGGGAGGCGATTATATCGACGACGCGACAGCCTCCGTTACCGGTACCATTAATACTCGCGTGCGAAGTATCAAGGAAAACGGTTTTGATCTCCAAAAAAAGCCTGACAATGATATCGAAGATGCGTTGCATATATACTATGATGATCTGATTTTGAGCTTGGTAAAAGCCCTCAAAGAAAGCATTGTTCAGACATCCACCGCGCTGAAGATAGACCGCCCGGTACCAATCGTCTTAAGTGGCGGCACGGCCAAAGTACGTGGTTTCAAAGAACGATTTGAGCATTTCTTGAAAACTGAGGAAATTCCTTTGGATTTCAGCAAAATCCGCATTGCGGAAGATCCGCTCAATGCCACGGCAAAGGGAGCTCTGATCGCAGCCATGAATGAAAATTAGCAGAAAGATCGGATTTCATAAACTGTCTGTTCCTAATCCAACCGGTCTTGCGGCGCCATAGGTTTTGTCTGACAACATGTTGTAAGGAACGCAAGGTGTCGGATGTCAGGTGTCAGATCAGCCGCTGGCCGCTGAAGCTGCCAGTTTGACTAAAATGAAGCGTTGGTCTGAAGACGTTTCATAAGAGTCAACCAAGGTGCTAAATTCTGAAAGCTGACACCCGACACCTATATTTACGACATCAAATTATCACCGTGCTTGCTCTTACTGCCCTTCAATGTTCAATTCCGGCCTGTCCGATATTAAATCAAGAAAGAAAAATATGGGCCTGCACTCAGACTTGTCGCCCCATTTAGGAATGGGGATTAAAAAAATTGATCAGAGATGGACACGACTGTATCCTTAAAATTGCCGCCGAAAAACTATCGGCGAACTATCGAAGAGCTGTCCGTCGTCATCCCTGATCCAGTTTTAAAGCTGAAATTCCTAAAACAGGCCATAAATGAGCATCAAAAGATATCGGCACCATACAAACTTTATCCACCGATAGCCGAAATCACCTTCCGAAAAAGGCTATTAAATAATGCTGAAAATATTTGCCCCGGTAGCAAAAAAGCTGCAAAACAACTTCTCCGCAAAGGCGTCATCTCTGCTCCCGGTATTCGGTGGCGGTGGCTCTACAAGTTATACTATATATTTGTGTCAGCAATTCTAATACTCTTTATTTTGAGACTGGGCACGGCGGTTTTTCCTTTGGTAAGGAACTTTAATTTCGGCACCCTCATCAATGTGAGTCCTCAGCAGGTCGAGACAGCAAATACAAAAATTATCATCCGAAAACCGATAGGTTACTCGCAACTTCCCGGGATCGGAGGAAGCCCGAAATCATCTATTTTCAAATCTGCAAATTATCAAAACAAGGCTGAACAGGTCTCATGGAATTATAAGAATCCCATTTTAACGGCTCTGATTTCTCAGCAAACCAAAATTCCCAGACCAGAGCCCATCTTCCAAAAGCCGTTAGTGGCTTTTCATTACCAGAACAACAGAAACCATAAGCCTATATCTACCGTCAAGTCTGTGAAGCACCGGAATAAGCCCGAGCTGGTTCTCAATTATTATAAGAATCCCATTTTGACGACTCTGATTTCTCAGCAAACCAATAATTCCAAATCAGGGCCTATCGACCAAATACTTTTATTGTCTGCTCAGTCGCAAAGCAAGGGAAAACATCTACCTATACCCACCGCCAAACCCGTAAAACATCAAAAAGAGCTCGAGCCGGCTCTCAATGCTTTTCAGAATCCCATTTTGACTGCCCTGACTTCTCAACAGATCTCTAAATCCACCTCGGAGCCTATATCCAAAAAGACCTTAATGTCTTCTAAGCCGCGAAGTAGTCGAAGCCATCTACCTTTACCCACCACCAAACCTGTAAAGCATCAAAAAGAGCTCGAGCCGGCTCTCAATGCTTTTCAGAATCCCATTTTGACTGCCCTGACTTCTCAACAGATCTTTAAATCCACCTCGGAGCCTATATCCAAAAAGACCTTAATGTCTTCTAAGCCGCGAAGTAGTCGAAGCCATCTACCTTTACCCACCACCAAACCTGCAGAACATTCAAATAAACCTATTCATGTTGCCGAGTATTTAAAAGATCCCATTTGGCTGGTGGAGAAGACAGCCGATCGTGAATTTTACAGCAATCGGTTGCAGATAATCACAACATACACAATTTCCAACATACCGCGCGAATACTATCGATTCTCCAGGAATTCCGATTATTCGCCGGCGAATAGTAAGACTACGAATAAAATCTCGGGTATTGTGTATCATGCCTCGGAAAGCGACCTGTACCCCTTCATGCCGGAGATGAATCGTTCAATCCTGAGTTACAGCAAACGATTGATCAAATATCTCCTGCGCAAAAAGTCCTATCATTTTTTCATTGATCGATTCGGGCGTGTCTATCGACTGGTTCAAGAAGACCATGCCGCCTTTCATGCAGGGAAATCGATCTGGGCAGATGATGAGACACTTTATCTTAACCTGAACCATGCCTTCATTGGTATTTGTTTTGAGGGCAAAGATTTTCAAGAAATCGACACCGGAAAACAGAAAAAGGGCCGCCCCGCAAATTCGAAATCTTCCTTCCTTAAACCGACAGGTATCTCATCGTTCAATGAGGCCCAGCTGCGATCGGGGAAGGAGTTGAGCGATTGGCTCAGAGTAAAATACAACATTTCCCAGCAGAATTGTGTGCCTCATGCCTTAATTTCAGTTAACACCAAGCGAATGTTAATCGGTTTTCATTTGGATCTATCTCGCGGGTTCCCCTTCGCTAGACTCGGACTGACGGATAAATACCAGGAACCCTTGCCGTCAATGGTCGAATTTGGATTTCGTTATGACAAATATTTTGAAAAAATATTCAACGGTAACCTTTGGCGCGGAATTGGTTACTCCGAGGAAATCTTGCAGCGTAGAGCCCGGAATTCAGGTATGAGTTTTGCTGAATATCGTAAAAGTTTGCAGCAAAGATTTACCCGGTATACGGAATGGAATCAGAAATTGGTTGAAAAAAAAGACCAGCTTACAAAAACCTCCAATAAACAATGAGTAAAGAAGTTCGGCTGAGCAGACGAAAAAGATAGCCTTTTTACCTCAGCTCGATGCTTTATCCTTGTATTTCTCTTAGTAGCGCCACACATCCTACCTAATATAAACGGTACGACCACAGCCACCCGATCCGACCAATTTCTTCAGCTATCGATTGCACGGATTCCAAAAAACTGGGACCCCTATTCTTTTTATGCTATATTCCAGCAAAGAATAAATAGGAAATGAATATGGCAAATACAGATTTGATATACACACTCATTGCAATCGTGGTCCCTTTGGTGGAGCTGCTTGGAATTCTGGCAGCCGTTCATGCAATCATGAATGCTCGGACCTCCCAGGGCGCAATTGCCTGGGCCATATCATTGATCACCTTTCCGTGGCTGGCTTTGATTTTATATGCTATTTTAGGACGCAATAAATTCAAAGGCTATGTGTTGCTTCGCAGTACGAAGGATCAGGATATTCATCATTATATAGATAAGATTCAAAAAGAGGCCGTTTCCAGAAACTTGATCCAGGAAAATCTGTCGGCGTCCGAAAGATCTCTCACCCGGCTGGCCGAAATGCCCATAACGCGCTATAACAAGAGCCGGCTGCTGATAGATGGAGACGAAACCTTTCGCAGCATATTTGAGGGAATAGAATCCGCCGAACGATACATACTGATCCAGTTTTTTATTATAAAACACGATGACATCAGCCGGGAATTGCAAACTAAACTGATTGAAAAGGCCAAAGAGAATGTCAGAATCTATTTTCTGTATGATGAAATCGGCAGCCATAAACTGCCGCAAAGCTATTTGCGGGAAATGCAAATTGCCGGAATCAATACTTCAGCTTTCCATACGACCAAAGGCAAGGCCAACCGGTTTCAGCTAAATTTCCGCAACCATCGCAAAATCGTGGTGGTAGATGGCAAAATTGCCTACGTGGGTGGTCACAATGTGGGTGATGCATATTTGGGAAAGGACCCGAACTTCGGGGCCTGGCGCGACACGCATGTTAAAGTGGAAGGCCCGGTTGTGCAGGAAATCCAGTTCTGTTTTGTCGAGGACTGGCACTGGGCCACCAACGAGATCCCCGAGTTGAGCTGGGAACTACAGAAGGCTGGCGATGGACGCGAAAAAATCCTGATGATCGCATCGGGCCCGGCCGACAATTTGGAGACCTGCGCCCTGATGTTTGTCCAGGCTATCAATGACGCCCGGCAGCGGATCTGGATCGCCAGTCCCTATTTTGTTCCCGACTTGCAGATCCTCAGCGCCTTGAAACTGGCGGCTCTGAGGGGTGTGGATGTGCGGGTCATGCTGCCGGAAAAAGCAGATCATCGGACGGTGTATCTGGCGTCTTTTTCCTACTATCAAAATACGTTACCGTTAGGGATTAAAATATACCGCTACACGACCGGGTTTATGCATCAGAAGGTGTTTTTAATTGATTCCGCCTATGCTGCTGTCGGCACTGCCAATCTGGACAACCGATCCTTTCGACTTAATTTTGAAATCACGCTCCTTAACTATGATTCTATTTTCATAAAAAAAGTTGAGGATATGCTGACTGCGGATTTTTCCCGCAGCCGCCCGGTTACAATCGAAGATTATACCAGGAAATCATTTTTCTTTAAATTGGCGGTTCGCTCTGCGCGATTGCTGGCCCCAATTCTGTAGCCCATATGATTGTCCTTGACCTCCTAACCACCTATGGTTATTTATAATAATTAGTTGCCGCCGAATTCGCTCCTTCCATCTTCGTTTAAAACCTTAAAATGTGGGGACCGACCATGACACAGGAAGGTTTAACGCGCAAACTCACTGCCATCCTCAGTGCGGATGCCGAGGGCTACAGTCGCTTGATGGGTGATAATGAAGACTCGACCATTCGCACGTTAACCAGCTATATAAAAACAATGACGAATTGCATCCAAGAACATCGAGGTCGAGTGGTGGACGCTCCCGGGGATAACCTTTTAGCTGATTTCGCCAGCGTGGTGGATGCAGTTAACTGCGCAGCAGCGGTCCAGAAGAAGCTATTTGAGCTAAACGCCAAGCTTCCTGAGGAGCGTAAGATGCAATTTCGCATCGGTATAAACCTTGGCGATGTGGTGGCAGAAGGAGATAGAATTTATGGTGATGGGGTAAATATTGCCGCTAGATTGGAGGGGCTGGCCGAAGGTGGAGGAATTTGTATCTCCCGCAGCGCATATGACCAAGTTAAGAATAAGCTCGATCTGGGCTATAAATATTTAGGTGAACACACAGTAAAAAACATCGCAGATCCTGTGCGGGTATACCGGGTTTTATTGGCGCCCGAAGCCGCCGGCAAAGTACTTGGTGAGAAAAAACCGAGGTTAAGACACTGGCATTTGGGTGTCGTTGCTGTTTCGGTACTTATATTGGTGGCAACGGCAGTAGCAATCTGGTATTTATATTTTCGATCTACACATTCCGATGAAACGGATGTTTCTAAACTTAAAACCGCATTTCCTATATCTGAACGGCCCGCCATTGCGGTCCTGCCTTTTACAAACCTCAGCGAAGACCCGCAGCAAGAATATTTTTGCGATGGGATCACCATCGATATCATTACGGATCTCTCGAAATTTCGCCATTTGTTTGTTGTCGCCAGCAATACGGTCTTCACCTACAAAGGTAAGTCGGTGAAGACTACAGAGGTGGGAAAAGAGCTTTCAGTGCAGTATGTCCTGGAAGGCAGCGTGCAAGAAGCAGGGGAAAGGGTGCGTATCAATGCGCAGCTAATTGATGCGATCACAGGAAACCAGATTTGGGCCCAAAGATATGATCGAAGTAAGAAAGATCTTTTTACCTTGCAGGAAGAAATTATTCAAACAATCGTACGCACCCTGGCAATCAAAATTGAAACCGCAGAGCAATCCCGCGTAATGCATAAGGACACAACAAATTACCAGGCTTATGATTATTTCATTCGCGGGACCGGTTACTTGTTGCACAGAACCCGGTCGGCGGTCAGCAAGGCACGCCAATTGTTTGAAAAGGCGATCGAACTGGATCCCCAATTTGCCTCGGCTTATACTGCTTTAGGGTGGTCTTATCACCTTCAAGTTGAATATGGTTGGACCGAGTTCATCGAACAAACATCCCAGCGAGCCGTGAATCTGGCGCGAAAGGCATTGAGCTTGGATGACTTTCAACCGTCTGCTCATGAGTTACTTGGATCTGTTTATATCCGTAAGGGCCAATATGATCTCGCGATTGCGGAATTACAGCAGGCCCTCGATTTGAACCCAAATGACGCACGGATATTTAATGAAATGGGAGAAGTCTTGCTTTATGCCGGTCAGACGGATAATGCCATAACATTCATGAAGATGGGGCTCCGGTTTAATCCAATAGCAACACCGGGAATCTATATGGAACTCGGCTTAGCATATTATCTTAAGGAAAGATATGATGACACCGTCAAGATCGTGCAACAAGGTCTGGCGAAAAAACCAGATTTTGTAGGTTATCATATCGTAATTGCAGCTGCCTACGCTCAATTAGGCAAGGTAGAAGATGCGAAGCTGTCAGCCCAGGAGGTTCTTCGACGACACCCATTTTTCGAGGTTGAATCCTACGGAACCATATTTCAAAATCTATCAGATAGAAAACATCTTCGCGAAGGCCTTCGGAAAGCCGGGTTGAAATGAAACAACGGTTAACTGCACAAGCCGTAAGGCATCGGAATATTGATAATAAATTTAACCGTATCAGGGCATGCCGATAAAATGTTGAGTTGGAAATGATGTCTGTGGCTGACCCTCCTGGCCGTTACCCAATAATCGGTCAAGAGAGACGATTATTCTTTATCCAGTTTGCCCCAGTTCTGATCGGCTTTTTTGACTTCTGAATCCGCCTTTGCCGCAAAATTTTCCCCACCTTTCTGGTCCCAGTGCAAGAAAAGTTCACCTTCGATAATTTTCCAGGCTTCGGGATTTACACCGGCAGCCTTGCCGGTCGCAGCCATGCTGCCAGCTCAGTACCCACCGTATTGCGGGGCATAGCGTTCCGGGTCTGCCGCAAAAAGATTCCGGTTCTCAGCACTGGCGAAATACCACTTGGCGTCATTCCATTCGTGGGAATATTTGCGCTGGCCTTTTATTGCACGTCCTTCGGTGTGATAGGCAACCGTGTCGTATCCTTTTATGGCCACTCCCCAAAAAGTCTGATTGACCTTCTCAAACGCAATGCCAGTGGCCGTCCAATTAAGGAGAAAGGCAACCGCTAAAAAGCCTAAAAGTGCCGGCGTTAATGTTTTCGAAAGGCTGGTAAAGTTAATCTTAATCATAATTCGTACCTCCTTTCGCTTCTTTTTATTTGTGGTTTTAAAAATTCATCAAGTGCCGCTAGTGAAAGGCCATGTGAAATAGAGGTTCTGGAGGGCAATTATTCCGATGCACGCTATCATTGCAGGAGACTTATTAATGGTCATCAAGAGAAGGAACAATCACTTAGTAGCATAAAATAAAATACCACATAGTGGCATCTTGTCAAGTATGTACCATAATTTAATTGATTTTGGGATAACTTCAGCAATTTCCGGTTAGAAAATTGATCTTGACAACAAAACCTGCTTTGGATATCCAGATGGTTATTGTTATGAATGAGATTAAACTACCCCGAATAAACTGTGAAACGGTTTGCAAGGAAATCGGTGACTTCATCATCGAAACGGTTAAAAAAACCAAATCCACGGGTTGTATCGTTGGATTATCCGGCGGTGTTGATTCCAGCACGACGGCGGCTTTGATAAAATCAGCATTTGATCGTCACAACGCTAACGATGATGATACACTCGAACTGGTCGGCTACATTCTTCCCTCAAGCATCAATAAAATGGAAGATGCCAAAGACGCGCAAATCCTGGTGGAAATGCTGGGGATCCGCTTTGAAATTCACAGCATCGAAAAACCTGTAGAAGCGTTCAAGCTAACAAACCCGGAAGCATTCGAAAAAGACTACCACAAGGGGAACCTGATTTCTCGGGTACGAGCCAATGTGCTGTCCACCAAAGCCGCTACCGAAAAAAAATCACTGGCCGGCACAGGCAATAAGGATGAAGATTACGGCATCGGTTACTACACCCTGTTTGGTGACGGTGCGGTTCATTTCAGTCCCATCGCCGGTTTGTCAAAACGTCTGGTCAGGGAAATGGCATTGTTTCTGGAAGTGGATGAAGCCATCGTCCATCGCGTACCGACGGCCGGCCTTGAACCGGGACAAAGCGATTTTAAAGATCTGGGGTATGATTATGATGTCGTAGAGCTGGTCACAGAAGGACTTGAACAGGGATTTGCCCTGGAGCAGCTGGCAATCCACGACCAGGTTGCTCCTTTGGTTAAAAGACAGATCGAAAACTATCGATCCATTTATGGAAATCCAAGGTTAGACTCCGTTGAAGGGGTGGTGGAAGATATTGACAGGCGACATCAGCAAGCATTGAACAAGGTAAAAATTGTCCATCCTCCGACCCCGAAGATCACCTTGAACTATGATTAAATCAGCGGCCACCAGCAGAGGTGGCCCCGGTCCCTTCCAGGGACCATACTCATACCCCCTGCTCTGCTGGTGGTCGCTGATTATCGGTAAGGCGCATCTCGCCCAGTAACCTCTTTTTTCAATAAGGCCCTTGTCACCCATCAAAACCCCCAATCCTCACGTCATCCGTAAGACTGTTGTCGTTGCTTAGAACTTCTTTGGGCCCCCTTATTCTCCCATCTTGCTCACACTGATTAGCCCACCTGACAAAATCATCTAATTATCTAATATAAAGATATATTTTTAGGGTGACCGCATCATTTTGTCTTTAAAATGAGGCTAAAGATCCCATTGGATTTACCGATAACACAATTGTACCCTAAATTGATCGTTCCAGGTTCAGGGTTCAACGGTTACAACCGATGGATACTGCTTCAAGTATTAATCTCAAACCGGCATACCTGCCATACCCCATTGAGTGTAACGGGCTTTTAACCAGATAAAGACGGGATCCCCTAAATATTATCTGTTTGGGTTTTTTTCAATCCAATACGTTGAACTCGACCCGGCTGCTTTCAGCAAGCCTAAGCCCTGGGCCGGCCAAAGGGCTCGTCGCAGGCTGAATGTCTCATCCTTGTCAATACTGATTTAAACCGAACCACAGGACCAGGGAAAAATTGCTGAGCTTGTCTAAACCAACCTACGAAGAATTAGAGCATCTGATATCGTCACTTCCTGCGGTTTTAATCGGTCTATCCAAGGAAAATGAAATTGTTTTTTGGAATCTAACGGCTGAAAAGGTGTTCGAAACGAACGCGACGGATGCAATCGGTTTGCCCTTGGATCAATGCGGGGTGGATTGTGATTGGGATAGAATATATAACGGAATTTCACAAAGCCGGAATAAGCATCAGCCGATCCGAATAGATGATATCGGATTTCGCAGACCGGGTGATGCCCAAGGGTATTTAGGTATCACGATCCAACCTTTAAACAGAGATGATGGCCGTATCTGGGACATCGCCATCATTGGGGCGGATATTACCGACCGTAAAAAATTGGAAGCACCGCTGCAGCAGTCCCAGAAAATGGAAGCAATCGGACAGCTGGCTGCCGGAATCGCCCATGAGATCAATACGCCGACGCAATTTGTGGGAGACAATACCCGTTTCTGCCAGGATGCATTTGATGATTTGATCGATGTTATCAAAATTTACAAAGAGCTACTTGAAGCCGTCAAATCAGATTCTTTATCAGATGAACTGGTTCAAAACGCTGAAGAACGCATTGCAGAATCTGATCTGGATTATCTCGAGGAAGAAATTCCGCTCGCCATCCAGCACACGCTCAAGGGCGTGGACCGCATCACCAAAATTGTTCAGGCCATGAAGATTTTCGCCCATCCGGGTGGTGAAGAGAAGGAGCCCGCTGATATCAATAGAGAAATTGAAAAAACCATTACCATCAGCCGTAATGAATGGAAGTATGTCGCAGAGTTGCTAACCGACTTTGATGAAACGCTATCGTTCGTCCCCTGCTTTCAGGCTGAACTAAATCAGGTCATCCTGAATTTAATCGTCAATGCAGCCCACGCCATCGCGGAAGCAAACAAAGACAACCCGACCCAATTGGGTACGATCCGCATCACCACCCGTCGTGAGGACAATTGGGCAAAAATCTATATAGACGATACCGGCTCCGGCGTTCCGGAAGAAATTCGGCACAAAATATTCGATCTTTTCTTTACTACAAAAGAACCGGGCAAGGGTACGGGACAGGGACTGGCCATATCCCATTCCGTGATTGTGGAAAAGCATAAAGGCACGATTGCCCTGGAGTCATTGGAAGGCAAAGGGACGACATTTATTATCAGCCTACCCCTAGCATCCGAACCGGAGCAAAATGAATGAAACAATGAAAAGACGGATCCTGTTTGTAGACGATGAGCCGATGGTGCTCAAAGGCCTTCAGCGAACGCTCCGAAAAATGCGCCAGGATTGGGACATGACGTTTGTGTCCAGCGGCTGCGAGGCGCTGGATGTCCTTGGCAAAAAGCCCATGGATGTCATCGTGTCCGACCTGAGAATGCCGGAAATGGATGGGGGCCGGCTGTTGGCCGAAGTAAAGAAGCAGCATCCCCATCTCGTTCGGATCATTCTTTCAGGACAGCTGGATCAGGAAATGACCCTAAGATCAGTCCAATTGGCCCATCAAAGTCTTTCAAAACCGTGTGATGTCAAGGTATTAAAGCATACCCTCGGAAAGCTTTTTGCGTTGCGCGATTTTTTGTCGGATAAATCCATTAAAAGTATCATCTCACAAATAGACTCCCTTCCCAGCCTGCCCTCCATATACACCGAAATCGTATCGGAAATGCAGTCTGATGATCCCGCGATTAATAAGGTGGGGCAAATTATAGCAAAAGATTTAAGCATGACGGCCAAAATTCTGCAGATGGTAAATTCTGCGTTTTTCGGACTCTTTCGCAAAATCAACAGCCCGGAACAGGCCGTTATGATGCTTGGCTTGGAAACCATCAAAGCACTGGTACTTTCGGTAAAGATATTTTCTGAATTCAATCAGAAAAGTTTTTCCTGGTTTAAGATTGACGATCTTTTCAGCCATAGTTTGGCGGTCAGTTTATATGCCAAAACAATACTAAAAAATGAAAACCTGGATCAGGGGCTGATAAATAATTCCATGATGGCCGGCTTATTGCACGATTTAGGTAAGCTCGTCCTGGCAACCAACTTTGAAGAACCTTACCGGCAGGTTTTGGCTGCAGCGCAGGGAAGCGGCAAAAATCTGCTGGATTTGGAATATGAAGCCTTCGGGACCAGTCATGCTGAAATAGGCGCATACCTGATGGGGCTGTGGCGACTGGAAAACGACATCATTGAAGCAATTGCCTTTCATCATTTGCCGACAAGAAGCATGACCCATAATTTAGGGCTGCTAACTGCAGTTCATGTCGGCGATGCACTGGACCATGACGCACGAACTCCCTCGGGAGACAACACCGAATTGCAGTGCGATACCGAGTACCTTGATAAACTGGAAATAACAGGCCAAATCCCTCGATGGCGTCAAGTTTGCAGTGAGTTGACAGAAAGGAACGCATAATGAAAGACAAGGTTTTGCTGGTAGATGACGATGCCATGGTATTGGCGGGCCTTAAACGGCATTTGAGAAACCAATTCCGTATCGAGACCGCCTTAAGTGGGGAGGAGGGCTTGAAAAGGATTGAAAAAAATGGACCCTATGCAGTGATAGTCTCCGATTTCGCTATGCCGGGGATGAATGGCATTGAATTTCTTTGCCGGGTAAAAGAGACCGATCCGGATAGCATGCGGATGATGCTGACAGGCTCGGCCGATATGTCCACAGCCATAAAGGCGTTGAATGAAGGAAGTATTTTCCAATTTCATCCCAAACCATGCCCGGCCGATACTTTAGGCAAAGCCATCCAAAGCGGGATCGATGCATATCACAAAACCACAAACCATCAAACCCAATTTATAAAAGTTCAAAGGTCGTTGGCCCAGGCCAGTATGATCCAACAAAACCTGGTACCCAAGTCCAATCCGAAAGTCGAAGGATTTGACATTGCCGGAAAAAGCATTTGGTGCGACGAAACCAGCGGCGACTATTATGACTTTATTCAACCCGCAGAATGGAAGCAGAAAAAAATCGGAATCGTTGTTGCCGATGTTATCGGACACGGCATTTCATCCGCCTTGTTAATGACTACGGCCCGAGCGTTTTTCAGGGAACGCACACTCAATCCAGGGTCATCCACAGCGTTGGTAGCCGATGTCAATCAACGTATCGTAAGGGATATAGAAGATCTTAACCTGTTTATAACCTTATTTTACAGTGAAATTGACATTAAAGAAAAACGCTTCCGCTGGGTGCACGCCGGCCATGAACCGGCAATACTTTATGATCCCTCTGAGGACTCCTTTGAAGCGCTGGGCGGTGAAGGGTTGCCACTGGGCGTAATGGAAGACTGGGTCTATGAAGAATCCGAAAAACAACTACACCCCGGACAGATCATTCTTATCGGAACGGATGGCATTAAAGAAACCCACAATGAACAAAATGAATTGTTCGGTGCCGATCGGTTTAACCGGGTGATCCGTAACCATGCTCAATTACCGGCCACGAGCATCATTAAAGAGGTGTTTGAGGCCCTGGAACATTTTCGTTTTCCTGTTGAAAGGAAGGATGACGAGACCTTGGTCGTCATCAAGGTGCTTTAACCAAGGTTAGAGGGGTTCAGTTTAGGTTTAAGGCAATTGCATTTACATCATCGTAAATTAGTATGTCCCAAGTTATTCATTTCAAACATCTTAGATCAAATTAAAGGTTAGCTTAGATGAAAGTCTCATGTCCAAACTGTAAAAAATCATATGCGATTAACTCTGAAAAAATACCGCCAACCGTAACAGCTTCAAAATGCAAGGCCTGCGGACACGCCATTTCTCTAAAACAGCACCATACGGTTACGAAAACCCCGGATGAAACCACTAGCAAGATCACTTGTCTAAATTGCCGCAAACCTATAGAGTTAATCGGAGCAGAATCCCTAAAAACGTTACGGCGGTAAAATGCAAATCGTGCGGTCATGCAATTTCGCTGGTTCCGAGGAATTCAACGATTCTACCGCCGCAAAAAGCGCTCGAAACCAACAGCGCCAACCGGAACTCATCGAAAACGGCAAAATCTTCGCCACCACTTACGCCATCACCTGCAAAGCCTTCCGCACCGCTTTGGAGAAAGTCCCGACTGTTGGCGGCAGTCCTGGCATTGATAGTGGTCGGCGTCGGTGTCATATATTTTGGCCCTCAATTCACAAAATTTCTCGCGGGATCGTCCGAAAAAGATCAGGATCCGAATAAAGAAAACCATTTCTAAATCTGGATATCAATCTTCCTTTGGCATTGGAAGCCCTTGAACGCCGGATACCTAATGAAAAAAAAGATGCCAATTATGCTAACGCAGTCTCGGCCATCAACTCATTTGATGCAAAAAGATTGCAGATATACCTCTACCCGGATCCAAAGCATACGGTGTTGCCGGTGGCAGTTTTGCACAGTAGCGAACCCAACCGTCTTGAGACAAAAATCAAGAAGGCCATCGCTATTCACACGATATTGGAGCACATGCCGGATGGATCCTATCGACTGAAGAATGAAGCGATCCCAGCCAAAATACAAAAAGATTTCCCAATTGATATTTACCGCGTCCTTTTTGGGAAAAATGGGGCTGTTATAGCGCCGAAATCCTTTCTGCCGGGGCTCGAAAACCCCGAGAATCTGAATCAGACACTGGTTGCCCAGATGGCGGCAGCCATCGAGACACCTCAAAGTTTAGGGTCGTTGGCAATTCGAATTCCTGAAAATCTTAAAGCCGGGTGGGAGGATAAGATTCAAGATCTGCCCGGGATCAAAGACAATCTTCAAATCGCTATGGCGGCCGCAATGGGGAGCAGAATTCTTGCTAAAATGACCGGACCTATTGAAAAGATTGAAGCGCTCGCCTTGGGCTTCCGGCTCGATGAAGATGGACCCAGGACCTTAAGTTATGTGCAGCGTTTCCGCAATGGTGTAGACGGCGAAAGGATATATCAAGAATTGAATTCAGGGGATAAGCACGACTTAAACGCCGATGGTATTGTTCTGAACCTTATCGAGCTGATTCAAAATCCGCGATATCAACAAACTATCGAATTCGAAGAAAATAAACTGGCATTAGAATTCACCTGGTCCGCAGCAGATGACAAGGCGTTTATCTCCGAACTTTCCCAAGCCACCATTGGTCAACTTTTTGCTCAAGGTATGCAGCTGGAGCCCACTGAAGGTTCCATCACCACCAATTATACGGATGAATCTGTTTTAACGGCATCTGTCAATGTTGACAAGCTAAAAAAAAGTATTCCCGAAATAGTTAAACAACGGATTTTCCCCGGAAATTATTGGGACGCGGGCGATGATCCACATATGACGTTAACACTGGATCCGGTCGACATCCCCAACGCTGGATTGGCGGAACTCACCTTCGATGTGCTGAGCGTAAAAACTTCGGGTGGAAGATCAATTTAAATTTAAAATTAATCCCGGCAGCACGACACCCGGCCATATCACCTTGAATATCCAAAAAGGAACCCCGGCAACAGCACTCAGCACTGCCAGAATTCGCTTCAACCTATTATTGCCGTCAGCGCTGGAACAGATAGATTTTAAATCCGAAGAAGCGGTCGGTGACCAGAAAAATATCAATGGCGTAGTTGTTAAGCTGGACCGTCTGGAAAGAGATGTGGCCAAGATCGAATACCGCGGTGCCAAAGACATACGGTTGTTTGCCTATGACAGAACCGGGCGAGCGCTGGCATCCCATGAGTCCGTGAGCGGTTCATCATCGGTGGCCGCCCGATTCCAGGGGGTCATTGCCAAACTCAAAGTAGTCGCTGTCAAACAGAGACGTGACTACA
>Ga0316187_10001328_pt1 | contig 21179 bp, 23 predicted proteins | sample CroRivburrow1_MG_FD_204927 | JGI IMG/M metagenome (GOLD analysis project Ga0316187, IMG submission 204927) | Coastal sediment microbial communities from Maine, United States - Cross River worm burrow 1 | ecosystem: Environmental > Aquatic > Marine > Coastal > Sediment | place: USA: Maine...
GGGCTTCATGATTTTCGATAATGCCGTTGTGCACCACAGCCACCTTGTTTCGGCAGATGTGTGGGTGTGCGTTGCTCTCGGTGGGCTTGCCATGGGTCGCCCAGCGGGTGTGTGCAATACCGCTCAGGCCCTGAACGGGACTGCGATCATACGCGTTTACCAGTTCTGCAACTTTTCCCGTGGTGCGAAGACGTTCCAGTTCAGCGCGGGAATTCATGACAGCCACTCCTGCGGAGTCATAGCCACGATATTCCAGACGCCTCAATCCTTCGAGGAGAATGGGTGCAACCTCACGCTGCGCGATGGCGCCTACAATTCCACACATGCCTACAATCCTGTCTTTTCCGCTTTACAGCAATCTAGCGGGTATTATCTGGTTTTCTTGACCGGGCGTTTCCAGCCGATGCGCGTCTGTTGAGGACTACGGCTTATAGTCAGCTCACCGGGCGGCACTTCACGGGTAATGGTCGAGCCGGCGCCAATCGTTGCTCCATCGCCTATTTTGACCGGCGCTACCAGCTGCGAGTCAGAGCCGATAAAAACATCATTGCCGATTTCGGTCAGATGTTTATAGGCACCATCATAGTTACACGTGATAGTACCGGCGCCCACATTGACATTCGAACCCATGTGGGTATCGCCGATGTAGCTAAGGTGATTCACCTTTGAACCTGTCGCGATGCGGGACTTTTTGATTTCGACAAAATTGCCGATGTGGACCTGTTCGGCCAGTTCGGTTTCAGGACGAATGCGGGCGAAGGGTCCAATACGTGACTGCCGGCCTATCACGCCGTCCTCGATAACGCAGTTGGCGAAAATCTCGACATCGTCACCAATGCTGGAGTTCTTTATATAACAATTGGGACCGATGCGAACGCGGTCACCCAGTGTGACCTCGCCTTCAACAACACAGTTAACGTCAATGAAACCATCATTACCCGTTACAAGTTCACCACGCACGTCTATCCGGCCCGGGTCTGCAAGCGTAGTGCCGCTGCGCATTAACCGTTCAGCCTGCTGGCGCTGGTAAACGCGTTCCAGCGCAGCAAGCTGCACGCGGTCATTTACGCCAAGAATTTCATATTCATCTTCGGCACTGACGCTGTCTATGGCCACCCCTTCACCAGCCGCGATTGCAACTACGTCGGTCAGATAATACTCACCCTGGGAATTGCTGTTATCGAGCCGGTTCAGCCAGGCGCGCAGTTTACCTGCAGGCGCAGCGAGAAAGCCGGTGTTGATTTCCTTGATATGCAGCTGCTCTTCACTGGCATCTTTTTGTTCCACGATACCCGTCAGCTTTCCATCGACACCGCGAATCATGCGGCCGTAACCGAAGGGGTTGTCCAGAGTTGCGGTAAGAATCGATAAACTGCCTTGCTCAGCCTCAGCCACCAGTCGCGCAAGTGTTCCTGCCCTGATCAGAGGAACATCACCATACAACACCAGCAGCAGGTCATCGTCCGGTACCGAAGACATGGCCTGATCGACTGCGTGCCCGGTCCCCAGCTGCTGCGCCTGCAGTACCCAGTTCACATCTTCGTGCTCAAGTGCTTCGCACACTTGTTCGCCACCGTGGCCGTACACGACGTGTATGGCTGTTGAACCCAGTTCTTTTGCTGTGTGAATAACGTGTTGCAGCAAGGGTGAGCCGCCGAGAGGATGCAAAACCTTGGGCAGGTCAGAGCGCATCCGTGTTCCCTGACCGGCAGCGAGAATAATGACACTTAGACTCATAGTGGAAACCAGTGGCTCATGGCCGGGTGAATCCGTATTTTACGGGAGTGGCACTATGATACTGCAATTTACCGGCACAACAGTAGTCAAGCAAATCAGTGCATTACCGGTGCGGAAACACCCTTCTGGGTCTCTTCTTCAGTTGCATCCCTAATATCGGCAACAGTTACCGCATAAGTCAGCGTTTTACCCGCGAAAGGGTGATTGCCGTCGACCGTTAATTTGTCGCCTTCGATTTTCGAGACGTTAAAAGTGCGCGTCTCTCCACGATCATTCTGCATCTGGACTTCTGCGCCAACCCGCCGCAGCTCGGGGGGAACGTTTTGTATGTCATCGGTAAACGTAAGGTTGGGATCGTGAGGACCAAAGGCTCTTTCCGGCTCCAGCACCACTTCGACGGAGGCGCCGATATCCATGCCGTCCAGCTCCGCCTCCACCTCCGGGAACATCTGGTTGGGGCCACCGTGCACGTAATACACGGGGATATCAGACTGTTCCAGAATAACGCCGGATTCATCGATAATGGAATAGGTGATCGCCACCACCTTGTGCCTGCCTATCACTGGTGCACTCATAGCAAACGGGGCTAGCGCCGCCCCCCGGCTTTCTCTCGGATATGCTGCAGTGTGCGCAGCTGGGCGACAGCCTCGGCCAGTTCGGCCTGTGCCCTGGCGTAGTCGAAATCGCTCTGTTTATCAGCCATGGCTTTCTCGGCCCGTTCCTTGACCCTGAGAGCAGCGGCCTCGTCCAGGTCGGCGGCACGCATTGCGGTATCGGCCAGCACCGTGACGACATGTGGCTGTATCTCCAGCATGCCACCGGAGACGTAGAAGAACTGTTCTTCCTTGCCTTCCATCTGCACGCGGACTTCACCCGCTTTCAGTCGCGTCAGCAGCGGTGTATGCCGAGGCGCGATACCCAGCTCGCCCATTTCCGCCGGTGCGAACACCATGTTGGCGGTGCCGGAAAAGATTTCGGCCTCGGCGCTGACGATATCAACGTGGATGGTCATAGCCATAGTTTAAACCTCTATTGATACCTAGAGTGTCTTGGCTTTTTCGACAACTTCGTCGATGGTGCCGACCATGTAGAATGCCTGCTCGGGCAGGTCGTCGTAGTCACCGGCAAGAATGCCCTTGAACGCCGCGATGGTGTCTTTTAGCGAGACGTACTTGCCGGGCGAACCGGTGAAGGTCTCCGCCACGAAGAACGGCTGTGACAGGTAGCGCTGTATCTTGCGCGCGCGGACCACGACCTGTTTGTCTTCTTCAGACAACTCGTCCATACCAAGGATGGCGATGATGTCGCGCAATTCCTTGTAGCGTTGCAGGGTTCCCTGCACGGCACGGGCTGTCTCGTAGTGCTCGTTGCCGACCACCAGCGGATCAAGCTGACGGGAGGTGGAATCGAGCGGATCCACCGCCGGGTAGATACCCAGCTCGGCGACCTGGCGCGACAATACCAGTGTTGCATCCAGATGCGCAAAGGTGGTGGCGGGTGATGGATCGGTCAGGTCGTCCGCGGGCACATACACAGCCTGGAACGAAGTGATGGAACCGGTCTTGGTAGAGGTGATGCGTTCCTGAAGCACGCCCATCTCTTCCGCCAGCGTCGGCTGGTAGCCCACCGCAGACGGCATACGGCCCAGCAGTGCGGAGACCTCGGTTCCGGCCAGGGTGTAGCGGTAGATGTTGTCGATGAACATCAACACATCACGGCCTTCGTCACGGAAGTTCTCGGCGATGGTCAGACCGGTCAACGCAACACGTAAGCGGCTACCCGGCGGCTCGTTCATCTGGCCGTATACCAGCGCCACCTTTTCCAGCACGTTGGCTTCCTTCATTTCATAGTAGAAATCATTACCTTCACGGGTACGCTCACCGACACCGGCGAACACCGAATAACCGGAGGCCTCGATAGCGATGTTACGGATCAGCTCCATCAGGGTAACGGTCTTGCCTACGCCGGCGCCACCGAACAAGCCGATCTTGCCACCCTTGGCGATGGGCATGATCAGGTCGATAACCTTGATACCCGTCTCAAGGATTTCCAGGCTGGCGGCCTGCTCCTCGTAGGTCGGCGGCGTACGGTGAATCGGCATCTTCTTGTCAGCGTTGACCGGACCGGCCTCGTCGACCGGGTTGCCCAGCACGTCCATCACGCGGCCCAGGGTACCTTGACCTACCGGTACTGAGATCGGTGCGCCGGTATTTGTTACGTTAACACCACGCTTGACGCCGTCAGTACTGCCCATGGCGATGGTTCGTACCACGCCGTCACCCAGTTGCCCCTGGACTTCCAGTGTCAGCCCGGCATCATCCACCAGTAACGCGTCATAGATGTTCGGCACTGCATCGCGCGGAAACTCCACGTCAACCACAGCACCGATAATTTCAACAATGTTTCCGGAACTCATTAGCAAGTCCTCTTAATTTAAATTTGGTTTGGGAGCAGATTTCATTCTGTCCCCGGAAAATAATTAAACCGCGGCCGCACCGCTGACGATTTCCGACAGCTCCTGGGTAATCGCTCCCTGGCGCACCTTGTTATAGACCAGCTGTAACTCGCCAATCAGGTCGCCGGCGTTTTCCGATGCGGCTTTCATGGCCACCATGCGCGCCGCCATTTCACAGGAAATGTTTTCGACCAGGCCCTGGTATACCAGTGACTCGATGTAACGCATCAGCAACCCATCCATGACTTCCCTGGCATCCGGTTCATAGATGTAATCCCAGTGATGCTTCAGCTCCTCGTCGCTATCGTCTCCCACCACCGGCAATAACCGTTCGACCGCGGGCTTCTGAGTCATGGTGTTCACAAAGACGTTGTTAGCCAGGTACAGGCCGTCGATGTCACCTTCGTCATAGGCATCCAGCATCACTTTCACGGAACCGATCAGCTCCTCGATCCGGGGCGTGTCACCCAGGTGAGAATTTTCCGATACCACATTGCCACCCAGACGCTTGAAGAAACCCATCGCCTTGGCGCCGATAACGGCAATATCGATTTCCAGGTTCTGGCCGCGCCATTCTTTCATCGATCTGATAGCGGTCTTGAACAGGTTGATATTCAAACCCCCGCACAATCCTTGATCTGTGGATATCACGATCAAACCCACCCGCCTGGCTTCGCGCTGCATCAGGTAGGGGTGCTTGTATTCCGGATGCGCCTTGCCCATGTGGGCGACCACGTTACGCATTTTTTCCGCGTACGGCCGGGAGGCCCGCATACGGTCCTGCGCCTTGCGCATCTTGCTCGCCGCGACCATTTCCATGGCCTTGGTGATCTTCTGCGTATTCTGGATACTCTTGATCTGGGTGCGTATTTCTTTCGCGCCAGCCATTGATTTCTTCCCGGGTCAGTTAGTAGGCGCCGTTGGCGACGAAGTCTTCAACGATGCCGCGCAACTTCGCTTCCACTTCATCGTTGTAGTCGGGGTTGGCATTGATGGCATCCATGTCGCTACTGAAGCTGGACTTGAAGTACGTCAGCAGCGCGCTTTCAAATGCCACGATCCTGTGCACCTCTACATCGTCCAGGTACCCTTCGTTGGCGGCAAACAGTGACAATGCCATTTCTGCCACCGACAGCGGAGAATACTGTGCCTGTTTCATAAGCTCGGTGACACGCTGACCGCGTTCCAGCTGCTTGCGTGTAGCCTCGTCAAGGTCGGACGCGAACTGGGCGAAGGCCGCCAGCTCGCGGTACTGCGCCAGCGCCAGTCGCACACCGCCACCGAGTTTCTTGATGGCCTTGGTCTGTGCCGCACCACCCACGCGTGATACCGACAGACCGGCGTTTATGGCAGGCCGGGTGCCTGCGTTGAACAGATCGGATTCGAGGAAAATCTGGCCGTCGGTGATGGAAATGACGTTGGTGGGCACGAAAGCCGACACGTCACCCGCCTGGGTCTCGATAATCGGCAACGCGGTTAACGAACCGGTCTTGCCTTTCACTTCACCGTTGGTGAACTTTTCCACATAAGCTTCGTTGACACGCGCGGCGCGTTCCAGCAGGCGCGAGTGCAGGTAGAACACGTCACCCGGATAGGCTTCACGGCCCGGCGGGCGGCGCAACAGCAGGGACACCTGGCGGTAGGCCCAGGCCTGCTTGGTCAGGTCGTCATAAATAATGAGTGCGTCTTCACCTCGATCACGGAAGTATTCACCCATGGAACAACCAGCATAGGGCGCCATGTATTGCATTGCCGCCGAATCGGACGCGCCGGCCGAGACAATAATGGTGTGCGCCATCGCGCCGTGCTCTTCCAGCTTGCGCACCACAGAGGCAACCGATGAGTTCTTCTGACCGATCGCGACGTAGATACATTTAACGCCGGTACCTTTCTGGTTAATGATGGCATCGATGGCAACGGCTGTCTTGCCGGTTTGTCTGTCGCCGATAATCAGTTCACGCTGGCCGCGGCCTATCGGCACCATGGCGTCGATGGATTTCAGTCCGGTCTGCACCGGTTGGTCAACCGACTTGCGTTCGATAACACCCGGGGCGATCTTTTCGACCGGCGAACTGAGATCCGATGCAATCGGGCCCTTGCCATCGATAGCAGCGCCCAGTGTATCAACTACACGTCCCAGCAGTGCCGGACCCACCGGCACCTCCAGGATACGACCGGTACACCTGACCTTGTCACCTTCGGAAACCGTTTTATAGTCGCCCAGGATAACCGCACCGACCGAGTCACGTTCCAGGTTCAGCGCCAGGCCGTACAGTTCGTTACCAAAGTCGAGCATTTCGCCCTGCATGGCATCAGCCAGGCCGTGGATGCGGGTAATACCGTCGGACAGGCTGACCACAGTACCTTCACTGCGCGCCTCTGATGTAGCATCGAAACCTTCGATGCGCTTTTTGATCAGATCGCTGATCTCGGATGGATTAAGTTGCATTACTTGCGTCCTATATTAATGAATCAAGGCACTGGACAGCTGGCGCAGATATTCAACAGCCGACCCGTCGATTACGAGGTCGCCTGCGCGGATCACGGCACCGCCCACCAGGTCTTCATTCACGGAACAAATCAGTTGTACTTCACGGCCAAGACGTTGTTTCAGGGCATTCACTATCACACTCTTCTGCGCTTCACTCAGTGGCAGGGCGGAGATCACCTCCGCCTCTACGGTGCCTTCCGCATCATCGCGGAACCGGTTGTACAGCGCTGCGATCATGGGCAGTTGACCAAGCCGGTCGTTTTCCGCCAACATTTTTAACAGATTGACTTCTCCGTCATCGATGTCTTCACCACAAGCCCGGATCATGAGCTTACCGGCATCGCTTTTGGTCAGACGCGGATTGTCCAGGGCTGACTTCATGCTGTCATTGCTGACCACAGCTGCCATTAGTGCCAGCTGGTCAGACCATTCCTGAAACTGCCCCTTACTCTGGGCCAGTTCAAAGACAGCACGCGCATACGGCCGTGCCAGTGCCGCCTCGCCTTCCGGCGTCTCTGCGTGTTGGGCGTTAGTGTCTGCCATATCCGTTACCTATATCCGGGCGACCAGATCTTTAAGCAGTTCATCGTTGGCGGAAGCGTCCAGTTCGCGCTTCAGAATGCGGCCGGCGCCGGCAGTGGCGATACTCACCACCTGGCCGCGCAGGGCTTCCCTGGCACGATTGACTTCCTGTTCCATCTCCGCGGTAGCGGCGAGCTTGATGCGGTCGGCTTCTTCATGTGCTTCAGCCTTGGCTTCATCGATGATCTCGGTACCGCGCTTCTCGGCACGGTTAATGATCTCGGTTGCCTGCTGCTTGGCTTCGTGCAGGGTGTCCGTGGCTTTTTTCTGCGCCAGTTCCTGCGCGTGATGGCCACGGTCTGCGGCTGCCAGCCCTTCGGCAATCTTTCCCTTGCGCTCGCTGAGCGCAGCCATGATCGGTGGCCACACAAACTTCATGCAGAACCACACGAACACCAGGAAGGTGATACTTTGGCCTATCAGTGTCGCGTTGAAATTCATGGTTGAACCTCGCGTTCAGCTATCAGGCGCCAACGACAGCGAACATGACGTACATGGCCAGGCCGACGGCGATCATCGGCACGGCGTCAACCAGACCCATAACGATGAAAAACTGGGTACGCAACATCGGGATCAGCTCCGGCTGACGCGCGGCACCTTCCAGAAAGCGGCCACCCAGGATACCGATGCCGACTGCGGCACCCAGTGCGCCCAGGCCCATCATCAGGGCGCCGGCAATATAAAGCAGAGCGTTTTCCATGTTTGTCTCCTAAGGTCTAAAGTTCAGTAAATTAAAGCTGTTTGATTAATGGTGTTCCTGGCTGGCCATATCCAGGTACACAATGGTCAGGGTCATGAAGATGAAAGCCTGCAAGGTGATAATCAGGATATGGAATATCGCCCAGCCGAGTTGCAGCAGACCGCCAAAGGCCCCCATCATAATGCTGCCGCCATACATCAGCGCAATCAGAATGAACATCATTTCACCCGCGTACATATTGCCGAACAGTCGCAGCGAGAGAGAAACCGGCTTGGCGATCAGCGTGACACCTTCCAGCAGGAAGTTAATCGGTATAAACACGATCTGAACCACTTTATTATTCGACTGGAAAGGCATCAGGGTCAGTTCCCCGACAAAACCACCTATGCCTTTCATTTTCACGCTGTAGTACAGCACCAGCGCGAACACGGACAGGGACAGGCCGAAAGTAATATTGGGGTCGGTGGACGGGACAATTTTTAAATACCCCACTCCCAACAGGCCCGCCAGCCAGGGCAGCCAGTCGACGGGGAGCAAATCCATGAAGTTAATCAGGAACACCCAGATGAAGATGGTCAAGGCCAGCGGTGCGATGAGTGGATTTTTACCACTGAATGAACCACGCACATTTTCGTCGATGAATTCGACTATCCACTCGACAAAGTTCTGCCAGCCGCCCGGCACGCCGGCAGTGGCACTTTTCGCCGCCTTGCGGAATCCCCACAGGAACAATACGCCCAGCCCGATGGAAAACAGCATGCTGTCGACGTTTATGGACCAGAAACCCATCGCGGCGAGGTCCTCGGCGCCATGCGCGATACCCCAGCTGCCGTCGGCGTGCTGGCCGTAGGTCAGGTTGGTCAAATGATGCTTTATATATTCAGCTGAAGAGTGGGGTGCGGTCGCCGACATGAGTTACTTCTGCTCTAACTGTTTGATTCCCATAATTACCATTACAAGCTGGCCGGCAACAAAACCGGTCAGCAACGGCAGCGCTTCAAGCCGCAGCACACCCAACCCAAAGGCAAACAACAGGGCGCCCAGCACAAACCGCTGTACAGCACATATATAGCCGGCCACCAGACTATGCTGGGGCGTACGCTCCGTGGCCTGCGCATCACGCTGCGAACAGCGCGCTAAAAGCAGCGCATTGGCGGCCGCAACACCACCGCCGAACCACACGGATATGGCAGAAAAAGTCTCAAAGATGACAAGAAACACGGCTGAAGTGATTGCCACCAGCAGCAACTGGTAGAGCAACAACCTGTGGATCCCGGTATCCAATGGTGTTTCGGCTCGATCCTGCCCTGAAAATCAGGGTCAAGTCATAGCACCGGCTTAACCGGTGAGGAGCGGCGGCGATTATAAGGATCGTCGATAGGCGGGGTCAACAGCTTGTATAGCCTTTCTGGACATTATCTGTATCCCTAACGGATATGTTCGAGGATACCATCGAGCTCGTCCAGGCTGTTGTAACTGACGACCAGCTTACCCTTGCCTTTCTGGCCCTGCTGAACCTGCACCGGGGCGCCGACGCGGTCCGACAGGTCCTGTTCCAGGCTGACCAGGTCCGGGTCACGGCGTGGCGGCGTTTTTTTGCCGCCGGATTGGCTGCCGTCTGCCAGCAGCTTTTTCACCAGGCGCTCGGTAGCACGGGCCGAAAGCCCGTGATCGACCACCTGGCGGGCAGCATCCGCCTGCCGGGTACCGCTCAGCGCCAGCAATGCCCGTGCATGCCCCATATCCAGCTCACCGCGTTGCACCATGCCGGTTGCAATCTCCCCCAGCTCCAGCAATCGCAGCAGGTTGGATACCGCGGCGCGCGAGCGTCCCACTGCCTCGGCCGCCTGCTGGTGGGTCATCTCGAATTCATCGATCAGCCGCTCCAGCGCATGCGCTTCTTCAAGCGGGTTCAGGTCCTCGCGCTGGATATTCTCGATCAGGGCTACCGCGATGGCGGTACGATCATCCATCTCCCGCACCACCACCGGCACTTCCTGCAACTCCGCCAGTTGCGCGGCGCGCCAGCGGCGTTCGCCGGCGACAATCTCGTAGTGACCAGCACTGACCGGCCGTACCACGATGGGCTGCACCACACCCTGGGCGCGGATCGAATCCGCCAGGTCTTCCAGGCTGTCATTGTGCATATCGACGCGCGGCTGGTACTTGCCGCGCTGCAGTTGTTCCACACCCAGCGTACGCAGTTCGCCGTCTGCGTCGGCAGCCGCCACTGCGGTTAGCGGGGCGGCAACTGGCGTCGACGCTGTTCTTGAAGGTCCCAGCAGTGCATCAAGCCCGCGGCCCAGTCCTCGTTTTCTTGCTGCCATAACCAATAGATCAACCTTATTAATAAATAGTGGTGTAATCAGGACCCCAGCGCTTCAGCCCTGGGTTCGTCAGGCTGTCCCGCTTGCTGCTGGCGACGCACCATTTCCGCGGCCAGCGCCAGGTAAGCAATAGCGCCACGCGATGTTTTGTCGTATTTGAGTATCGGGACACCATAGCTGGGCGCTTCAGCAAGTCGTATGTTACGCGGGATAATGGTGCGATACACTTTGTCGCCAAAATGATCGAGCAGTTGCTGGGAAACCTCATTGGCCAGGTTGTTGCGGGCGTCGAACATGGTGCGCAACAGGCCCTCGATTTCCAGCCCGGGGTTGACCGCATCGCGGATTTGTTCGACGGTTTCCAGCAACGCGCTGAGCCCTTCCAGCGCATAGTATTCACACTGGATGGGGATAAATACCGCATTGGCAGCAGTCAACGCATTCAGCGTCAGCATATTCAGCGCGGGCGGACAGTCGATCAGGATGTAATCGTAAGCGTCGGCTACCGCTTGCAGGCGCGTGCCGAGTCGCGTTTCGCGCTCCTCGCCCTGCATCAGGCCGACTTCCGCAGCCGTCAGGTCGCTGTTACCGGGTAGCAGGTGATAGCCGGCGGCTTCGGCGTCGAGAATAAGCTCACTCAGCGGGATATCTTCCAGCAGCAGGTGGTAGCCGCTCAACTCAACCTCGTGCTTGTTCACGCCGCTGCCCATGGTGGCGTTGCCCTGTGGGTCGAGATCGACCAGCAACACCCGTCGTCGGGTGGCGGCCAGCGAAGCGGCCAGATTTACACAGGTGGTGGTCTTGCCCACGCCGCCTTTCTGGTTGCTGATAGCGATGATGCGACTCATGCTGTAGTGGAAGACTCCCCGGTTGTTTCCAGCCAGAGCAGGTGGCGTTCCGCCGCCAGCCCCGGGATATTCAAGTGTTCGATGTGCAGCCCCGCGCGTCCGTCCTGCAGCGCGCCGATTTCCTGCTCCGGCACGGCGCCTTTCATGAACAGCATGCGGCCGCCAGGGCGCAGCAGGTGGACAGTCTGCTGATACAGCTCGTCCAGGCTCGCCACCGCCCGGCTGATTACCATATCAAATGACCGGCCCGGCTGATACTCCTGCATGCGGGCCTGAACCACCTGTACGTTATCCAGGCCCAGTTCCGCCGTCGCCTGGCGTACAAAGCGCAGTTTCTTCGCATTCGAGTCCAGCAGGGTGACGTCAAGACCGGGGCTGGCAATGGCAATCGGCACACCGGGCAATCCGGCCCCGGTGCCGACATCGAGCAGACTGCCCCGGGTCAGAAAGGGAACCACTGCCAGGCTATCGAGAATATGGCGGGTCACCATCTGCAACGGGTCGCGGACTGCGGTGAGGTTGGTGACCCGGTTCCATTTCTCCAGCAAGCGAATAAAAACAACGAACTTCTCTACAGCGGCATTATCCAGCTCCGGATTCAGTACGCTACAACCCTGGAAAATGGCGGTTCGCAAGGGATCAGACAAGGTGGCCGGCTCCCACTCAGGCCGTCTTGCGCGACGGCCCGCTCTTTTTCAGATGCACCAGCAACAGCGACACCGCCGCGGGGGTCACACCCGGAATGCGCGCCGCCTGACCGATGGTTTCCGGATTCACAGCGATCAGTTTTTCCCTGACTTCAGATGACAGGCCTTTTACCTGCCGGAAATCAAAGTCACCCGGCAAGACCTTGTGCTCGTTACGCCGCTGGCGCTCGATTTCCTCCTGCTGGCGTTCGATATAGCCCTGGTAGCTGGCCTGTATTTCTACCTGTTCCGCAACCTTGCTGTCCGTGGCGCCCGTTCCGACCCCCGGTAACTGCATCAGCGCGGCGTAATTTAACGACGGGCGCCGCAACAGGTCCGAGATACGCTGTTCGCTGCTGATCCGTTCCCCGTGAAATTTCTCCAGCTGTCTCGATGCAGGCGTGTCGGGTCTTATCCAGAGCTCCCGGAGACGCTGTTGTTCCACATTTATAGCATCGCGTTTTTCCGAGAAGCTTTGCCAGCGCACATCATCAACAAGACCCAGTTCGCGTCCTGTTTGCGTAAGCCTCAGGTCGGCGTTGTCTTCGCGTAACAGCAAGCGGTATTCAGCGCGACTGGTGAACATCCGGTACGGTTCACTGGTACCACGGGTCACCAGGTCATCGATCATGACACCGGTGTAAGCCTGATCGCGGCGCGGACTCCAGGCCTCTTCAGCCCTGGACTTGCGTGCAGCATTCAGTCCGGCGATCAGTCCCTGCGCGCCCGCCTCCTCGTAACCGGTGGTGCCGTTGATCTGGCCGGCAAAAAACAGCCCTTCTATAAATTTTGTCTCCAGCGAAGCTTTAAGGTCGCGCGGATCAAAATAGTCGTATTCGATGGCATAACCGGGCCGGGTAATGTGAGCATTCTCGAAACCGGGCATGGAATGCACCAGCTCATTCTGTACATCAAAGGGCAGACTGGTGGAAATACCATTGGGATAGATTTCGTGTGTGTTCAGGCCTTCCGGTTCGACAAAGATCTGGTGGGATGTCTTATCCGCAAAGCGCACCACCTTGTCTTCGATAGACGGGCAGTAACGTGGTCCGACAGCCTCGATAACGCCGGAGTACATGGGTGAACGATCCAGTCCTGCGCGGATGATGTCATGGGTACGCTCGGTGGTTGCCGCCAGGTGACAACTTACCTGGCGCGGGTGTTCGCCGCCGTCAGCCATGAAGGAAAAGCTGGGTATGGGTGTGTCACCGGGTTGTTCGCTGAGCTTGCTGTAGTCGATGGTGCGGCCGTCGATACGCGGCGGGGTCCCTGTCTTCAGGCGCTCGACGCGGAACGGCATGGCGCGCAAACGCTGTGCCAGAGCGTTGGCAGGCGGGTCACCTGCTCTGCCGCCCTCGTGACTGGACAGGCCAATGTGGATACGTCCACCCAGAAAGGTGCCCACCGTCAAGACAACCGTATCGGCATAAAAGCGCAGCCCCATCTGGGTGACCACGCCTTTAACTTCTTCACCCTCCACAATCAGGTCTTCAACGGCCTGCTGGAACAGCGACAGGTTGGGCTGGTTTTCCAGCGTCGCGCGTATCGCCTGCCGGTAAAGCTGACGGTCTGCCTGACAACGGGTGGCCCGCACCGCTGGACCCTTGCTGGCGTTGAGGCGACGGAACTGGATACCTGCCAGATCAGCCGCCTTTGCCATGGCACCACCCAGTGCATCGATCTCCTTGACCAGGTGACCTTTGCCAATGCCGCCGATGGCCGGGTTGCAGCTCATCTGGCCGAGAGTCTCGATATTGTGCGTCAGCAGCAGGGTACGCGCGCCGCTGCGCGCCGCCGCCAGTGCGGCCTCGGTCCCCGCGTGACCGCCACCCACCACAATAACTGCAAATTCGTTTTCGAAATCCATCCGGGAATTATACCCCAGGCACAACCTTATTCTCTGACTGGTGCTGTCCTGAAAAACCGTAGGAGCGGGCTCGCCCGCGAACAGTTTGGGCCTCACCCCAACCCTGATTCGCGGGCGAGCCCGCTCCTGCGTGTCTATTTATGATGTTTTGCCTAAACATATAGTTAGCTTTATTATTATATGAAGCATTATTTATAATATTTATTTATATTTACAATAGCTTGCAGTAGCTTCTCTGTCACCACTTTGATACCGAAGTACTCAACAACGTGTTGGTGAGCTGCCTGCCGCAGTTGCTCCGACAACGCTATACCCATTATCAGCTGCTGTATCTGAGCAGCCGTGGAGGCTACATCGTCGATAGCGCTGAACAGCGCGTGCTCGCCGTCGCGGAAAATTTCGCTATGACCGGAGGCCTGCGAGAGAACCATCGGCACACCGGCAACCGCTGCCTGTAGCGGCGTTAAGCCGAAGGCGTCAGAGCGTGCCGGTACGCACAGGATATCGATACCGGCGAGGAAATCATCCACCGCGTCGATCCAGCCCGGGAATTGCAGCTGCTCCAACAAACCCAGCCGCGCTGCCTGCGCTTCCAGCTGCTGACGTTCATCGCCACTACCGCCCAACACGGCCCGATACGACACGCCGCGTGCACTTAGCAGACCCAGTGCCTCGATGAAAACGTCGAACCCCTTTACCGGATCGAAACGCCCCAGCGCGCCGATGCACGGTGGATCGTGGCGATGTTTTGCCGGACAACGGCCATCCCCGACATCGATCATGTTGGGCACGATGTAGCAGGGTCGGGTCGACGCCGGTGGCCCCGCCCGTCTGATTTTCTGCTCGATATGGGCCGTCAGCGGCAGGTAGGCGTCGGCAGGCAACAGGCGTTTGATCTTGTTGCTGTGGGTCACAGCCACCACCGGCGCGATGCCTTTAAGCGCACGTGTCAGCACTGCAACCGAACGGCTGCAGTGCGCGATGGCAAGGTCCGGTTTGAAGGTTCTCAGTATGCGGCTGGCAGCACGCGCTGCCAGATAGTCGTAGTGACCGCGATTTTGGATGAGCTCAATACTGACACCGGCTGGAACCTGTTCCAGGTCCGGCAGATGGGTCTCGTTTAGCAGCATCAGCACAGAAAACCCGTGCTGAGTCAGTACGCGACTGTAATCGCACACCACCTGCCAGCGGCCACCCGTCGCATCCCCCAGCACGCTGTTAACAATACGCATTGCAAAACCTGTTGAAAATCAATACCAAGGGTGAATTTTAACCTACCGGGCGGTCACCTTGTTAGCCGGTGACAGCACAATATTTTTCGTCCTTGAGAATAAAACAAGCCGTAAGTGCATCTAACCCAGCAGCTATGACAAAAACAACACTCTGTACGTCTATACCATTGAAGAGCCGTATCGCGGAAGCGCGAAACCGGCTTTACCGTGTCGCGCTGGCGTGGTGCGGCGATGAAATGCTGGCTGATGATCTGGTGCAAGAGACTATGACAAATGGAATTGTGAATATAAAGCAGCTGCGCGATGAAAGCCGGTTATTTGCCTGGCTTTACAGTATCTTGAACAACAACTGGCGACTTCACCTGCGACGCAACAAAAACCATGATGAGCTGGATGAGCAGCTGTGCAGCGATGAAAACGGGCCGCTCGGGGATTGCGGAGAGCTGGAAATTGTAAGGCAGGTACGCAGTGCTGTAGCGTCATTGGCCATAGAACAGCGCCAGGTTATTTCCCTGGTGGACCTGGAAGGGTTTTCCTACTGCGACGTCGCCCAGGTACTTGATATCCCGATCGGCACAGTGATGAGCCGGCTGCACCGGGCACGCAAAAACCTGCTGTCCAGGCTCGATAGCACCGATCTGCTGTCAGATAACGGCAGAGAACACATACGGATAGTGAGATAACGCTATGGCACAATCAGACTATATTGACGACCTGATGTTAGCCGCCTTTGTCGACGGACAGCTTGATCCGGGCAACTGCGAGAGCGTACTTGCCGCGCTCGAAAGCGATTCTGATACACGCGACCGGCTGTACCAGCTGCGTCGGGCCAAAGACCTGATGAAAATAGGCTTCGAACACGTGGAGGCACCGTCACATGCCCGGTCCGCGCCAAAATGGGGCTTGTCAGGGCGCGGTGCCGGAATCGCAGCATCCTTGCTGGCACTTACAGTGGGTTTGGGCAGTGGCGTGCTGGGCTATTACTGCGGCGAGCGACTGGCAGACGATCCCGGCAACCCGTCGGCACTGGCTATTACACAGCAACCCCACAGAGATCGCGTCGTGCTGCATATCAGCGAATCAGATCCGCAGCAGTTTGATGCGGCGCTGAACTACATCGAAAAGTTCCTGGATAAGAACCAGACCGAGGGCAGCCGGATCGAAGTGATTGCCAACTCCGGCGGTCTGGACCTGATGCGAACGGATACCTCCCCCGTCAAGCAGCGGGTCGTCGCCATGATGCGCATGCATGACAATGTGCATTTTATTGCCTGTGCCAACGGGCTCCGCAACCTGCACAAGCGCGGTATAGATGCGCCGATAATAGCGGACATCGATACCGACAAGACGGCCATCGATCACATCATCGGGCGCCTGCACGCAGGCTGGACCTACGTCAAAGTCGATAATCTCCCGGAAATCTAGCCCGGGATATCTGACCACACCACAACCCGCGACAGGGCACGTTGGTTAACGCGCCCTGTCCTGTTATGGCTGCGATTATTTTGCAGTGGCCGCGGCAGTAAAATTACCCAGGGCCTTGCGCATCTTTTCCACCACCGGGTCACGGTCAGTGATGTTGTGACGCTGTACCAGGTAGCCCGGATCGTTGTAAGCAATCCACACCTGCCCGTCGGCATCCTGCCAGGCAAGCAACTTGAGCGGCAGGTCGATAGCGGCCGTCTGGTTACTCTGCATTAACAGCGTACCTATTTTCGGGTTACCGAATATCAGTAGCTGGGTAGGCCGGAGTTCCAGGTCTACGCTGGCCGCTCCCTTGGCATGGTCGACACGTGCAAACACCGTCATCCCCTTGCCTGTTACCACCTTTTCGAAGCGGTCAAGTGTTTCGTCAACACCGTAAGGGCTTTTCATTGTGACCATACCATCGTCCGCTGCCTGGGCGAGCGGTAAAAACAACAGTGAAGAAACCAGGACCAATAGTACTCTAAGCATGTTATTCCTCCTTTATTTATTGTAAAAAATTGCATTCATGCGCTAGCGGTCGCCACCACACAACGCCTCTACCACCTTGTGACCGCCACATTTACCGTCCTTGACCCTGGCATCGTCCTTGTGGGTACTGCCAATAGTGTACATGCCACAGACCGCTTCCTTGTCGCTTTTGCCACCACATTTTCCTTCGCCGCACTTACCTTCCTTGCCTTTCGCCGTGTCTTCGGCGGCCATCATATAGCCGCCTGGAAGCTGGATGGATGCGAAAGGATTTTCAGTGGCATTGATACTGCCGGCCGGCGCTAAAGTTCCAACGACAAAAGCACCGATCACAACGGGTAGTGCGGGGTAGGCTTTCTTTAGTGCAAACATACAGTACCTCCTGAGAATTTCAGCCTATTGTCTGACCACGAGCTGCAAGCGTCGCAAAAATGCCATGGCAATGGCTGGCTCGGTTTTGTGGTCTTTCCAGTAAAGCCGCGTCTGGGATGAATCCGGCGTCTGGTCGGTCTCTATCTGGAAACCGGTATGGTAGGCATACACCATGGTTCTGGCGCCGCCATCCACCGGAATCAATATCAGCTGAAAACGGTGCCGCTCATGGCCCTTGCCCCATAGATTAAACGCCCAGCGCTCCTCTGTCTTCGACTCCAGCGTGAACAGTTGGTTCTTTTTACTATACATGGCGTCAATCCACTGCGTGGTCAGCATGTGCTGGGTCTGATCGCTGCTTTGCAGCTTGATACCCAGTACATCAAGCTCGGCAAGCAGCGCCTGCCAGGTCGCATCCAGTCCGCCATCCACCAACAGGCCGCCCTGGACGGCGAGGGGGGCAGGTGTCGGTACCTGCGTAACGGATTGCGGTTCAACCGTGGGCGATGGCTCTGGCAGACCAGGCGTATCTGCAATCTCGGCCGGTTGTTCGGCAACCGCCTGGCGAGGTTCAATGGCAGGTGGTTTACCTTGGCCGGATTTGTTGCTGCTTTGCTTCACAGCCGACTGAGGCGGTACAGGTACAGGCACCGGCATAGACAGCGTCCTGGCCGGCGCAACGACCACCGCCGGCGCAGCAGTAGAGACTGGCGCTGTCGGTGTAGCCGCTGTCGTATCCCGGGTTGGCCTGGATGGCTGCACCGGTTCGATGATGCGCGGCGCAGCCACGGTAGAAGGCAGCACACGTGATGACAGGGCCGATTCAAAATTACCTTGCAAGCGGCGCATGAAACTCCAGGCAGCATCAACTTGAAGCTCAGCATCCTGCCACTGCAACCAGGTATATTCACTGTCAGGCGTGATATCGACTTCCCTCTGTCGCGCGCTGTCACTGATGTGGATCACTGCGCCCGAGTCGGTAGCAGCAGGGCTGACGCTGAATTCAAACTGGTGGCGTTCGTAGGTTCGCGACAAGGCTTTGAGCGGGGGTTTACTGCGGCCGGTTTCCAGCCTGGGATCCCAGACCCATAAAATCCAGCCGGTAAGCAAGTGTTGCCTTTGAGCATCCCGTTGCTTCGGTTTTATTCCCAGACCCGCCAGCACCCTATTGAGCAGTGGCCATGTTTCATTTGCATCCAGCGGCAGTGTCAGGTCGGCACCGCTTTCGTTTCTGTCCAGGCGGGTTGTGCCCTGGACATACATGTCCGGCGCATCGGGGATAGCTACACCGCGTTGTTTGATGCGTTCCGCGTGAACACAACTTGTCGAGAGCAAAAAACACATCAGGCTTAGCGCTATCGCCAGCGGATGTATGCGGTAGCTATCGACCGGTATCGAGGGTTTCAGCATTTATACGCCCTGCTTGTTATGACGCTCAATGGTCTAGTCATAGGTTGTTCGCGGCCGGGGCCGCTGCTACAGTCTAATCACAAAGAATTAATTTAACAGATAAAAAAAGAGGCTCTTGCGAGCCTCTTAAGGTGCTTTAGCTTAGCATTAAAGCCTTAGCGGAGGAGTACATTTTTATAAATAAAGGTGACCTGCAGACCGATGCGGTTATCGACCTGCCCGAGCACTGCGTTACCGTTGGTTTTGAAACCGCCGGTACGCTTGTCTGCGTCGAAATCGCGTAGCTGGTAGGTCAGTGTCGCCCTGGCCTTCTTATGGAAGAAATACTCACCGCTCAGCGACCAGGTCTTGAAGGTGGCCTCTCTCACCGAGTTACCATTATTGCGGTTGAACTCGTCATAGCGCACATTCAGGGTGGTACGTTTGGCAGGAATACCCAGGGAACGCAGGTGACCGTGGATATCGTAACCCAGGTCAGCGTACCAACCGGTATTTTCTCCGTCCACCTGGTAGAGGATACTTTCGAAGCCACCGATATTATCGTTAATAGCCGCCGAGGGAGACTGGGCGCCATCAAAAGTCAGACCGTCCTGCTTCTGGTATTCGGCATTGAAACGGATCTGGCCCATGCTGTTGAAGGGTTTGTCGAAGTACTCAAACCCGTAGCCCCAGTACTTCTGCTCTTCGTCACTCTGGTTACCGTTCTTGAAGACCCGGGTTCCAGGGCTGGCGCAAGCGAATTCCACGCCGGTCGGCGTCGAACCACCACACTGCCCGGGAGCGGCGCCATTGGTACTGAGGTTACCGGGATTACGGTTACCACCGGCCGGAATCGGTGTGCCATCAGGGCGGCCATCATTGTTTATATCATTGTTGAAAGAAATATCGCCCTTCTGATACCAGCCATACAGCTGCATATCATGACGGCGCGGACCGCGTGTATTATCGAACAATTTGGCGAACGACAACCAGGCGTACTTGCGGAAATTGCCATCACGGTTCAGCTCGCCAATGGTGTTGCCGTTGCCGATACCCAGTGAGTAGGTCATTTCCAGCGGACCGCCGCCAAAGACAGGGTCCTTGAACTGCGGGAAGTCGAACAGTTCGATACCGACATCACGGCCGGCATTCACCGAGACTTCATCTTCCGGCCAGTTGTGTACACCGTTGTCATTGGCAGGCCGCATCAGCGCGTTCTGGAACGTCGCTTCCGGCATAAAAATATGTACGCGCCGGCCTGGCGTCGAATGCGACAGGGCCTCGGAGGTTTGTGAGAACAGGAACTGGCCCATGCGGACGCGGACACCCATGTTTTCCAGACCATTGTCATCCTGGCCACGCGACAGCTGGTTAAAGGTAACGGACGCGTCCAGCAAATGTGATGCACCACCGCCGCGGGTAACACCATTCTGACCCCATTCAGTCAGGATAAAGTAATCAATGTCGTTACTCACCGGGATCATGGTGCCGCGGATACCGATTCGCGCACGACGCATGGAAAACGACTGTTGCGAAGTACGGTCAGGCGGGATTGTGCCCGGAATCGGCTTGGTGCCGTTTGCACCTGCCAGGCCACCAACAGCACCTTCAATATCGTCACTTTCGTCCTTGGTGAACTGCGGCTGCAGGAAGCCCCACACCTGCAGGGTGTGAGCCGTACCGCCGGGTTCTGTACCGCGTAGTTTGAACCAGTTTGCTGCTTCAGCACCGCTCGACAGCAACAGCGGTGTCATGAATACAGCCAGCAAACCTGTAATCGATTTGAGTTTCATAGCCATTTCCAATCCTTCCTTATACAGATAATTATTATTTCAAAGCAACAGCCCAACCTGTTGCCAATGCGTATGTACTAATGCAAATATTTAGCACACACAAACACTGTTCAGCAGCCAGCGCCACTTCGTATCAAGGGCGTATATAGCTCCAGCCGGCTTCCTGCAGTTCCATGATGCGCACTACGCCACCTGGAACCACTTTTGCCACCTTGTTCAGCGATGGCAAGTCACGGCCCATACCTTTCATGGTGTTGGCGCAGGCGGAAAAGGTGATGCCCTGCTGGTCGGCCATGCGCTGGATGCGCGCGGAGTTGGTGTTTTCCCTGAATAGCGCGCGCAATCCCGGGCCGTAGGCAACAACTTCGATAGCAACCTTGTCGGGTCCGTAAAAATTGGAGAGGTTCTGCGCGTTGTTCAGCACCAGCTTCTGCGCAAACTCATCGCCGCTGGAGATATGAAAAATCGCAAAATGTTCAGCGAACGGTTGATTTTCCGGTGCCTTGGGTACCGGCATGATCCGTTCCGGGTGATACATGTCCCCTGATGCGGCAGGCTTTTTGGCAAGCGGATCCGCCAATACGCCGCCAGAAAAACTTGCCACCGCAAGGCTGATTGCCACTAATGATGCTGTAAAAACCGACTTCATATTCCTGTCCTCCTTAGGGAACGCTAACACCGCATCGGCCGATGTTCTGGTTTCTAGAGAACTTTCAGCGAAACATTATTCCAGCTATGGTAAAT
>Ga0316187_10001329_pt1 | contig 21178 bp, 16 predicted proteins | sample CroRivburrow1_MG_FD_204927 | JGI IMG/M metagenome (GOLD analysis project Ga0316187, IMG submission 204927) | Coastal sediment microbial communities from Maine, United States - Cross River worm burrow 1 | ecosystem: Environmental > Aquatic > Marine > Coastal > Sediment | place: USA: Maine...
CAGCCCCACCCATCATTTTCCCTTTGAGAGAAAGAACAACTACGTCATCACGTCGCTCTTCTGTTATTTGCATTTTTAGGCCTCCAGAGTATAGAATTCAAATTCGAAAACAGCGAGAATGTAACATTTACCTCTTTGTGAGTCAAATCCTTTTTTGGCTTTACAATTGCCAGCGCAACCAGTCAAACGATGCTTCTTCATCAACAAAAATCATGCATGAGGCAGCATTGAACATTTCGAAGAGAGGGGGAAATTTTTCAAATTTAGCCTCAACTCTAAATCCTGATTCTGCCGTCAACCGCCAGACAGGCGGCGGCGTTTTCAGAGACAATAAAGGGATTAATGTCAAATTCCTGAATTTCAGGAAAATCGATAGCCATTTGTGAAAGGCGCAGCAATGCTTCCTTTATAACATTGAAAGCCACAGGGACATCTCCTCTGACGCCTGACAACAATTGGTAGCCCTTTATTTCCCGAACAAGCTCTTCTACATCCTGATCTGAGAGCGGCGCCAAACGAAAAGCAACGTCTTGTAACACTTCAACATATACACCGCCAAGTCCAAACATTACCAATGTACCCATGTCGCCGACTTTTTTCAAGCCCATAATGACCTCGCGTCCACCGGTGACCATCTGCTGAATGACAAACCTGACTTCGGAAACCGGGATGTTATTTTCGGTGAGGCTTGCAACCATTTCATCGTAGGCGTTTTTTAATTCCTTTTCATTCTTCAGGGCTAACTTAACGCCGCCAACATCCGATTTGTGCAATACATGCTGGGAGGACACTTTCAAAACAACCGGACAGTCATACAAGGCTTGAGCGGCAAGCAATTCATCTAAACTCACACAGGTCTTTGACTTCACACGAGGAACCCGATAAGCGTCAAGCAACGCTTCAACTCCTTCATTGTCAAGGAAGCCTGTCGAATCGGTTTTGGTGGTGTGAATAACTGCTTTTGCTGATTCATAATCAACATCAAAATTTTGCACTTTCCCATGTGGGAGTCGCAGCCACTCTTGATAATTTACCATTGCAGCCAAAGCATAAGCAGCCGGCTCAGGAAACGTGTAAGCTGGTATATGATTGCGTTGCAATTCTTCAATACCTCCGGTGATCCCCCGAATTCCCATAAAGCAGCCCAGAACAGGTTTGTCAAATGATTGCGTCGCCGCAGAAATTTTTATTGCGACTTCCGTTGGATTGGTAATAATAGGAGTTACGAAAATTACGATTGCCGCATCGACTTCGTCATCGGCGAGAACAGCGGTTAGCGCAAGTTGAAATTGTTCAGGGGTTGCGCCTGCCAAAAGGTCAACCGGATTGACAACGCTCGCATCGGCTACCAAGCCTGCGCGAAGAGAGGCTTGGGTCTTCGCGCCCAGGCTGGCGACTGTCAGACCGCTGTTTTCCAGCGCGTCGACTGCAAGAATACCCGGGCCGCCAGCATTGGTGATGACAGCAACCCTTGGCCCTTGCGGCAAGGGAACATGAGCAAAAGCAAGCGCATAATTAAACATTTCGTTTATTGTATTAGCCCGGATAACGCCGCACTGCTTAAACAGCGCATCATAGGCGGCGTCTGTGCCTGCCAGCGCCCCGGTATGTGATGACGCCGCCTGAGCGCCAGCGGCTGTTCTTCCTGATTTAACAACAATAATCGGCTTATTACGACTTATCTTTTTCGCCAATTCAATAAAGGTTTGTCCATCGCCAAAACCTTCCAGATACATTAGAATTACTTCAATGCTTTCCTCGTCACCCCAGTAACGCAGTAAGTCCACACCGGTTATATCCGCTTTATTTCCCACCGAAGCAAACATCGAAATACCGAGATTCAAATCATTAGCTTGTTCAAGAATTGCTTGTCCTAACGCGCCGCTCTGCGAGGCCAGCGCCACACTTCCATATCCCGGTCGGGTCGCGGCAAAAGTTGCGCTGAGCCGAACATCCGGCTCCGAATTAACCACACCCATGCAGTTCGGGCCTATCATTCGCATGCCGTGCTTTTTAACGATAGCCACTATTTTTTTCTCTTCAATCGCGCCCTCAGCTCCAGTTTCACGAAAACCGGCGGTAATCAAAATCAACCCTTTTACACCCTTCTGCGCACAATCCTGAACGATGCTAAGAACGCGTTCCTTAGGCACGACAATGACTGCGAGATCAACAGCTTGCGGGATATCTTGAATAGAACGGTAGGCCTTTACGGAATGAACATATTCTGCATTTGGGTTAACCGGGAAGACTGGTCCGTTAAAACCTGAACCGAGCAACAAATCAAATATTTCACGGCCAAGTATACCTTTTTTACTGGATGCGCCAACTACCGCCACAGACTTTGGCCTAAAAATAGAATTGATTGAACTCATTTTATAAATACCCTCTCAAAAATTTCTTGCGTCGAACGCACAATAATTTAAAAATGGCAAACCGCCCTGTTCACAGGCTGCTTGCCACAATTTGTAGCCCCAGTTTTGAATCAACGCTAGTTCTCAAAAATAGCGCGCGGTTCAATTCCACTTTGTAACAGAACTTTTTCTACGGCTTCGCCAATTTTATTATTCGGGGTAGAAGCTCCGGCGGTGAGCCCCATTAAAAAGCCGTCCTTTGGAAGCCATTCATCGGAAACAACAATGTCGCTGGCGCCATTTTTTTTGTGGCGTATTCTACCATTTTCCAATATGCAGGCCGGATCGTCAATATGATAAGTTTTTGTATATTTTGCGGTAATGTCAGCAAGATGAGTGGTATTGCTGCTATTAAATCCGCCCACGACTAACATCAAGTCAAGTTTGTGATTATGAACAATCTCCATCACGGCGTCTTGTCGATCTTGCGTTGCGCTGCAAATGGTGTCAAACGTTTGAAAATGAAATTCAAGTTTCTCATTGCCATATTTTTCCCGCAAAGCAACTTGCAGACGTTCTGCAATGGCAAGCGATTCACCGCTAAGCATTGTGGTTTGATTTGCAACCCCGATTTTTTGCAAATCCCGGTCTGGCTCAAAGCCCGGCGACACAGATTTCCCAAAATAAGAAAGGAAGTTAGCTGCGGAACCACTTGAAACAATATAATCGCATACACGTTCGATCTCATCCATATTGCGAACGATTAAATATTTGCCGCCAGGATACTTTAACGCCTGAGAACTGGTTGCAATGGTTTCTTCATGATTGCGCTTTCCGTGTATGATAGAAGTATACCCATTCCGCGCATAATAGATAACCCGTTTCCAAACATTCAAAACAGATCCGCAGGTGGTGTCCACCAAAATAGCGCCGGAATTCTTTAAAATATCGAACTCTTGTATCGACACGCCAAAAGCGGGGAGAACAACGACATCATCAGCGTTTAAAGAAGCGTGCGTTTCACCATTGCTATATTGTCCGCTCAGAAATTTAACCCCCATATCAATTAATCGTTTATTAACATGTGGATTGTGAATAATTTCACCGGTCAAAAATATCCGTTTTTCAGGAAATTTTTTTCTGGTTTGATACGCGTAATCAACCGCCCTGTCAACACCGTAACAAAAGCCCAGTTCTTTAGCGAGTTGAATCGTAATATTGCCATGTCGCAAAACATTATCATTTAAACGAAAATAAGTTACGACATCACTAAAATACTCCTTTTTCAGGATATCTTGCACCTCACGTTTCAGCCCAAGACCTTTTTGAAAAAACTTCTTACCGTCTTTCAGATCATTCTTTTCCACTGCCTGCTTCCACCTCATTCGTTACCCAAAAAATTGCGCAAAAATATAGAATTTGTCCTTTTGAATGTCAAGGCCCACACCGAATAATTAATTCACCTGATTTCGACAAACCCAACGCTTTGTTTCAAAATAAAACCGCGCGAAAAAATCAAACGCTAAATGTATATTACTTATGATATTTTTCACCCCTCATAATTGTAAAAGCGCGATAAACTTGCTCAAGCAAGACAACCTTTGCCAACTCATGCGGCAAAGTCATTTTTGACAAAGAAAGAATAAGGTCGCTCTGTTTTAGAATATCTTCATCCAACCCTAACGGACCGCCAATAAGCATGGTAAATTGATTCGTTCCGTGCAAGGACTTTTGGCTAAAAAAAGATGCAAAACTTTCAGAAGTAAACTGTTTGCCACCTGGCGAGAGGGCTATTAGGAAGTCATTTGCTGTAATATTTTTCCGAATGGACTCCGCCTCACGCTGAACAACCAATTGTTGATTCCGAAGGGAATTCAACGAGGCTTCCTGTGTAATCACATATTTCAGGTCGGCGTAACGTTTTATTCTTTTGGTAAACTCAGCTTCTGCTGCAAGCCAAAAATCGGTTTTTATTTTCCCGACCGTGACAATCTTGATTCGAAAAGACATTAAATAAAAGAGCCCTCACAGTCAAACTGAGAGGGCCTGAAAAAGTATCCATAATATTTCATTGTCAACCAATACAAAAAAGATTCGCCCAAAACCCCTTTGGCTTGACAATGTGCTCCACCTTAACTTCTGACTTATTATATCCACCAAGCAGTCCCAAAATATCACGTCTTTCGCCAACCTGAGCAACGATGATTTCGACCTGATCATCAGTTGCACAATAAATCTCAGTTATTTCAGGGACGTTTTTTAGGCTATGCATAATTTGTTGAGGAACTTTGCTATGAAAAAATAAGACAAATGTTTCGATTGCGCCGATAGAGCTGACATTTTTTTTGGCAAGGTCTATCAGTTGGCTGTCATTCCCTGACGCACAAACACGCATAGGAGCTGCGTCTTCGTTAAAAGCGATGCCATACCTTATTCCCGGCGCATTTTCCACTAAAGTTTGATTGATCTCATCAATAGCACTGACAAATGGAAGTTGCCCCATAACCATGTTATATGCATGAGGGTTTTCAACTTTGACTGTCTGCATAAGAAGTAACAGCCTCCATACGAAAAAAAGGTGTTCAAGTATATTTCTAAAGGACTACAACAAAAAGGATGGTACAAAAAAGGTGATTGAATGTCAATCGGAGATAAGCTAAACCATATAAATGGCCGCGAAATTTTCAATTCTGTGTTCAAAAATCGAAAAATTCGCAGCCTGACAAAGGGTCAAATCAAACGCGACGTTTTTCAGTAATTCTGGCGGCCTTGCCACGCAAACCACGCAAATAATACAGCTTTGCGCGCCTCACTTTGCCAGCGCGAACCACGACTATTTTTTCAATATTAGGTGAATGAAGCGGAAAAACCCTTTCCACGCCAACACCGTTCGATATTTTACGAATGGTAAAGGTTGCGTTAACTCCCGCTCCCTTCTTTTTAATTACCACACCTTCAAATATCTGAATTCTTTCTTTGTCGCCTTCTCGAACCTTTGCATGAACAACAAGGGTGTCTCCGGCGCCAAACTCGGGAACATCTCCCTTTAACTCATTCAATACAAATGTATCAACTTTATTCATTACACTTTCTCCAAATTTGCTTTCATTCTACACAGAATATCTTTGTTTCCATAAATCCTGACGACGCTCCTGAGTTCGGCGCGCTGACTGCTCTATTCGCCATTCGTCAATTTTTGCATGATTGCCAGATAAAAGGATTTCCGGCACTTTCATTCCACTATATTCTTCAGGACGAGTATAATGCGGACAGTCCAATAAATTATTCTCAAAAGAGTCTGAGAGCGCCGAGTCAATATCGCCAATCGCTTCAGGCATTAACCGAACTATCGAATCGATTACAACCGCAGCAGCAAGCTCACCGCCAGTTAAGATATAATCTCCAATTGAAATTTCATCGGTGACAAGATACTGTCGCACTCTTTCGTCAACACCTTTATAATGTCCACACAAAAAAATCAAATGTTTTTCAACAGACAATTTCTTTGCAGTCGCCTGCTTGTACTGTTTCCCTTGAGGACTCAGCAAAATAACTTTTGAAACAGACCCCCCATTTGCTTCGTGAATCGCCTGCACTGCTAAAAAAAAAGGCTCTGCTTTCAAAATCATTCCCGGACCGCCGCCATAAGGATAGTCGTCAACCTGTCGATGTTTGTCGCTGGTGAAGTTGCGCAGGTCATAAATGTCAAAATGAACAATTCCTTTATCTTCAGCTCTACGCAAAATACTTTCGGAGAGCGGCCCTCTCAGAAGGTCGGGAAATGCTGTGACGACCGAAATTCTCATTCGCCTATCGACAATAATCCATCAAGGGGGGTAATTACGATTGTTTTTCTATCTCTCTCCAGACGATTAATCACATCAGGAATAACTGGAATTAAGTATTCACGTTCCTCTGAACAGACCCTTAAAACCGGATGCGCGGGCAAATCCATCACTTCTTTTATTTCGCCGAGCTTCTCGCCTGATTCCAGAAGAACCTGAAACCCCAAAACTTCAAAAAAATAGAATTCATTCCCTTCTAACGGTATCAGTTCTTTACTGGTTATATTGAGATACGCGCCGCGTAAAAGTTCGGCGTCATTCCTATTTTCAACACCTGACAATTTCAGGTAAACACCATTATTTTGAACAGAAACACGTTCCAAATCAAAACTTGACATTTTTCCGTCGGGGAATTCGATCAATAAAGAATCCAGAGCGTGAAATCTTTCCGGCTGATCGGTTAAAGGACGAACTTTAATTTCTCCTTTAAGGCCGCGCGCTTTATCAATGCGCCCAATAACAACATAGTCCGGAAGTAAACTAGTCACGAGAAAAACTATTCCAATATTTCAAGCACAGTTCGCTTGCCATTTTTCGCTGAAACCGCCGCAAGTAATGTGCGCAGGGATTTTGCATTTTGACCATGACGACCAATCACTTTTCCCATATCGCTTTTATCGACTTGCAGCTCAAGAACAATTGTTCGTCCACCGTCGACTTCATTTATTTTCACTTCATCCGGATAATCAACTAAACTCTTTACAACGAACTCAACAAACTCCTTCATGGGTCGCCTCCCTTTTAAAAACCTCACCCGACCGACTTTATCATGGTTAAGATCTATACTTAACCCAGCCAAACAGACTTCATGGCTCCTCTAAATCAGTCTTTCTCCCTGACTCTCCCCATTATCAAGAGTATAATACGCTAAAACGCTATACTTCCTTACACATCTCCTGTTTCAGTCGAAACTTCAGCTTTTGAATCTCCAGCCTCAGCCACAGGTGGCACTTCAGTTGACCCTGTGGTTTCCACAGCTTCCTCAACCGCTGCTTCCTTTGGTTTTTCCACCTCTACAGTTTTTTTCTTTTCCCGCTTTTCCTGCTCAATCAGCGCTTCTTTTTTCTTACCGCTTTCAACTTGCTGATCTTCCCACTTCTTGACTTCACCCTGAATGGCAATTTCATCCATGCCACTCTGCATCAAATGCCACTTAAGCATGATGCCCTTTTTTCGAAAAAAGCTTTTAACCGTGTCGGAAGGGCTGGCGCCTTTGCCTAACCAATATAAAACTCGGTCTTCCTCAACATTTACTTGAGCCGGGTTGGTCATCGGGTTGTACGTGCCCACGTTTTCAATGTATCTGCCATCTCTGGCCTTGCGAGAATCAATTACAACAATTCTATAGAAAGGTTGCTTCTTTTTTCCCATACGCCTTAAGCGTAACCGAACAGACATCTAGCCTCCTTAATAATGATGGTGTATATCTTATACTCAAAAATTTAAGCCCGGCATCCCCTTAAAGCCAAACTTACTCATTCGTTTTACCATTTTCTGCATTGCCTGAAACTGCTTGAGCAATTTATTTACATCCTGCACAGTTGTTCCGCTGCCCTTGGCGATGCGTTTACGTCGACTTCCGTTTATAACCTTCGGTTTTTGACGTTCTATCTTTGTCATGGAGTTAATGATCGCCTCAACTTGTACAAGCGCGCCGTCATCAACACTCATTCCTTTCATTTTTCCACCAATGCCTGGAATCATTTTCATTAATTCATCCAATGGTCCCATTTTCTTGATCTGCTGAAGTTGGTCAAAAAAGTCATCCAGGTTAAAGTCTTGTCGGCGAAATTTTCTCTCCAGCTTCCTGGCTTTCTCCTCATCAATGGATTGTTGCGCTTTTTCAACAAAACTAACAACATCCCCCATACCCAGAATCCGCGACGCCATCCTATCGGGATAGAATTTTTCGAAAGCGTCAATTTTTTCGCCAACACTGATAAACTTGATGGGCGTGTCGGTAACGGCTCGGATCGACAACGCCGCTCCTCCCCTTGCATCTCCATCGAGCTTGGTAAGAACAACGCCGGTCAAGGGGAGTTTTGCTTTAAACTCGGTCGCCGTATTCACTGCGTCCTGACCAGTCATTCCATCGGCTACAAACAATATTTCAGTAGGCTTGGTCGCCTCACAAATCCTGACCAGTTCCTCCATCAAGCCTTCGTCAACATGCAACCGTCCCGCTGTGTCCAGAATAACAACATCTTTGTAGTTCTGTCGACCATAGTCAACCGCTCTCTTACAAACATCAACCGGGTTGCTGTCAAAATCCGCAAAGACTTCAACGCCAACCTGACTGCCGACAACTTTTAATTGCTCAACAGCGGCGGGGCGTTGCAAATCAGCCGCAACCAACAAAGGAGTTTGCCCCTGCCCCTTGAGTTTCTTTGCTAATTTACCCGCCAAAGTCGTTTTGCCGCACCCTTGCAGACCAGCGAGCATGATTACCGTCGGCGGCATATTCGCCAATCGCAGCCCCACATCCACGCTACCCATAATACTGGCAAGTTCATCATGTATAATTTTGATCAACTGCTGGGCGGGCGTAACACTCTTGATTACCTCCTGTCCGACAGCCTTCTCCTGGACAGAAGCAACAAAAGTTTTGGCGACTTTGAAATTCACATCCGCTTCAAGAAGAACTCTGCGAACTTCCCGCATGGTGTCGGAAATGCTCTTTTCAGTAAGTTTTCCTTGACCGCGAAGTTTTTTAAAGACACTCTCAAATCGGTCGGTCAGATCTTGAAACATTTCATTATTTTTTTATTTGAAAGAAAAAAACGGCATAGTCGAAACAGAATCCACCAAAGCATAGAAATATAAAGAAGCATGTCAGCAAATGCAAGATATTTTTGGAGTAAGGAGACCTGCGCAAGTTCAAATATTTGGGCACATCTCAGCGGGAACCTAAAATTCCGGGATTAACATTTAAAGAAATTATCACATATCGGATGAGACCTGTGGCATAAAAGCAACCTTTATGACGCAAAAAAAATCACTTTTGTATCCGCCAAATGCATCCGCCTTGGCGGTTTTCAATTTTGTCGAGTCGAAGCTTACCAATCATTATTCTTACGAATGACAACAGCGCTGATTACGTTAATTCCTTCCTGAACAAAAGTCAAAGCGCTCGCGAACAAAAAGGAGTCCGCGCAACACCAGGAATACAACATCTTTCCGGCGTTGCGGCAAACCGACAACAAGCTGTTTTGTTATGGAAGCTCAGAGTTCACGCTATGACAAACTCGTAAGGTCTGGAGAGGTGATAAATTTTAAAAATATAGCGGATATGAGTTGGCGCCCGTTCACTGAGGCAACAACGTATACTGCTTTTGCAGATCATGCTCTCTAGGTTCAAGACGAATTTCAATCCGTCGATTGATCTGCCTGCCGAAAACAGTTTCATTGTCGCTCTGAATGTAAATACCTTCCGGGCGCAGCCTAAACGTAAATGGGAATTCCGGATCGTCTTTCCGGTTTGTTACCAGTTCATAGGTAATTTTCTTAAATTCATCAAGGTTGTGCAGGCGCAATGTTTCAAGAAAAAGAGCCTTGTCAACCAGCATGCCGAAAGGCTCTTGTTCACCATGGCCGGAGAGTTGAATTTCGCCATAATCTCTGTTTATGCGAAACACCAACTTGGGATAACGTTTTTGGAATTCACTATAGAAGCTCTCAGAGCGAGCGATAGAAAGTCTGGCATTATAAGATGAATCTCCAATTGCGCAGGCATGACCGACAATTCCTGCGAAAGCAATATTACCATGCTCCAGGCGATCATTTACTCGGGAAGCAATAATTTCCCAATATAATTTTTCCCCTGGTTTTTCTTCCCGGAATTCAGCGACACCAACTATGATACGCTTGTTAAGCAGGTTCCGTTTACGGGTTTTCAATTTCAAGTCTGTTAACTTTGAGCTGAATTTTCGCCCCAGCGTGTCTTCAATTTCTACCTTGTATTGAATTGTCCTGTTCTCTAATTCCTTTCTCTGCAAGTCGCTAAGAAACCACACGACGGAATCTCTATCTGTAGATTTCGCTAAATCGAAAACTTGCAATTTATTGGAACCAAGGAGCAGAATCGCCTCCGCCTTCGCCACGATGGAATAGTTTTGAAATTCATAACCAAAGCGAACCGGTTGATATATCTTCGATTTTGGCAACGAGACTGGGACAGAATAAAAAAAACGGGCGTCTTGACGCTCAGAATCTTCGTTTCTAAACACCGATATATTAACAAATCTCTTTTCTGATGTGACCCATCCATAATCGCCTGAATCTTTAGTGTCTTGCTCATCAAATAGCTTTGAAGTAGAGGCGGCTATCTTCATTTTCTCCTTCTGCAATCCTAATTGTATCAATCGCTCGCCCACCGATTTGGCTCGTTGATCGGCGATTTGCCGAGTTTCACCATTTTCTTCATCCCAAACGCCCTGAAGGTGCAAATAAACGGAGGCATCCGCCTTAATCCGCTTTACCAAAGTCATTAATGGCGAATACACGAGGGAGCTTGAAAACTCTTTGATTTCGGCGCTATTTTGTTTGAAATAGACCTTGGGAATGAACGGAAGCTCATACTCATACAATGAGTCAATTTGTGTAATCACAACAGAATCAGCCGCAAAAAAACCTTTTGGCACGGAGTGAAAATCACGGAATAACCGGTTGTTTTGTTCATTGAATTCGCGCAGGACATCATCGCGATCAGCGACCATACTAATTCGATGCAAACCTTGATGACCAGTTTTCCAGTCAACCTTCAACAATGTATCTTTGCCGGCGGCAAGCTGTGGAACAACGATGTCTTCCATTAAATATTTTTGCGAAAAACCGACGCTATGATCATTGGCAGCCAATACGCCGAATTGGCTCATTGCCGAATCATAGATGGCAAGGTTGAATGATGGCGCGGCGGCTGCGCCAATATTCGCAATAGATAAATGCAACTTTCCTTGATAATCGCCTATTTCAAGCCTTTGACTTGGCGCGAAGTGAATATCTGTAATGATAAGATCGGGCAATACCCGAAAGTGTCCGACGTGAGGTGTGTGTTTTCCGGCAAATTGAAAATGGTTATCTTGATCAGCCGCTACGACCGTCCAGTAATACTCTCCCCATGGCAATTCACTAATTTCAAAAGTTTTTTGCCCAATTTCATTTTGTTCTGCAATCAACTCTTTCACAACAAAAAATGTTTCTCGCGCGCTTGCCATCATTTCCTGAAAATTTGCTCCGGGTCGAAGCGCCTCAGCTGCCATCTGGCTCAAACCTGCCGCGCTGCTCATCGGACTTTCCTGACGATCCAGCAAGAAAAAATATTTCAACTCATCGTATAAATCCGGATCTTCAGATGTCGACCATTCAAATTTTACCTGAGAAGAAGAAATGTTCACGCCGCTTAGCGGTTGCAGCAACTCAAAAGTTTCCGGCGAGACGGGATACCAGTTCGCCGTGGCCTGATAAATGCCTGAAAAGACGTCGCCTTTTTCCAGACCTGCAATATCAACTCCCAAAGCTTTATTTTTACCGGGAACATTGGTGAACAGCGCCGATTGATCATCCATTTTTATGCTGAGACCAAAAGAAAGGCGACCTAAAGCGTTCGATTGAAAGCTATACCCTCCTCTTAAAGCCAAATTGTACCGCCATGCCAATTCGGCGCCCAGATTAAAACGCGTTCGCTCGTCCCGCTCCTTGCGAAAGTCAGCTGCTATTTGCACCTGCGCGCCGGAATGTGAACCGAGATGAAGCGCCGCTCCAGCCCGAAAAATACGCGGCAAGGGCGTTTTAGTATCAAGGTAAGTTACTGGTTTGCCAAGATTATTAACAGCGACGCCGCCAGTGATATAACCATAGGATATAAGAGGCAAACTGAAGCTGATGCGGTCAGATTTGTACAATAGACCAAAATCATAAACCCATGCGCTTGCTTCGTAGGAGGCAAGTCTGCTATGATAAAACTTTGTATTGAGTCCAAAGGACAAATTCGGCGACAGAAAGGTTAACGGATTGCCGTAACCAACCGACAGAATCAAATCGCCAGCGTCAACGGCTTTCTCTTGCTTGTTTGTGCTGTCAAACTGACGAATGCCCTGATATTGAATGCCAAAAGCCAAATTGGTTTGCCTGCTCCATGGCGTCCAAATTCGTCGGCTATAGTTAATGCCAGTATGATAGCTGCCGGCAAACCATTCCGTGTACCCTGCAGCCCAATGCCATTCTCGCAGAAAACCAACGGCGCCCGGATTTGCGTAAATCGAATAAAAATTATCGATTGAGCCGGTTAAACTGCCGGCCATGCTTCGATCTCGCGCTCCCGGCGTCACCTTCAGGAATGCGCTTCCGGCTTGCACTTGCGCAGTTAAATTATGTGGCGCTATAAGACCGCTGACAGTTATAGCAATCAGCGCGAATCCAATCAAATGGGCAGCGATAGTTTTATGCGATAATTGATTGCTCATCGCGCAATAATCACCTTTTTCCAACAACTCAGTTCTCCTGATTTCAATACAATAACATAAACCCCGCTGCCAGCTTTCAAACCATTTGAGGTTTTCCCATCCCAAAACAATTCGTTCGTTCCTTCGCGAAATACCCTTTCAGACAATTTCAAAATATGGAGGCCGGACATGTCATAAATATCAATGCGGGCTGACCGTGTTGTATTGACATTAAATTGCACGCTTAAGCGCCCCTGTTGCGCAGGCTTGAAAACGTTCTGACTAAAGATAAAAAGCTCACAGGCCTCTTTGTAGAGGAGAACCGGAATAGCAATGACCATCTGATTAGAAATGATGTTATTGTTAAACAACAACTGAGAATCCTCATTCGAAGCGCTAACGTAGCCAAGGTTAACCAAAGGGACGCGTGTATCTTCAGGAATAGCAGTTGATACCGTTGACTCAAAAGCGATTTGTTTTTGACTAAAGGCCGGGACATTCCCAATTTCCCAAAACAAAGTATCACCGCCAACTTTCCCTTGCGCATGTAAAGAATCAGCAAGAATATTAAAAACAAGCACATCTGCGGCTTCAGCGTCGGAAAGGTTGGTCACCGTAATCTCATGTAAAACCCTTGTTCCTCCCCTTGCATACCATGTGGTATCATTGCCGACAGTAAAAATCGAGTCAGCGCGCATGGTTGCAGAGATGGTCATATCTGACAATTGGGGCGGTTGCAATCGTCGCTCGTTCATAACTGTGTCAGATGCTGTATTGTTGACTCGCAAACCGGTTTCTTCAGATGGAGAATAGACTGAAACAAAATTCACCAGTTCATTGCGGCCATAGGCAATTTCAGGAACAACCATCACTGAAAAAACAACGGTTGTGTCAGTTCCAGGAGGCAACGCTGCAAGATCTACGGACATCACACGATTGTTTTGACTTTCAATTGAAATGACATCCAGCGGCAATTGATTTTCAATGAGAACATCTTGCGCGACGATATTTCCCTCTGTCCTCAGACGCACTTCATACTTAAATTCATCTCCGGCGTCAATGTAAGCGAAAGTATCGCCTGCCACGATAACAAACGAATCGGCAACTACATGCTGCTCGATTGCGAGATCGACCCATTTCCTGGTGTAAATGTTGTGAACAGTATCAGTGACGACATTACTTTGAAGAAATTTACCGCCTTGCCGTTGTTGCGTAACGAACGCCTTATTAATCAAAAAATTAAGGCCTTCGGGCATTTGTTCGGCGACTTTAACATCCAGTCGAAGCGTTGTATCAGCCATTGGGGCGATTTCAGCAATGTTTAGACTGATGATTCGAGCGTCCGGCTTATCTGGTAAATACGTCGAATCTGGCAAAACCTGTTCAACTGCCAAACCCTTTGCTGATGTTGCGCTCAGGTTGCTGATTTTGAAATAGTAAGAATATTTTTCACCTGGATCGGCAAACCATGTCGTGTCGCCATTTTCAACATGAAAGGAGTCTGATACAACCGTTTGAGAAATCGCAATATCAGCTTGGCGATCATTTTCATTTAGAACAAAAACAACTGCTGAGTCGCTATTATTTCCCTCTACTTCATCACAAACTGAGGAAATCCGACTATAACTCTTTATACTAAGGGAGTCGTTCACCAACATGACACTATCCGTGTCAATAGACATTCTGAGCGTAATGCTTTGATTCGCCAGCAATGAGTCAATATTCCAAAGGAAATAGTGCTGGTTATCTTCTATGTAAAAAGAGTTCGGAGTCTTTGAAAAAGTCAACGCCGCTTGACTCACCTGTATGGGAATTGTGTTGATAAACGTTAAATCATAAGCTGCTCCCGGACCGCTATTTACAATGGATAAATCAAAATCGATCAGCTCCCCTTGCTCAACTGTATCTACAATTGCATTTTGATGAACCAGCAAATCGTAAGAAATATCCCCAACCAGCCTAAGCCGCAGTTCGTATAGATGCACACTTTCCGGACTATCAGCGGCGACGGTGTCGTCAGTCCAAAACCCTGGATAATCCTCCGCAATCAATGCATAGTGATTCAAATTAATATTGTGATCGCCCGCTTCAAGGAAGAACACGCCGGCTTCCCGTATAACGTTTGCTTCAACGTTGGGGATATCACGAACAATGTTGACTACTTTGAATGGGCCTGCATTTGCATCGCAAGCAAAAATCCGGGTCGTGTCTCCTTGACCAACATCAAAATAAAATATTTCATTAGTTTTGCCGCCGGAATAAACAACACCCGCCTTTAATTTGTAAAAACCAGGACGACTAACCTGAAAACATCCGACTCGCGTGGAGAATTCTTTCGGGGTCTTGTCCATACGCACCAAGACAGAATCTGGATTTAGCGCCACGACAATTTCTTCGCCAAGTGAAGATATACCTAGTGGCGAGCATGTTTTTTCCTGAGCGCTCAAATAGTTTAAAAAACCAGCAATCAGGAAACTACATAAAATAGATATTGTAATTGATTTCATAATACCCCGCAGTCAAAAACAAATCGACTATCGGATGTGGGGAGGCAACCTGGCAGGCTTAGCCCTATCATTAAGCGGCATACATTAAAAACGTAAATAAACATTGCCTGTATATTCTGATAATTCCGTTGCAATTTCAAAGATGCTATTGTTGGCATTGAACGCTAAACTGCAAACTAAACATACATATATAGTCATTCCCGCCAGAATGCGAAAAAAATATTTCGGTGTCTTTTGACGAGGTTAAACAGTTATTTCAATGAAAAGGCTTGCAAAACCATAAGCCGCCGTTTATATTTCGGTTTCAAAAAGCAATGAATCAGGAGGCAGCCTAGGGATGAAAAGAGATTTTTTAAAAGAAGTCGAAAAACGAGCGCTATTGTTTGATGGGGCAATAGGCACGATGTTATACAGTAAAGGTATCTTTATCAACCAATGTTTTGACAATATCAATATAGCCCATCCCAAATTGATAACCGAAGTGCATACATCGTATGCCAATGCCGGCGCCGACATTTTACAAACAAACAGCTTTGGCGCAAATCGGTTTAAATTAGGCAAACACGGCTTAGCCGAATCACTTGAGGCAATTAATTATCAAGCGGCAAAACTTGCCTGCGACGTTGCAGGCGATCAATTATTTGTCGGGGGTTCAATTGGCCCATTGGGCGTGAGAATGGAACCTTGGGGAAAATTAAGCAAAGAGGGGGCGCAAAAGACTTTTTCTGAACAGGCGCAAGCATTAGCAAACGGCGGCGTTGATTTATTTGTGCTGGAAACTTTTTCCGACCTCAGTGTGCTGGAACAGGCCATCCTTGCAATTCGTAATGTTTCTGATTTGCCGATTGTCGCACAGATGACTATTGATGAATCTGGCAATTCATTATTTGGCGCCTCAACCGAAACCTTTACCTTTAGCCTGGATAAGTGGAGTCCCGACGTAATCGGTCTTAATTGTTCCGTAGGCCCGCCTGCAATGATGGATGCGCTTGAGCGAATGGTTCACGTAACCAAAAAACCAATTGTAATTCAACCAAACGCCGGAAGCCCAAGACAGGTTGAGGAGCGAAATATGTATCTCGCCAGTCCGGAATATATGAGTGAATATGCCATGCGCTTCATTAAAGCGGGCGCTCGCCTTGTTGGCGGTTGCTGTGGAACAACCCCTGAATATATCAAGGCTATGGAAAAATCGGTTCGCATGCAAAGCCCACGCCAGCATGACTTCAAAATAAAGACGCCAAAAGAACAAACCGTCGAAGAGATTCAGACAACGCCCGTTTCGGAGAAAAGTAAATTCGGCGCGAAACTGGCTGCCGGCGAACTGGTCACCAGTGTTGAAATTGTGCCGCCGCGCGGCAGCGACCCATCACGCATAATTGAAGCGACTCGAAAACTGCAAGAATTTGGCGTTGACGCAATTAACGTTCCAGACGGTCCGCGAGCAATGTGTCGTATGGGCGCGCAACATTTAAGCATTATCCTTGAAAGAGAAGTTGGAATCGAAACCATTCTACATTACTGCTGTCGTGATCGCAACCTGCTCGGCATGCAATCCGATATCATGGGTCTCTATGCAGTTGGCTTGCGCAACATTCTCATTATAACCGGCGATCCACCCAAAATGGGAGACTATCCGGACGCCACAGCAGTTTTTGATGTAGACTCAATCGGCCTGACCAATATGGTCAACCGAACCAACCATGGCTATGATCTCGGCGGCACCAAACTCGACGCCCCGACTGGTTTTTTGATCGGCGTAGGCGTTAATCCGGGCGCGCTCAACCTCGAACATGAAATTCGACGTTTTGAATGGAAGGTGGACGCAGGCGCTGAATATGCAATTACACAGCCGGTTTTTGACCCCAATATTTTACAAACTTTTTTACCGAAAGTGGCTCATTTAAAAATCCCCATCCTTGCCGGCGTTTGGCCTTTGGTCAGTTTGCGAAACGCCGAGTTTATGAATAATGAAGTTCCCGGCGCCACAGTGCCCGACCGCTACATGGAAAGAATGCGCAAAGCCCAGGAAAAATCAAAAGAGGAAGCAAGGGATGAAGGCATACGCATTGCCCAGGAAGCCGTTTTGCAATTGATTGACCATGTGGCTGGATTTCAAGTCAGTGCTCCCTTTGGCCGCGTTGAATATTCCATGCAAGTACTCTCCGTCTTAAAAGAATTTGGAGGCGATGTCGCAATCAAAAAATAAAGAAAGTCCATCCAGAACAAACATCCGGGATCTACATTCAGCAACTGCCCCGGCTGCAAACAGAAGGTCTTCAAACGCACTTTTACTGCCAGAGGCTAAAACCAGGAAACCGGCGCGATGAAAAATATATTCATACAAATAACGTTTAGTTTAGCGACTGTGGGCGCCCTGTTTGCGCAAACAGCGCCTGAAGTATCCCGCTCATACATTACCACAGCAATCGAAGACCTCGAACCGGTAGACGATCTTGATTCGGTCTCCACGGATATAGCAAAAGTCTATTATTTTACTGAATTAAAAAACATGGATGGAATGACCGCAACCCATCGCTGGGTGCAAGGCGGCGAAGTGCGCGCTGAAGTGCATTTTAAAATAAAAGGGTCGCACTGGCGCGCCTTTTCAAGTAAAAATATGAATCCGGCATGGACTGGAGAATGGATTCTTGAAACACTGGATAGTCTCGGCTCCAAACTGCATGAAGATGTATTTTACTATGGCAGACAAACCAGGGTTGGAGCCGTAGTTTCAGAACCGGAAAGCCATGAATCGACCAAAGCAACGTCGCCGCCCGATACTGTTGTTGCCGCAAAAAACGCTGAAAGCGGCAAATCAATTCGTCGCGCAATTTTTACCACCGCTATTGAAGAGCGCGAACCCGTTGATGAAATCATTGCGCTGACGAGTTCAACCGAATCCATTTTTTTCTTTACCGAAATACTCGGCATGAAGGGTGAAACGGTCATCCATCGTTGGCTTTTGGGCGATCAGCAGATAGCCGATGTTTCTTTTGATGTCAAAGGTCCTCGCTGGCGTGTTTATTCAAGTAAAAAACTTGGCGACGCATGGGTCGGCGCGTTGAAAGTGCAGGTTATCGACAGCACAGGCGCCATTCTGGCTGAGAAGGCCGTGACTTTCACAAAATAAAAATGACACCTTCATTAAAAAATGGAAAAATCAAGTCCGTATTGTTTGTTCAAAATTATCGTAAACTATCAAAACACAAAATTTTGCAATTTGTTGTAGTCGGCAGCGGGGCTTTTCACTGGTTTGTCAATAATAACTTGCTTTTTTGCTGAAATAGTGATTTTTTTCATTTTCTATTGCTCCATACCGGAGTAAATATTGGAATAGCTCTGACTCCACTCAGGTTAACTCTTCGAGCATTATGGATAACTCACAGATTTCAGTTGAATACGGTTGTATATCCCACACTGATCTTTCAGAGAAATCTGACAAAAACCATCTGACCTTTCCAAAAGACAGCGACGCTCCATACAGCCCCAAAGGGATGCTCTTTCTTGTTGCCGCAAAAAGAGAGGCGACATCTGAGGATGAAGTCAATTGCAGTGCTTGGATTGATCGCGTCAATAGTTCGTTTTTCGGCGACGAACCGGGAACAATATCACAGAGCCTGCTTCGCGCATTTCATTCTGAAAACTTTAATGCAGAGGAACATCTTGCTGAAATAGATGCAACTGCATTGGTTTTACAGGAAAAGAAAATCACCTTTTCCAGCATTGGAGGCGGTCATTTATATCGTGTGCAAAAAAATAAAATTCGTGAATTGACCCGCAACAAATTATCCAATGAAAAGCCGGAAGACTCATTGAATGATTCTTTGCTTTCAACTACATCACCAACCTCGCGGCCAAGCAGACTAAAAGAAAAGGGGAAAATACAGATTCTTGAAAGCTCATTCCAACTAACTGATGTATTTGTGTTGACCTCACACAACATATCACATCTCACCGAAACTGAAATCATGACCACAGTCGTGGATTATCCGCCACAGACAGCTTGCCAAAAATTACTTGACCTGGTCAATACACGCGAAGGCGGCGACAATTTGACCATAATGGTTATCAGACTAACGCCGTTTTGGGGCGATGTCAAATTATCTCAAGATTTTACGCAGAAAAAAGGACGACATTACCTTGCGGCGGCAGCGCTCATCGTTTTTCTTGTATTTATAGCTCTTTGGAAGTATGGGTCAATTGGAAAGGACTGGCTGCATTCCCAACTCGTGGATGCGGGAGAAAATAATATCAACCCTGCAACGCCAGAGAACGTTGCTGTAATTGATACGATCTCAAGCAATATGGAACAGACTAAAATTGATAGCGCAACTGAGGCTTCGCCCATTCAGGAAGCAGCAGTCGAAAAGAAAGATGAAATTGCAGAACAAATTAAGGAAACGCCCGCTCAAAGTGTTCAGGCGACCCCCAAAGTCAAAAAGAAAACGGTGACCGCCAAACCTCGGCCTCAACCCCGGAAGTCAGTTAAACAACCCGTCAAGAAAACCACGACCCCAGCTATTGCTTACATAAAAGATATTCAATCGTTTAAAGAAAGCGACTGGAATGCGGAGCGATTAGAAAAATCAGATTTCATATTAGAAAACGACCGTCTTTTCTTTCCGCCAACTCCGTCTGACAAAATTCTAATTTCGCGGAAACCTGTACTAAACGCAGAAATTACTGTTCGTATAGAAAGAGTTGACTTTCCAGAAGGAAAAGGAGAGTTCGGATTCATCATTTTCAACAGTGCTAATGAGCTTTATAAAATTTCGTTACGCTCAGAAAATCGGATTGAAATCATAAAACTCAATTCAAATCGGGAAGAGTCCCTTCTAAGCAAAAAACTAGAAAATAATATTCAGCAACCTAAAGTGGTCGACATTAAAATCAGAAGCCTGGGGCCATGGTTAATGGTTATTCTGCCGGGTGAACCACCAATTGCCTGGACAGGTGAAAAAATAATTTCTGGAAAATTTTCATTTTACGCGTCCCCGTCAGTGCAAGCGCAATTTTCAAATCTGCGCATCAGTTCTGTGTTGCCGCCTCCCCAAAACACATCTAAACCCATTAACGAACAGTGATGAACCGGCTCAACGAAAGAGTCTGATCGCCCTGACAAATTGCGGCGGAATTTCTTCGCCGCCTCTTTTGTTGACAGACTAACTTCAATCAAAGCGCTTCATTATAAAAAGCCAGACACAATCTCATTGCGTCTGGCTTTTTACTTTTCTGTCTGCTCAAAAACATTTCACATCATCGCATGAATTTGAAAAAAACAGCAAGCGTATACGTTTTCTTAGTTATTCAGAGCGCCCGCCATAATCCAGGCTCGAATTGAATCCATTGTTGCGCTGGCCAGCGCGGCTCGACCTTTTGGCATACGCGCACCGACAATATTTGCAGAACCTAAAAGTTTCTGGTAGAGGTAACTATTTGAAGGATCGCCAGGTGTAATGTAGGCCACTGACTGAGAGCTTGCGGTATTGACCAGACGTGAATAAGCGCTGGCTGTCATGTTGGGATTAATCGTTCCTCCATGGCAGGACGAAGAAGCGCAGTTCTGTGTTAAAACATTGGTCTGAATCGAAGAAAAAGTAGCATTGGGCGAAATGCCGCCCGCGTCCGAGATAAAATCTTCGCCGCAACTGCTGTTCAATAAAACGATCAGCGCCAGCATAGTCAGAAAGGGTGTCATTTTTAGTTTCATTCTTTTCACTTTTTTTATTATGAGTAATTGAAGATTTAAAAATGTCAGGAATTGGAGGCGTTCCCGACTCGTTAACTTTTAACGCCTGGTTGTAATAGCCTAATCATAAAGAAACAAGATCCGTTTGCCGGGTTTGTCTCGATTTGCCTCAAAAAAAATATCGCCAATTTGATTTATAAGTCATCTCCGTTTAAACATAAAGCCATGTCGTTTCAGAAAAAATTTATCACAGAAACGCCACAAGAAAATCTAAACGTCAGTGTAATAATGGATGGGCGAATAAAAAAACGCTGCGACCCGTAAATAATATCATATTCCA
>Ga0316187_10001330_pt1 | contig 21171 bp, 18 predicted proteins | sample CroRivburrow1_MG_FD_204927 | JGI IMG/M metagenome (GOLD analysis project Ga0316187, IMG submission 204927) | Coastal sediment microbial communities from Maine, United States - Cross River worm burrow 1 | ecosystem: Environmental > Aquatic > Marine > Coastal > Sediment | place: USA: Maine...
CACGGTGGCGTCGGGTCCCACGGTGGCCGACCCGACCACGCGGGCCGACGCACTGGCAATTCTCGATAAGTACAATCTCGATGTCGCGCCGTCGGTGCGCGCCTTCCTTGCAACCGAGGCCGCAGAAACCCCCAAGCCGGGCGATCCCCGCCTGGCAACTGCCGAGACCCGCATGATCGCCACCCCGCGCATGTCCATCGAGGCGGCGGCAAAAATTGCGCGTGACCACGGCTATCATGTCATCGATCTGGGCGATGACCTTGAAGGCGAGGCGCGCGAGGTGGGTGCTGCCCATGCCCGCATCGCGCTGGAAACGACAGGCCCTGCCATCATCCTGTCCGGCGGTGAAACCACCGTGACGCTGAAAGGCAAGGGCAGAGGCGGCCGCAACGCGGAATATGCACTCGCTTTGGCCATTGGCCTGCAAGGGGCGGGAAATATCTCAGGCGTGGCCATCGATACCGATGGCATAGACGGGTCCGAGGACAATGCCGGTGCGCACGTGTTACCAGATGTGCTGAGCCGGGCGCGGGCCAGAGGTGTGGATGCACACGCCATGCTGGCCAATAATGACGCCTACGGGTTTTTTGAAGCCACCGGCGATCTGGTGATGACCGGGCCAACACTAACCAACGTCAACGATTTCCGCGCCATTATAGTGGGGAGTTAGGGCGATTCAGGTTCGATGTGGCTGCCTCTCCAGCGCGTCATGCCAGCGAAGGCTGGCATCCACAAACCACGTTTCACGAAACTGCCATGCTGCTTTGGACCCCAGTCTTCGCTGGGGTGACGACTGATTTTGATGCAGGCTTGTATCGATTTTACACCCGTTCCGGGCAGACAAACCGGTGCCCACTGCTGCGTCAAACGCCCTAATCCAGCATTTTCAGGGCACGGGTGAAGAAATCCTCCGTGCCGAAATTGCCGGACTTGAGCGTAATGGCGAATGTTTCGCCGTCGCGCTCGGCAAAGCACCATGGAACACCGGGCGCTATTTCGCGGCCTACGCTCAGCCGGTCTGTTGCCAGCGCCTGCGTTACCGCGCCCGAGGTTTCGCCGCCGGCCACGACAAAGCGCCTGATGCCGTGATCAAACGCATCGCGCGCCAATGCTGCAAGGGCATCTTCCACGACCTGGCCGGCCTTTTCACGTCCCAGTTTTTCCTGTGCCGCCGTCACATCAGCCGGTTCTGCTGTGGCGTAGATGATCTTCGGCGCATCCGGGGCTTGTGATGCCAGCCATTGCCGGGCCTGGGCCAGGGCATCCGGGCCATCGGCCAGGGCCAGCGGATCAAGCCGCAAAGATGCAGCGCCCGCGCTGTAGTCGGCGACTTGTGCCCGGGTCATGGCGGAACATGAGCCCGACAGCACGATATTGCCGCGGGCGGTCGCGGGCGCGATGATATCGGCGTCAGGGGCTGCAATACTGCCTTTCGCGGCCAGCAGGCGCGGCAGGTCAAGCGCAAGCGCACTGCCGCCGGTGATCAGTTTGAAATCCTGCACCGCTTCGGCAATCGCTGCCAGGTCAGCTTGCGCAATCGCATCCGGTACCACGTGGACAACGCCATCGTCAGCCAGTGCGCGCAATTTGCCGGCAATATAGGCTGAACCCTTGGCAATGTCCGGCCAGGCGATATGCCCGACCTTGCCGTCAACCTGGGGAGCCAGCAGGCGCATCAGGTTGGCATCGCGCATCGGTGTCAGCGGATGATCACGCATCGGACTTTCATCAAGCGGCACATCGCCGACAAACAGATTGCCCATATAGATCGACCGGCCGTTTTCCGGAAACGCCGGGCAGTAGATGGTCTGTTTGGCGCCCAACCGCGCCATCAGGGCTTCTGCCACCGGGCCGATATTGCCGTCAGGCGTTGAATCGAATGTCGAACAGTATTTCCAGTACAGCTGGCCTGCACCACGCGCCATCAGCCAGTTGGCTGCCTTCTTGGTGGCCATGATGGCGTCGTCCACCGGTTCGGTCCGGCACTTGAGCGCAATGACCTCAAACGGGGCAGGCGGGCTGTCATCTTGCGCCAAAGGCACGCCAATGCGCAGGCCGACCTTGTGACCCGATCTGGCCAGAATGGCGGCAAGGTCGCTGGCGCCGGTGAAATCATCGGCGATACAGCCCAGTGCGATACTCATGTCCTGCCACCCTCTTGCTTGCCTGGCGTCATGCCGCCATGTTGGCCACGCGACTTGCGTCGTTCGATTTGGCTCACTGTTTAAAAGTAAACCACATGACACTCAAGGCACTCACCCTCGGTTCCGCCGTAATAGATATCATCGTCACCATCGCGCCCGAGCGCATCGAGCATATGCGCATGCGCAATGCCGAGGCGTCATTCCTGCTGGTGGAGGAAGGCCGCAAGGTCGATGCGGAATCCGTGACCCGTCATATCGGCGGCGGCGGCGTCAACACTGCCGTTGCCCTGTCGCGACTGGGGTTTGACACCGCAGCGCTGGTGAAAACCGGGGCCGACCGCAATGCGGAAGACGTGATCGGGCGACTTGAGCGTGAACATGTGTCCCGCGATTTCCTGGTCAGCGATGGCGAGCTTGCAACCGGCTCATCGGTGCTGCTGTCGTCGCATGAACGCAATGCCGGTATTTTTACCGCCCGTGGTGCCAATACGGCACTGCTGCCGCGCGATCTTGTCGATGCGGCATTTGACCGTGACCTGGTATTCATTTCCGGACTGTCCAACGAATCCGCTGATTGTTTTCCCCACGTGATCGCAAAGGCAAGTGCAACCGGCGCCCGCATCGCCGTCAATCCCGGTATAAGGCAATTGTCGTCCCGCGCCGATGAGTTTTTCGCCTGCCTGGACCGGATTTCCATCCTGACCCTGAACCGGGTTGAATCAGAACAACTGATGCCGCGCCTCATCGCCGACGGCACCGCCGACCAGCGTACCATGATCAGGCCTGCCGGAGATCCCAATTCACTGGTCGACAGGGGGCTGGTGGCAGGCGGCTTCAACCTGCCGTTCGACAGCTATGTCCGCGCCATTACGTCGCTGGGCGTCGAAATGCTGCTGGTGACCAACGGGGCAGACGGTGCCTATGTCGGCACTGCCGACGCCATCTGGCATTGTACGGTGCCCCGTGTGGAAGTAGCAGGAACGGCAGGCGCCGGCGATGCCTTCGCCTCAACCTTTGCCGGCATGATTACCGCCGGAGCGGACATTGAACAGGCCCTGAAGTCAGCGACCTGCAATGCGGGTTCCGTGGTGAGCCATCTGGATACACAGACCGGATTGCTGACTCGTGACGGGATTGCTGAACGCGTGAAAAAATTCGAAGACCGGCTGGTTGTGACCAGGTGGGATATGGGGTGATTTGTATTGTGCGGGATGACGGACGTTCATTATTCTGGTCGAACAGCTTTCCTCACTTCGTTCGGGCCGTTCTCCGACCCTGAACAGCCGTAGTGGTGAACTCCAGTCCGAAGCACGTTAGTGCTGAGGCAAGGCCGACTGGCCGCCGCACGAAGTGCGCCCTAGCGGAGCGCAGCCGAAGGCTGCTTGCGTGAGCGATATAAACAAAACGAGCGCTAAATTCTAACTCAACCCGAGCAACTGGCCCCGCCAAGCACGCAGAATTTCGAACAGTGCGGATGGTTCAGCTTCACCGCCCCGTCAGAGAAGTTGCCGCCGTCGGCCTTGAGTGTTGAGGCAAGGTCAGGCCCCATTTCGAAATCACCATCATAAGGCAACAGGGTGCACGGCAGCACGGCAGGCACATCCGCCCCTTTGCGTTTGACCACCATGCGGCTTGTCGCGCACATCTGTTCGTCCGGGCGTTTGCTCAGAATGTCCCAGCACGCGGTGGTGATTTCAGGCACATCGGCCTTCTCGTTCATTTCCGGAAACAGCACCAACTGGCCCCGGTCAGCAGGATCCATGCACCAGCCGCGCACGGCAATCAGGTCGCGGTAGCCGGTGCGCGACATATCGTCGGTCTCGCCCCAGCAGGTGCGCCCGGCAATGGCGATCTGGAAGCCTTGGGCGTTGAGCCAGTCCATGCCGGCAACCGCCTTGTCCCAGGTGTCCGGTCCGCGTTCTGCTTCATGCAGGGCCTTGGTGTAATGATCCAGGCTGACGCGCAGTGTAATGCGACCCGGAAAGCGTTCGTTCAGATCCACCAGCCCGGTCTTGATCTTCAGCCGTTGCATGGGCTGCATGGCGTTGGTCAGCACCAGCACGTCATGGCCGCGGGCAAGTGCTACCTCCATCATGGCCAGCATGTCCGGGTTCATGAACGGCTCACCGCCGGTAAAGGCGATTTCCCTGGTGCCCAGCTTGAGGGTGGAAATCTCGTCAAACAGCGACACTGCATCAGCCAGTTTGAAATACTCCAGCCGGTCATTTGTGGGCGATGACTCGATATAGCAGTTGGCACAGGTGATGTTGCACAGCGTGCCGGTGTTGATCCACAGCGTTTCCAGCGCGCTCAGGCTGACACTGGCACGCGCTTCGCCCAGGGCCGTCAGGTCCGGGTTCTTGAACTTCGCCGGGTCGATAGGCTCAAACCCGGCAACGAGTGGATTGGAAATTTCATTCATGGGCGGGGAAACTAGCGTTATCAACGCGCGCAGACTACCATGAAATCCACGTGATGACATAATTGTCAGGAGGACGTGATCCCGGTTGACACAGCGCTAAAGCAATGCCGTTTAATCGCGTGACGACTTGCGGGTGTAGCTCAATGGCAGAGCAGAAGCTTCCCAAGCTTAAGACGAGGGTTCGATTCCCTTCACCCGCTCCACATGCATTGTCGGTATTTTGATTTGCAACTTGTCACGATTATTACTTTTTCCAGTTTAGCCTCAATTACAGCGTGTCAGGTCTTTCTATGCCGCTGCAAATTCGCTACTGCTAATCCGTGTCCACACTCGGTTGATTTGCGCGACTTGAGTGATGTGGTTTGAGCCGAGGCCGGAATGAACACTGTTGCACAGCGCATCTGCAAAAGCGGATGGCTCTCATACATCAAAATCGCCGTTCTTGCCGGTCTGATCGGTGTCACCGGCAGCCCTGCGCGCGCTTTGGCGGCGGATGAACTGCCCCTGTTCCGCCAGGTTGCGAAAGTCGATGTGACCACGAGCCTGCGTAAAGTGCGGCGTATCCGGTTTGCCGTGGATACCGAGTTTCCGCCGTTTGCGTTCAGGGACACTGCCGGCGCCCTGACGGGATTTCTGCCGCTGTCTGTTGATGCCATGTGTACGGACCTGAAAATAAAGTGCGAATTCGTAATCCTTGATACCGCTGACATGGAAGGCGCCCTGACCGGCAAGGAGGCCGATGTTGCCGTCTACATGAAAGCCCGCGACGAGCTGGATTTTGAGAAACTGGAGTTTACCCGGCCGTTCCTGCACCCGTTCGGCCGGTTTGCGACCCGAACCTCCAGTCCGATCAGAAAGACCGATGTTCGCACCCTGGCCGGCAAGCGCATCGGGGTTCGCGAAGGCACAACCCACGCCAGCTTCATCAAGCAGCATTTCAACCGGTCATTGCTGGTCTCGTTTGCAAATCACGAAGACCTTTATGAAGCCGCCCGCACCGGCAAGGTTGATGTTGTGTTCGATGACGCGTTTCGCCTGATGTTCTGGTTGCAGGGCACGATTTCCAGGCAATGCTGTCACTTTGTCGGGCGCGGCTATGTGGACAGATCACTGTTTTCAAAACCTCTGTCCATGGTGGTGCGCCGCGAGGACAATGACTTGCGCAAGGTTCTGGACTATGGCCTCGACCGCCTGCAGTCGTCGGGACGTTTTGCGCTGATTTACAATCGCTTTTTCCCGCAATCTCCGTACTGATCCGGGCTGGCATTTTGAGGTTTCATGACGCCTGAACCTGCACCTTTCCTGCATGATGGCCCGGCGGATGGCCCGGTCTTGCTGCTGGCCCATGGCGCAGGCGCGCCAATGGACTCCGGTTTCATGACCGATATGGCAGGCCTGCTGGCAGGTTTTGACATTCATGTGGTGAGATTTGAGTTCGCTTACATGCGCGCGCGCCGGGCCGACGGTAAAAGGCGCCCACCGCCGCGTTTGCCTGGCCTGATCGAGGAATTCCGGCAGGTAATCTCCCGGTTCCCGAAACGCAAGGTGTTCATCGGCGGCAAGTCCATGGGGGGCCGGGTGGCCAGCATGATTGCGGCAGACCCGCAAGACGGTGATGATATCGCCGGGCTGGTGTGTCTGGGCTATCCGTTTCACCCGCCCGGCAAGCCCGATGCCTTGCGCACCGCGCACCTGCCGGCAATCACATGCCCGGCACTGATCGTGCAGGGCAAGCGCGATCCGTTCGGCAACAAGGATGAAGTGCCAGGCTACGGTTTGCCGGCAAGCATGCAGGTTTTCTGGTCCGCCTTCGGCAACCATGATCTTGCACCCCCGAAAAAGTCAGGGCTTACAGCTCAGGATAACTGGAGTGCGGCTGCAGCCGCGATTGCCGGCTTCATCGGCGAGAATGCCTAGGGCGAACAACGTTCCGACAAGGACAACGCCGCACATGCTTTTGCGAAATCGTGCTCCGATTTGATGTGCAGACCTTCCCATGCGTCATGCCAGCGCAGCCAAGACATCCAAAACCCGGTCTACCAAAGACCGCGATGCTGGTTTGGACCCCAGCCTTCGCCGGGGGTGACGGCCACATTTCGGGCAGGAGTGCATCAGGTTTTGCATTCGGTGCCGGAACAGCTTGTGGGATGCAGGGCCCGGGGGTGGAACCCTGCATCCCGGATTGGTTGCATCAGTTAAATCGCTGCAATACAGCTCTTGTACTTCTGCCACCAATAACTGGAACCAGCGCTTCGTGCTGTTCGCAAGTATCTGTAACAACTGGCATTTTCAACGCTCTCGGCCTTTTGATGCGGCATCATGGATGCCACTTTCGAAACAATCACGGATTGTCTGTTCAAGGAGGGGCTGGTCACCCAGATCATTGCAATGACAGACAGGCCGATGACCAGCGACAATGGTAGAATTTGGTTATGTGCAAAAAGCGTCATGTCAAATCACCTCCATGTTTGTCTGTGTGTTTTTGTTGCCTGGTATCCTAGGGCCGCTCACATTCACGTTATGTGAGAATGTGCACATCTCGTGCAATTTCGATTTCACGTGCGGTAATGGTTGAAAAAAAACTCATTGCAGCACATCATCGCCGCCGTGGATGAGATCAGGGAAATACCGTTGTTTGCGGCACTGGCGGATGGCGATGCCCGCCGGTTGTCGGTGCATTGCGTCTGGCGGTCTGTTGCCGAGAACGAACTCATTATCGACTATGAGGACGAGACGGCTGAAGTGCTGTTCGTTGTCGATGGCCGGGTCCGGATTCTGCTGCGGACGGCGTCGGGACGCGAGGTCATCCTCGACGATATGCAGGGCGGCCGCTATTTCGGCGAAATGGCGGCCATTGACGGGCTGCCGCGCTCGGCCAATGTCACTGCGCTTGAGAAAACCCGCATCTGCGTGATGCCGGCTGCGGTGTTCCGCGATGCCTGTACCTCCATAACGTCGGTCGGGCTGTCGGTGATGAAGATGCTGGCGGACCGGGTCCGCACTCTGAACCAGCGTCTGGGCGAGTATGCCTTCCTGACGGCAAAACAGCGCCTGTGCGCGGAATTGTTGCGACTGTCACGTCCGCGCATGGGCAATGAAAAGCAACGTATCGTGTCGCCACCACCATTGCAGCGTGAACTTGCCGACAGGATTTCCACCCAGCGCGAAGTGGTAACGCGTGAACTGGCCACGCTGTCGCGCAAGTCCATTATCGAGAAAACCCGCGGCGGTCTGGTGCTGGTCGAACCGGACCGGCTCAATGCCATCATCGACGAAGCCCAGTCGAAATAACATCATCTCGCTGTCTGGAGACGGTTTTGTCAGTTGAGGTCGCGTTCGATGTCTTCGGCGAAATCACGTTCGAACACCAGCTTGTCATTATGCCAGGCTTCAATGCGGGCGCTCAGGTGAAAATGTCCGGCTGACGAGTGCATTGTCGACCAGGTTTCCGTGCGCAACACAATGTCATCGCGCTGGATTTCCTGGGTCCAGTGGGTCGTCATGCGCGCAGACAGCGGGTCGCTGGCACGAATGCTGTGGGTTTCGCGGCCCACTTCCCCGGTAATCAGGCCGTGGTCTGCGTTCCGGTACAGGCCGAAATCGTCGACGATTGAAATGGTGACCTCGCCGGTTGCGTCATCTTCGGTCTGCTCGCGTGAATTCGACGGTGGGCGCAGTTCAACGAGGTCGGCGGGCGGTGCGGATACCGGCTCGGCAAACACCGGCGCAACTTCACCTGGCACAGGCGTGCGAACCGGAACCGTCAGCCAGGACCTGGCGGTATGTATGTCCAGTGTCACCGGTTCTGGCGCCGGCCACATCATAGGCCAGTAGCTGGTCGATATTGACAATCGCAGCTTGTGACCTGCCGGCAGGGTGCGCGCCACGTCATCCAGCCTGATCCGGCAGAAATACCGTTCACCCGGTTCAAGCGGTTCAGGGTGCTCGTGACTGACAATATGGGTCAGGTTCTGCAGCCCATAGCTGATCCGCGAGACACTGCCGTCCGGGCGCACATCGCTCAACCGGGCAGCCAGCAGGGCAACAGGCCTGTCACTGGAAAACTCCAGTTCCAGTTCGGCCGGGCCGACCAGGTCCATGTCAGCCCCCAGAGCGTGGGTATCGAACACCAGCGAGCCGGCATCATCACGGGCCTGATCACCGGCAAATTCCGGCCCCATCCAGATGACGCAAAACTCGCCGCCGTCGCGTCCGGTTGTCTGTGGCGAGCTGAGACTGAGGGCCAGGTCCTCACCGGGGCTCTCACGTAGTCCGTCAGGTGTGAGATAGAGCCGGTTGGGCTGACTGGAGTGGCCGGGCCAGCTCGCTTCCGATATCCACCTGCCGGGTATGTGGGGCGGCAGGGCTTGCGGCGGTGTCGACGCCATGACATAGGCGCGCACGGCCGGGTCACGCAGTACACCTGTTGCCTCGCCCTTCAACCAGAAATCCCACCATCTCAAGGCTTCCTGCAGGAAACCGATGCGCGGACCGGGAACCGCAAAATGCGGGTACTTGTGCGCCCACGGCCCGATAATGGCCTTAACCGGTGCTTTCAGATGCGCCAGCATCCTGAATATTGCGTTGGAGTAGGCGTCGTTCCAGCCGCCGACAGCCAGTACGGCAGCTTCGATGTTCGAGTAGTCTTCACATACCGAGCCATGCTTCCAGTACTCATCACGGCGCTGGTGATGCAGCCACCGTGCGGCCAGGAACGGCTCATTATCGAGTCGCTGCATCCAGGTGTCGAACCAGCCTTCGCCTACCAGCGCCGGATCCGGCGGGCGTGATGAATAAGACAGCATGGTCGCGCCCCAGCCGAGATTCTCATTGATCAGGCAGCCGCCCTTGAAATGGATGTCATCTGCATAGCGGTCATCGGTGGAACACAGCGTGATAACGGCTTTCAGGGGCTCAGGCCGCATGGCGGCGATCTGCAGGCCGTTGAAACCGCCCCACGAGATGCCCATCATGCCGACCTTGCCTGTACACCAGGCCTGTTCGGCAAGCCAGTTGATCACGTCGACGCCGTCAGCGAGTTCACGCTGGCTGTACTCGTCCTCCAGCACGCCATCGGATTCGCCACAGCCGCGCATGTCGACCCGCACACAGGCATAGCCGTGGCCGGCAAAATACGGATGTGTCAGCTGATCGCGTTCAACGGTGCCGTCACGCTTGCGATAGGGGAGATACTCCAGGATTGCCGGAACCGGTTTGTCTTCCGCATCCGCGGGCAGCCAGATACGGGCGGCCAGCCGTGTGCCGTCAGACACGGTGATCCACTGGTTTTCGATCTCACGCACCCGGCGCGGAAACTGGTTAATGATTGCGGTCATTGTGACATGTCCGAAATGGCTGTGGTGATGGCGTGAAACATGGCTTTTGCTGCCGGCGATATGTGCCGTGCCCGCAAGCAGGCATGCACCAGTTCGGGTTCATGGCGCACCTGCGCTGTGACACCTGCCGATTGCAGGCAGCGCGCATAGTCGAAACAGTCATCGCGCAGCGGATCCCATTCGCACGCCACCAGAAACGCACGCGGCAAGCCTGAGAAATTGCTTTCACGCAATGGCGCGTAAAACTTCGACGACCGGTGTTCCTTCACGCCTGCGCCCAGATACATCTGCTCGTAGTATTCCATGTCGGCTGTGGTCAGCCCCGGCGCATGTCGGCGCGACACATAGGAGCCCTTGGCCTTGTCACCACCCAATGACGGGTAGATCAGCACCTGCCCGGCAGGCATTTTCTGGCCCTGATCGCGCCTTGCGAGACAGACCGCTGCAGCCAGGTTGCCACCGGCTGAGTCTCCTGCAAGCACAGTCCGGCCGGGATCCATGTCCAGCAGGCCTGAATTGTCGAAAACCCACTTTACCGCCGCCAGGCAGTCATCATAAGCGGCTGGAAATACATGTTCCGGCGCGAGCCGGTAATCAACGGCCACCACTGTGACACCGGCATCCCGGGCAATGCCGCAACAGATGTCGTCATGGCTGTCGAGACCGCCCAGGATAAACCCGCCGCCATGCATGTATACTGCGCTGCCGCCTGTGCGGCTTTCCGGCACATAGCGGCGCAATGCAATGTCGCCGGCAGGGCCCGGGCAGGTCATGTCTGTCACCTGCATGCCGGCCGGTCTCCCGGCATGAAAATGGGCACATAAATTGTTGTAGCACCGGCGGTGTTCGCCAATCGTCAGTTGGGCAGTGTCTGCCGGGTAGAATTGCGATCCGGCCTCCATAAAGGCCCAGATCCCGTCCTCGTCCGGACCGGTGCGCGGGTCATCCTGCATGATTGTCATATTGCCATGGCATCATTTTAAGATCATGATTCCTTTTATGATCCGGACCCGGCAACCATCTGACGATGACGCGCGGAACCAGCCTCGCGATGATGAGGCTGGTGGCGCCAGACTGCAACCTGATACTGCAACTGTTCTGGATGCAATCGTACGTGCAGTGCCGGATCCTTTCATCATGCTCGATGATAGCGGTATCATCCTGTCCCACAACAGGCAGGCAACGGAGCTGACCGGCCAGGACATGGTCGGCCAGCACCTGTCGCAGCATATCCGCGCGCCGGCCGTGCTGGAAGCAATTGAGCGTGTTGTCGACAGCGGGGCACCGGATCAGGTGCACTATGAACGCCGCACCGGCGGCGGCAGGCTGTTCGAGGTGTTTATCAGCCCTGTTGCAGCTGTTGATGTTGCGCGTGCACCCGCAGTAACTGTCTTGCTGCGCGACCTGAGCACACAACAGCAGCTTGAAAAAATGCGCGCTGATTTCGTTGCCAATGCCAGTCATGAACTGCGCACGCCGCTGGCTTCCCTGACCGGTTTCATCGAAACCCTGCAGGGCTCAGCCAGGAACGATGCAAAAGCGCGCGAAAAATTTCTCGGCAGGATGCTGGAACAGGCTCATCGCATGCGGCGGCTGATCGATGACCTGTTGTCATTGTCACGCATTGAAATGAACCTGCACCGCACGCCGTCTGATCTGGTCGACATGTCCGAGGTGGCGCGCTACAGCGCGGAGCTTATGGCCACACGGGCATCCGAAGCCAGGTGCGAGATACGGGTCAATGCACCTCTGGGCATGATCGTCGATGGCGAGCGCGACGAGTTGATTCAGATTACGCAAAACCTCATCGAAAACGCCATCAAGTACGGCACGACCGAGCGTGGAGTAGACGTATCTGTTTCGCATGATGCCAAACGGGGTCGAATTGAACTTGCCGTGACCGACTACGGTGCCGGTATTGATGCGCAACATCTGCCACGCCTTACGGAAAGGTTCTACCGGGTCAGCGTACAGGAGAGCCGTTCCGGTGGCGGCACCGGGCTTGGGTTGGCCATCGTCAAGCACATTGCATTGCGCCATCGTGGCCAACTCGACATCACATCGCGCAAAGGCGAAGGCAGCATCTTCAGATTCACCCTGCCCGTCTCCGCTGAGTTCGCAAAAGCGGCCGAATAAAATCAATTTTTTCAATAACTTGATGTGTCATCAAGTTGTCATGTAGTTGTCACACAATTGCATGACGGCGGGCATACTGGTTACCGCGTTAGCTTTGAAGAGAGGCTCATGAGGGCTCTTTCGTTCAACCTTAAATAGTCATACCAGGGAAAACATCATGCTCAAACGCACCCTTCTTACAGCCACTGTTGCGCTGGCTGCCATTGCAGCAGCCTCTGCTGCGCAGGCTCGCGACCAGATCCGCATTGTCGGGTCTTCAACCGTTTATCCGTTCACCACCGCTGTCGCTGAACAGTTCGGCAAGTCCGCCGGCAAGACGCCGGTTGTCGAATCCACCGGTACCGGCGGCGGCATGAAACTGTTCTGTGCCGGTGTCGGCGCCGACCACCCTGACCTGTCCAACGCATCGCGCGCGATCAAGAAGTCAGAATTTGAGATGTGTCAGAAGAACGGTGTGACCGACATCATTGAAATCAAGGTCGGGTTTGACGGCATTACATTCTCGCACTCCAAGGGCGCATCGGATGTGTCGCTGACCAAGCAGCAGATTTTCCTGGCCCTGGCAAAGGAAGTTCCCGGTGCGGACGGCAAGATGGTGCCCAACCCGAACAAGTTGTGGTCGGACATTGATGCATCGTTGCCGGCCAACAAGATCGAGGTTCTTGGTCCTCCACCGACGTCCGGTACCCGCGATGCTTTCGTTGAGCTGGTCATGCGTCCAGGTGCCGAGAGCTTTGACAATCTCAAGGCACTCGCCAAGGACGACAAGAATGCCTTCCGCAAGATTTCCGACACCATGCGCGAAGACGGCGGCTTCGTTGAAGCCGGCGAGAACGACAACCTGATCGTCCAGAAGCTTCAGGCCAACCCGGATGCCTTCGGTATCTTCGGATATTCCTTTCTTGAAGAAAACCAGGACAAGATCAAGGGTGCCGCTGTTGAAGGCGTGAAGCCGAGCTTCGACGCCATTGCATCCGGTGAATACAAGGTATCACGCCCGTTGTTCGTCTATGCCAAGAAGCAGCACGTCGGCGTCATTCCCGGCATACAGGAATTCATGGATGAGTTCGTCTCCGAAAACGCCATGGGTGAAGATGGGTACCTGCCGGCCAAGGGCCTGATCCCGCTGCCGGAAGAAGAACTGACCAAGGTCCGCGATGCTGTCAGGAACGGCACCGGTCTCGCGATGTAACTCCTCGACTGGACCGGCAACCTGGATTGGGTTGCCGGTCTTCTGCCATTGCAGGCTTTCCGGCTTGTTTGAATTTCAGCCACGATGCTGGCTGAAGAAAGTTTCGAGGTTGTGATGCTCGTCCTTGTCGCCGTTCTGGTTGTCCTGGCCTTCTTCTACGGAAAGTCACGCGGGTCGGCGTTCGGCACCGGCGAGGGCAAGCTTCATTCGCTTCCCTACTACCATGGGTATTTTGTCGCCCTGATGGTCGCAATCCCGTTGTTGATACTGACGGTGTTATGGCCTGCACTGAGTGCGTTTTACATTGAAAGCCAGACACTTGCAGTGTTGCCTGCCGACCTGCAACCGGCAAACGGGTTGGCGCGCGATGCGGTCATGCGTGACATTCGGTTGCTCGCATCAGGCGTCTTATCCGACCCGGACGGCCTCAGTGCCTATCCGCAGGGCATGCGGGCAGCCGGTGCTGTTTTCGCCAAACTGCAATCAGCTTCGGGCTGGCTGCAAATCACCATTGGCCTGTTGGTTGGTGTCGGGTCAGCCATGCTGGCATCCCGCAAACTGTCCACCAGGTTCCGCGCCCGCAATAGCGTGGAGCGCATTTTCCTGGCTGTGCTGATCATCTGCTCGGCTGTCGCCATCCTGACAACTGTCGGCATCGTGTTTTCGGTCATATTCGAGACGCTGCGGTTTTTCGCCAAGGTACCGGTGACCGAATTCCTGTTCGGCACCCAATGGAGCCCGCAAACCGCACTTCGTGTCGATCAGGTTGGCTCATCAGGTGCCTTTGGCGCAGTGCCTCTGTTCATCGGCACCACCCTGGTGATGCTGATCGCCATGTGTGTGGCCGGCCCGATCGGGCTGTTCGCCGCCATTTACATGGCCGAGTATGCCAGCCCGCGCGCGCGTTCGATCGCCAAGCCAATCCTGGAAGTGCTGGCCGGCATTCCAACTGTTGTGTTCGGTTTTTTCGCAGCCCTGTCAGTCGCGCCCGTGATGCGCAGATGGGGTGAGAGTGTCGGCCTGGAAGTCGCATCTGAAAGTGCCCTGGCCGCGGGCATTGTCATGGGCGTGATGATTATTCCCTTCATGTCTTCCTTGTCTGATGACGTCATCAATGCGGTACCGCAATCGCTGCGTGACGGGTCCTACGCCATGGGCGCCACCAGGTCGGAGACGGTCAAAAGGGTGGTGTTGCCGGCAGCGCTGCCGGGCATTGTTTCAGCGTTCATGCTGTCTGTGTCCCGCGCCGTTGGAGAAACCATGATCGTGGTCATGGCCGCAGGTCTCGCCGCCCATGCGGTCAGTTGGGATCTCATCGAAACATTCAATCCTCTGCAGGCAGTGACCACAGTCACGGTGCAGATTGCGACCCTGCTGGTCGGTGACCAGGAATTCGAGAGTTCCAAGACATTGTCTGCGTTCGCTCTCGGCTTCGTCCTGTTCTTCTTCACCTTGATCTTGAACATGATTGCGCTGCGCGTGGTCGCGCGCTTTAAGGAACAGTATGACTGATATGGCAAATCCGGTCCCGGCACGGGCAGGCAGGCCGCAGACAACCGTGATTGATGCAGCGCGCCTTAAAAAGCGTTATCGGGCGGAAGCCAGGTTCCGCTGGTATGGCATCGCAGCGATCGGTTTTGCCTGCGGCTTTCTGGTGCTGTTGCTGAGTGACATACTGCTTAAAGGCCTGCCGGCGTTCGAGGCCAATACCGTGACGCTGGATGTCATGCTGGATGACAGCAAGATCGACGCTGATGCAATCAGCAAGGGTAATTTCAATTCTATCGTCAACAATGCCATTCGGGCCCAGTTTCCCGGCGTCACATCGCGCAGCGACCGCCGCGCCTTGCCAAAACTGCTGTCATTTGATGCTGTCGACAAGGTGCGCAGGGAGGTCATCGCCAATCCGTCCCTTATCGGCACCACCCGGAGCTTTGACCTGAAGCTGTCCGATGAGGCCGACCTGTTCCTGCTGGGCATGAGCACGGATGAGTTTGATATTCCGGTGACCGGCAGTGTTTCGATAGAACAGATTGAAGACGGTTTCAGGCTGACGTCGAGTGGCAATGATTTTGCCGGTGTCCTGGCCAGGGTGAAGCAACGGCTTGAAACCCGGCGCGACAGGCTGTCACTGGACGCATCGAAACTGGAGCGGGTTCGCGATCGGCTGGCCGCTGAAATGCCGGTCGCCGAAGCCGCGGTGGCCGAAGCCGGGCCTGAAGCAACCGATACCCATCCTGCGAAACGCCGTCTGGCCAAGCTCCAGGCCGACACAAGCAGCGTGGCTGCAGCACTTGCGCGGCTCAAGGCCCAGACGGACGAGCTTTCTGATAGCATAAACAACCCTACGCGGGCAGAAACACTGACATCTGCACTGCCATCGTATTTTGTCAGGCTGCCCGAAAAAGGTGTGGTCAAGATTGCCGGGATCGGCAGCGACTACATCACCGGCCAGGCCTATATGCCGGTCGCGGCAACCGGTGCGGTGGCTGCGGGAAACTGGTCGCTGGTCGAGTATTCCCAGCCGGAAGCGGACCGTCGCATCAACGACAGGGAAATCATCTGGCTCACCAGTCTTCGCGATGCCGGCATGGTCAAGAGCGGGTTCAACTGGCCGTTCTTTCAACGTGGCGACAGCCGCGAAGCCGAAGTCGCCGGGGTTCTGGGCGGCATGGTCGGTTCAGCGCTCACGCTGCTGGTCACTTTGCTGTTGTCACTGCCGATCGGGGTCGCTGCTGCGATCTACCTGGAAGAGTTTGCGCCGCGTAACCGGCTCACCCAGCTGATTGAAGTGAATATCAACAATCTCGCTGCCGTGCCGTCAATCGTCTTTGGCCTGCTTGGGCTCGCTGTTTTTCTGAATTTCTTCGGCCTGCCGAGATCGTCAGCGATGGTCGGCGGCATGGTCCTGGCCCTGATGACACTGCCGACCATCATCATTGCCTCGCGCGCTGCCCTGCGGGCGGTTCCGCCGTCAATCCGGGAAGGGGCTCTGGGCGTCGGTGCGTCTCACCAGCAGGCGGTGTTCCATCATGTCCTGCCGCTGGCCATGCCGGGCATCCTGACCGGTACCATCATCGGAATGGCTCAGGCGCTTGGTGAAACAGCGCCGCTTTTGATGATCGGCATGGTCGCCTTTATTGTGGATGTGCCGGGCGGGTTCAGTGATGCGGCAACGGTTCTGCCCGTACAGATCTTCCTGTGGTCTGATCTGCCTGAAGCGGCATTCCAGGCCAAGACGGCCGGGGCAATCATGGTTTTGCTCGGCTTTCTGTTCCTGATGAATGCGGTTGCCGTAGTCCTGCGCAAGCAGTTTGAGCGCCGCTGGTAATACCTGTGATTTTTGACTTTGGTTCGAATGGAGCAATAAAATGGATGCTGCGGTAGTGGAAACTGACACACATCATAAAGCCATCATGACCCCGGCTGAGCCGTTGATCATGCAGCAGCGCGCACCGAAGATCGTGACCGAGAATGTCACCGTCCACTACGCTGAAAAGCAGGCTATTTTCCCGCTGGACATCAGTATTCCCGACCGCGCCGTATCTGCTTTTATCGGCCCGTCGGGGTGCGGCAAGTCGACGTTTTTGCGCTGCATGAATCGCATGAACGATACCATTCCGATCTGCCGGGTCGGCGGCAGGATCACCATAGACGGCAGCGATATATATGACCCGGACCTGGATGTTGTGCAGTTGCGGGCACGTGTCGGCATGGTGTTCCAGAAGCCCAATCCGTTTCCAAAATCGATCATGGAGAATGTCGCCTATGGTCCGCGTATTCACGGCCTGGCTCAATCCAGGACTGATCTCGAGGAAATCGTTGTCAAGTCGCTGAAGCGCGCCGGTCTGTTCGAAGAGGTCAAGGACCGCCTTGATGCGCCCGGCACCGGTCTTTCCGGAGGTCAGCAACAGCGGCTGTGCATTGCACGTGCCATCGCGGTCAACCCGGATGTCATCCTGATGGATGAACCGTGCTCGGCGCTGGACCCGATTGCCACGGCCCGCATCGAGGAGCTTATTGACGAATTGCGCGAGAATTACTGTATCGTGATTGTGACGCATTCCATGCAGCAGGCCGCGCGCGTGTCGCAGCTCACCGCGTTCTTCCATCTCGGCACACTGGTCGAAGTAGGAGACACCGAAGCGATTTTCACCAATCCGCAAGAGCGCCGCACACAGGATTATATCATGGGCCGGTTCGGCTGAGCTGTCGCCGGCATCATTGCCCATACCAGAAAGGTTGAGACAGAATGACCACGCATATTGTTTCTGCATTCGATGAGGATCTTGGAAAACTGCGCAATCTCATCGCCCAGATGGGCGGCCTGGCGGAAGATCAGTTCGGCAAGGCCATCGAAGCATTGTCCACGTCGGATCGGGTCAAGGCCGAGCATATCATAGCAGCCGATGACAAGATTGATGCCCTGGAAAAGGAAGTCGAGAACAATGCCATCAAGCTGATTGCCATGCGCCAGCCCATGGCGGCAGATTTGCGCGCCATCATGGTTGCCATCCGTATTTCGTCGGATCTGGAACGCATCGGCGACCTGGCCAAGAATATTGCCAAGCGAACCCTTGCGGTGAACGAGCCATTGCCGCGTTCGGTCAATGCCGGGATGAACCGGATGGCGGACCTTGCTCTGGAGCAACTGGCCGATGTGCTGGATGCCTATGCAAGCCTTGATACCCAGAAGGCCAATGACGTCTGGCACAATGACAGCCGCATAGACACTCTCTACAATTCGGTTTTTCGCGAACTGCTGACCTACATGATGGAAGACGCACGCACCATCGGCATGTGTACCCACCTGCTGTTCGGCGCCAAGAACATCGAACGCATTGGTGATCACACGACCAATATTGCCGAGAACATTCATTATCTGGTGACCGGAGATACCATTGATGGTCCGCGGCCGAAGGAAGACAGTACGTCCCTGACCCCTATTGAGTCGCGCGCAACAAAATAACCGTTTGATACGGCCATACGGAGCCTGCGAATGCCTGCAAGTGTATTGATTGTTGAAGACGAAGAGCCGATTCAGGAATTGCTCGCCTACAATTTTGAAGCCGAAGGCTACACGGTGCGCACTCTCGACGGGTCGGAAGATGTGGTGCGGGACGTGCTCAATGATACACCGGACCTGATTGTGCTGGACTGGATGCTGCCCAACCTGTCGGGCATAGAAATCTGCCGGGCTCTCAGGGCGCGCTCTGAAACCCGCGACGTGCCCATCATCATGTTGACGGCGCGCGGTGAGGAACCCGAGCGGGTGCGCGGTCTGGTCACCGGTGCCGACGATTATGTGGTCAAACCGTTCTCGGTGCCGGAGCTTCTGGCGCGGGTGAAGTCGCTCTTGCGCCGGTCCAGTCCCGATGCCGTTGCCGATGTGTTGCAGGCTGGAGATATCTCTCTCGACCGCCGCACACGCCGGGTTCAGCGCTCCGGCCGTGATATCGACCTGTCGCCGACCGAATTCAAACTGCTCGAACACATGATGCAGACACCGGGACGTGTCTACACACGCTCGCAACTGCTGGATTCAGTCTGGGGCAGGGATGTCTATGTGGATGAGCGCACTGTGGATGTGCATGTGGGCAGGCTGCGCAAGTCCATCAGCCGGGCCCGGGAAGTAAATCCGATCCGCACCGTGCGCGGCATGGGCTATTCGTTTGACGAGCGCTTCGGTGCGGTCAAAGCCTGATTACGCTTGATTGCCGACACAAAAAACCCGGTGGAGCAGGTGCGCCACCGGGGTTTTTTAAACCTGTTGCGGTTTGGTTTTCAGCCCGTGCGGCGGCTCCTGTCGCGTTGTGGCTGATAGGCAAGGGCCGCATGACCGGCACAATATGGTGCGCCGTCCTTGGGTGCCTTGCCGCAGAAACAGAATTCTTCACTGCCGGGATCGCCAATCGGCCAGCGGCAGGTCTTGTCGGACAGCATCAGTATGGTGACCCGTTCACCAACCGGTATATCGGCAATATGGATCGGTACCGGTTCCAGAATCGGTTCAGGTTTCACCGACGCCAGAGGCTTGAGTGCGTTATTGCCTGACACGCGCGGCGCATTGCCGGCGACACTTGCCCTGCCGGGATGGCTGGGTTCACGTGTCTTGCGGGTGCGTGGTGTTGATACCCGCGCCCGTGTCACGCGTCCTGACAGCCCCATGCGGTGCACCTTGCCGATGACGGCGTTACGGGTCACACCGCCGGCGAGCTTTGCTGCAATCTGGCTGGCGCTCAGGCCTTCGGCCCACAACTTCTTCAGCAACTCGACCCGGTCGTCGGTCCAGGGAAGTTTTTGCGGGGGCTCACCCGGTAATTGTTCATCGCTCACGAGCGGAATCCTTCTTCATTCGCCGGCCATTATCGGCTCGGCGTGAAACGCATATGTACGGACAGAAATCGCTACATTTCGTAGACTGTGATCGGGACCCTACTAAATAGGCTGAATCTGGCGCAAGAGTCAGGCGAGGGATTTCACCGGTTTTCCCCAGCTTCGGCCCAAAAACATGGTTAATGACAAGTTAATCCCCAGCTTTGTGGCAGGTCGATGCGGCGTTCTGACTCAGGCAGGCCGGATAATCCGATTTTGAGACCAAATAAGGCAAATTTCTACACCGGGAGTTCGCGTTGCCAATGCACGAAAAACACAATATACTGACTTTTCGACGATATTCGCGCCGCCGCTTGCCGGTGGCGTTTGCTGTTTGAAGGCTTGGCGCGTCCTGAAAGGTCTGTTTGAGTATGACACAAGCTGTTCTGCCGACGTATAATCGCACGGCGTTTTCCATTGAAAGCGGTGAAGGCGCATGGGTAAAGGCCTCTGACGGACGCACTCTGCTTGATTTCGGCGCAGGTATTGCGGTCAATTCACTGGGGCATTGTCACCCGCATCTGGTGGAAACCCTCAAGAAGCAGGCTGAAAAGCTCTGGCATACGTCAAATCTGTACCGCATTCCCGAAGGCGAGCGCCTTGCTGAACGTCTTTGTGAGGCGAGCTTCGCAGATACGGTGTTTTTCACCAATTCAGGTGCGGAAGCGATGGAATGCTCCATCAAGATGGCACGCAAGTACCACGCCGCTTGCGGTCATCCTGAGAAATTCCGCCTGATCACGTTTGAAGGCGCGTTTCACGGCCGCACACTGGCAACCATAGCCGCCGGCGGCCAGCAAAAGTATATCGACGGCTTTGGTCCTGCCGTGGAAGGCTTTGACCAGGTGCCGTTTGCCGATCATGAAGCAGTTGAAAAAGCCATCGGGCCTGAAACCGCCGGCATCCTGATAGAACCCATCCAGGGTGAAGGCGGCATCAGGCCGGTGCCTGCCAAATGTCTCAAGGGATTGCGCGAGCTGTGCGACAAGCACGGCATCCTTTTGGTGTTCGACGAGATCCAGTGTGGCATGGGCCGTACCGGTAAACTGTTTGCGCACCAGCACTCGTCCATCGTGCCTGACATCATGGCATCGGCAAAAGGCATTGGTGGCGGTTATCCGCTGGGCGCCTGCCTTGCAACCTCGGAAGCGGCCAAGGGCATGGTTGCCGGGTCTCACGGCTCTACCTATGGCGGCAATCCGATGGCCATGGCCATCGGCAATGCCGTACTCGACGTGGTTCTGGAGGAGGGTTTTCTGGATCATGTAGATCAGATGTCGTTGCTGTTGAGCCAGAAGCTTGCAGGCCTGACAGACGAGTTTCCTGATATGCTTTCCGGTGTGCGCGGCACCGGCCTGATGCTTGGCCTGGAATGCAAGGTTGCAAACACCGAGCTGCAGGCGGCCTGCGTGTCCAATGATCTGCTGGTCGTGGCAGCCGGTGACAATGTCGTGCGCCTGCTGCCGCCGCTGACCATTACCGCCGATGAAGTGTCTCAGGCTGTCACGCGCATTGAAGCAGCTTGCCGACAGCTTCGATCATCGAGCGCCAGCAACTAGAAATTCG